>WNFI01363707.1_pt1 | contig 10590 bp, 10 predicted proteins | sample 5400471 | NCBI WGS metagenome assembly WNFI01 (sample SAMN13153348, study PRJNA577476) | soil metagenome | isolation source: 100 cm saprolite on Douglas fir-dominated hillslope | place: USA:California | collected 2013-09-17 | reverse complement strand
ACGTCCATTGCGCGTTCAAGCGCTGAGTCGACATCGAATTCACGAGGCCGAGCCATCAGCTTCGCATGCCCACCACAAATGCCCGCAGCGCCTCGCCGATCTCGTGGGGCGAGTCGTCCTGGAGATGATGCAGTCCCTTGACGGTGACCTCTCGCTGGTTCGGCAGCGAGCGGCAGAACTCGCGGACCCGCCCGCTGATCGTGGTGCCGGGGTCGCCATTGATGAAGAGCTTCGGGAGGTCGGAGCTTGCCTGGAGCCAACGCGCGTTCTCCTCGACGATGGCCACCACATCCGCGGGCTCGCCTTCGATTGGCAGCTCGCGCGGCCAGACCAGCGTCGGCAGTCGCCTCTCGCGATCGCGATAAGGGGCCCGGTATGCCTCCATCTCCTCATCGCTCAGCTTGCGCAGAATGCCAGAAGGCAATGCGACCTCGACGAACATGTTCTCGTCCAGAACCAGGTGCTCGCCTTCAGGCGAGCGCAACCTGCGGAACCTCTGATCTCGTCCGCCAGTGTAGTCGGACCAAAGGCGCGGCAGAACAATTGCCTCGTAGTAGGCGATTGCCTTGATCTGGTCGGGCTTTCGTCGAGCGCGATAAAAGCCGGTCGGCGCTCCCCAGTCGTGTACGACCAAGGTGACATTCTGCGTGAGCTGCAAGGCGTCGAACCAAGCATCCATGTAGCGGGCTTGGTCGACAAAGCGATAGGCATTGTTCGGCGATTTGCCGGACCAGCCCATGCCCACGAAATCCGGCGCCAGGCATCGTGCCTCGGATCTCAGATGGGGAATGATATTGCGCCACTGATAAGACCAGGTGGGATTTCCATGAAGGAATACGACGGGCTCGCCGCTGCCGACGTCGACGTAGCTCATCTCGGTATCGAGCACCTTCACCCGACGACGCGGGAGATGGTCGGGACCGTCGGGTTCGGCCGTCGAACTGACGGCCTCGCCGCTGGCCGCCGGGGGAGCGGCGACCGAGGCCAAGCCGCCCAGCAGGACTCCACCCAATGTCCGGCGGGTGATACTTGGCCGCGACGCGCGCAACACATCAGCCGCATTGCCGCTGCGACGGACATCGATCCGATGTTTCATGACGACCTCCCATCACGCGCGCAACCGTCATCTGTCTGCTCGCGTCGAACTGGCATCAATTGTTTCGCACTTCACGCAGGAGCGAGTCCGCGCTTAGAATCTGCGGCAAAACGATTGGTGATGGCCGGTCGCCGCCGACCTTCGGCTTCGGATAGAACACGTACAAGGGAACGCCGAGGCGTCCATTCGCCTCGAGTTCGCGCGTGATCTCGGGGTCCTGACGGGTCCAATCGGCCCTGAGCATTGCAACGCCGGCGTCCAGGAGCGCCTTGCGGACAGCCGCATCGCCGAGCACGATGCGTTCATTGACCTTGCAGGTAATGCACCACGCCGCCGTAAAATCGATGAACACGGGTGTGCCCCCGGCTCGGAGTTCATCGAGCCTTGCGCGGCTGAAGGGCTGCCAATAGGAATCAGCGTCATCCGCGGTCCGCGTTGCATGCTGCGAATCGGCGTGACTCACCAGGGCAAGCAGCGCAAATGCGCCCAACACGGTAGCCGCCGAAACACCAACGGCCCAACCGCGCAACCAGCCTGCGCTTGACCAGGCGGCATCGTAGAGCCGTGCCGCAAACGCGATCATCACCGCGCCGGCCAACACGGTGCTCGCGGCCGATTCGCCCACTTCCTGAGACAGCACGTAGACCAGCCAGACCGCCGTCGCGTAGACCGGAAATGCAAGAAATTGCTTCAGGCGAAGCATCCAGATGCCCGGTTTGGGGAGAAATCGGTGCATGCCGGGAACGGCGGTCGCCAGCAGGAACGGGAAAGCGAGGCCCAATCCGAGCGCTTCGAAAACCGCGACAGACAGATACCAGGGCTGCGTGACAGCGAACCCGATGGCCGAGGCCATGAAGGGCGCCGTACAGGGCGTCGCCACCACTGTCGCCAGCGCACCAGTGAAGAAGGAGCCGGCAAATCCGGGCGACGACCGCAGATCGCTGCCGACGCCGGCCAGCTGGAATCCAAACGAAAACGCGCCGGAGAGATTGAGCCCGACTGCGAACAATATGTAGATCATGACGGCGACGAACAGCGGCGACTGCAACTGAAATCCCCACCCGATTTCCGCACCGGCGGCCCGCAAACCCATCAGCGCGGCGGCGACCGCCGCAAAGCTCACGAGGATGCCGGCCGCATACGCGACACCGTGCATTCGCACCTGTGCGGGCGCCGCATGAGAATGCTGGACCAAGGCGAAGACCTTGATCGACAAGACCGGCAGCACGCACGGCATAAGATTGAGAATAATTCCGCCGGCAAACGCCAACAGCAGCGCCACGACAACTCCGACCCCCGCAAATGCGCTGACGGGCGGCCGCTCAACAGGCGCCGCGATCAGGATCGCTGTGGTCGCGCCACCCGCTGCGACCGCGGAGTCCGTGAAGACAAGGACGCCATTGAGGGCGGCGGCCGGAGGCGTGGCGGGATCGCGCTCCAGCGTCACGGCGAGGCCTTCCGCATCGGCGATCACCCGTTGCGGCGCCGCGTCATCGATCACCCCCTGGTCGAGCGGGAAAAACGCGACCTCGCGCAGATGCGTCGCATCTCCGGTTGCGACGCGGAGCGAGAATTGATCGCCGATGGCTTCGACCGTGGTGCGGAACGGATTCGGCCCCGGCATGCGGGCAAACGTGGACGCGAAGGCACCCGCCCATTGTTGATCTGCTTTCGACATCGCTCCGACCTGCAGGGCGATGCTGAGTTCGGCATCTTCCGGAATGCAGGTTTCCGAGCATACGAGCCAACTCGCATGAGCCGAGAGCGTAACCGTCGTCCCGGGGCGCAGATCCGGCGGGACATCGATCGTGACCGGCAGCAGGACTTCGTGTCTGTAGCCGTAGCCCACAACCGGACCATAACGGAACCGCTCCGGCGTTGGCCACCTGATGGCGCCCTCCTTGAAGCCTTGTGGCAGGCGCCAATCGATCGTTGTGGGCAGACCAGATTCGCCGGGGTTTGACCAGTAGGTGTGCCAGCCTGGCTCAATTTGTTGCCGGAGGGCCAACCGCAAGGGTTGACCGGCAACGATGTTCTGCGTCTCGGCAACGAGGCTCGCCTTCACATGGCGGCTGTCCTCGGATGCAGCTTGCGCTTCAATGCCGAACGACCCCATCGCCATGAGCGCGGTGGCCGCCGTCAGGCTCGCCAACCACTTGTGTGTAGGCCAGCCACCGCGAAAGCGACGAGTCATTTCCAACCTGCGGTCTTTAGATTCTTCATTGGCGCCTTCATCCCTCCGCCCGACGGGCGACGCGACGCGCCAAGCTGCCTCGGCTCAGAGTGTTGCAGGGCGCCGCAACTCAGCGCCCCTCTGCCAGCTCATCCAGTTTGGAGATGACCGCTGTAACCGGCGGGCGGACCTTGTAACTCTCTTCATAGAGCTTCGACTTGATGACGCCGTTGCGGTCGAGAATGAAGATGATCGGCCGCGGAACGCCATAAGCGCGATTGCCGGGCGGATATTGGGGATCGCGCAGCTTGTAGAGGTCGATCACTTCGGATTTTGGATCGGACAGAAAGGTGTAAGCGATGTGTCGCTTCACCGTGAATGCCTGCAAAATTTCGGGGCTGTCATAGGACAGCGCGGCGATACGATAGCCTCGTTTCTCGATCTCTGCGACCCCTCCGTTCAAGTCGATCAGCTGGGCTTGGCAGTAGGGACACCAATCAGCCGAGCGAAAGAACATGAGAACGAGCCCGTTCTGGCCCATGAGGTCGGCAAACGTGCGCGCTTTGCCAGTCTGGTCAAGTCTGGTTCCGATATCGGGCGCTTTGGTCGCGACCGGCGGCCCAAGATCTTCTGCGGAAGCGGAAACTGCGAGCGCCGCGGAGATCAGAGCTGCGAAGGCAACAACCGCCGCAATTCGACGAACCGATTGAACTCCACCCACCATGAATCGCCTCCTGCTGTTCGCAATCAACGATTTTGGACTGTACAGTCCGTAATTCGATGGCGCAACGCACGGTCACTCGGGTGTGAACGCACAGACCGCGTCGTTAGCGCAGGTTTTTTGCCTTTGCCTCTTGGATGTGGTCACCTGCGGTGCCTGCCGGGCGTCCATCCGCGGGGGGCCAGATATTTCTCTCCGGCGGCTAACGGCTCGTCTTCCAGCGGCGTTCCCATCGTGTCGTTCCACCGGTTGAGGAACCCAAACAGCGCAATGACGCCGACAATCTCCACGATCTGCTCTTCCGTCCAGTGCTTGCGCATCTGAATAAACATCTCATCCGTGATGGCGTTCGGTAGCGATGCAGCTGCGACCGCAACATCGAGGGCCGCACGCTCGGCCGCGGTATAAAGCGGGTTAGTCTGGTAATCCCAGATGGCCGCGGCTTTCTTCTCGTCTACTCCGAAGTGCATGGCGCCTTCGATGGTGTGCGCCATGCAGTATTGGCATCCCGCGGCGCGGCTTGCGACGTGAGCAAGGAGGCGCTTGAAACCGCGATCGACCTTGCTCTCCGGATCCCAGACGGCAGCCGTCATCTGCGCGAAAGCCTGCACCATCTTGGGCTTGCGCTGCATGATCAGAAGACTGTTGGGAACGAATCCCAGCGACTTCTTGGAAGCTTCGAATTGCTTTTCCAATGCCGGGTCTGCCGGAAGCGGCGCGAGACGTGGCGAAGGGTTGGCACGCTGGTCCATGGTCGCCTCTTCCCCGGTTCACATGCTCTGATGGCCCGAATGCTTTTCCTGGACATTCTGTAACGATCGCTGCATAATGTCAATTCAATCCACACCCCACAGCGCGCCGGTCCGCTCGGCCGACGCAGAGGGAATTCTTTATGGCAAGACCAAGAGGTTTCGATGAGACGGTCGCGCTCGATGCGGCCATTGAGTGCTTTCGCCGGCGCGGCTACGAGGCGACGTCCATTCGCGCCCTCACCGACTGCATGGGAATTGGCCCCACAAGCCTCTACAACAGCTTTGGCGACAAACGCGCGCTCTTCATCAAAGCACTTGAGCGATATGTCGATTGCTCAGTAAGAGCGCGCCTCGCTCGTCTCGAAAGCTCGTTGCCGCCGAAACAGGCGGTGCGAACATTAATAGAAGATGTCGTCGAGAGGTCGCTGACTGACCGCACGCGCGGAGGATGTCTGCTCATTAATTCGGCCCTTGAGATTGCTCCCCACGATCCGGAGGTCGGGGCGGAAATTGCCAAGCGCCTGGGCGAGATCGAGGGATTTTTCCGGCGCTCAATAAGCGCGGCGCAATCAAGCGGCACTATCCCGCGCAAACTGAATTCAAGCGACTTCGCGCGCCTCTTGCTCGGCGTGCTGCTTGGAATCCGCGTCCTTGCCCGCTCGAAGCCTGAGCGGACCTTGCTCGAAGGCGTCGCACGCCCAGCACTCTCATTGCTCAACTAACCAGCAAGATGCCGTAGACCGAACGGCCGACTATTGATCTCAGCGATCCGCGTACCCGCACAAAGGAGACAACAACCTTACATTACGCTAATAGAGGCAGCGCCAATCGCAAAGGAGGAAATCATGAGGATATCGAGGACTGTTACTGCCACTTCCGCCATCGCAATCGTGGCTGCTTTTGCCGCCACTGAGCTGGTCCGCGCCGGCGCTGATCAGGTCGCCTTTCCGGAGGATTTCGCAAAGGGTGTGGCCTACATGAGCATCGATCGGCCGGGCCCCAAGGCCATTTCTGAGTATTACACCAGCCGGGAGGCGATCGAAGCCGCAAAGAAGGGAATGCCCCTTCCGAACGGAACCGTGATCGCAGCCGTCAACTTCGCGGCGCAGCTTGACGCGCAGGGTAATCCCGTCAAGGACGCCAACGGCCGCTTCATCAAGACAACCACCATCCGCGGCTATCGGGTCATGGCAAAGCGGGCGGGTTGGGGCAGCGAATACCCCGAGGCATTGCGCAACGGCGAGTGGGAATATCAGGTCTTCCGCGCCGACAAAACACCTGACCCGACCGCCAATCTCACCGGCTGTTTCGACTGCCACAAGCCGCAGGCATCGAACGACTACGTGTTCTCATTCGACAAACTCAAGCTCGCGGCTAGATAGCCGCCGCCTACTTTTTGCCCTTCGCCAAGGTTAAATGTACGACGGCGGGAGGCCACGCATTTATACGGCGTCGTAGGGTGGACAAAGCCAACGGGTCCGGCCGTCGGCCGGCCCGATGACAGGCTCCGCATGCCCACCAAAGGCCGCGGCTTGGTGGGCACGGCGCGCAAGAGTGTGCGCCTTTGCCCACCCTTGTGATTCCACTCGATCGAAATCCCTAGCTTGGTGCGCAGAAATTTCGCGATCGGTGGACGACCGCTAGTGGGGAACCGCGCGCCCCGGTCGATCTGCGTTAGTTGAAGACGCTGAGGTTCAACACTGGGCCGCTTCGATTCATCATGCTCAAGAAGATCTGCGACAATCTTGCACCGATCAAACACGTCGGTGTGAACACTCTGATTGTAACCTCCCCCACCCTCCGGTCGAATTTAATTGCAGGCAGGCGAAACCGCCTATCGTCCATTGAGGAGGGATTATCATGTTCGCCAAGACCACTCTTGCATTTTCTACTGCCGCTGTCCTCGCCGGCTCGTCCCCAGCACTTTCGATGGTCAAGAGCTCGGTCCGGGTGGGTGCTAGCGCTGCACTCGCGCAATCAGTATCGGCTCAGAATCTGCGTCGGAACAGCGTGCCAGCATACGCCCCCCGTTTCCGTCAAAGTCCAATGTTCGCTCCCGATGCACCGCCTCCACGGAGCTACAGCAATCCTGGTCGCCCGGATTTTCAGAATGGGTCACGGGGATAACGTATAAACATCGGTGACACCAGGGCGCGATCTGGCCCGAATTAGGCTTGTTGCAGAGGGCAAGATCACTGGACATGATCCCGATCCGAATGTTCGCCTTCAGCGGCAGCACGACTACGGGTCCTGGAACTGGTAGTATGGCAGCTCAAGACCACGCTGCCTTTGTCGCCGGACGGCCTGTCCCCCCGTGTCCGTCGCAGCGACGTGGCGGTGCGTGACCATCTTCACCATACTGACAGTGGAATGTGCACACACCGCCTCCAAACTTCCGCCCAAACAATTGAAGAGAGATGATGCCGTGCGAAGTCGGTCAACCCACGCAATCCGAATCACGCACCGACCCAGCGGACAAGTGATTGCTGAAGGACCCGTTGGGTTTCGCGGCATCACACCGTTCGAGGGAAATCTATACATCAGCCGCAAATACCTAAAAACCGATCGTCTTCGGCCAAATTGGGTGCCGGGGTTCTGCATTTACAAGTTCCTTTACGTTTGGCTTGACCTGCAGCTCTCCGATGCATCGAAGGAGCCTTTCCTTGGCTGGATGTACTGGCTCCCAAATCCGCTGTTGCCTTTCATTGCCTTTCGACCGGCCGTGCCGCGGTCGTCGCCGGTGTTGCAAGTCGACGAGATCATCAGCGAATAGGTTTGCTAGACCCATCGCTGACCGAATTTCATATCACGTCCACAATGCGAACCTATCAGCCAAGCAAACCCACACGAAATCTCAGCGATCAGCTCATGCAGCGACGCAACGTAATTATCGGCTTGATCGGAACTATCGCGTCACTCGCGACCAAAGCGATCGCGGAAACATCGGAACTTGTTGTCCCCTCCTTTCAATCTGGACGCTATCAGTTCACACTGCTTCGGCCGGCACGAGAGCTCCCTTCGATCAGGCTTTTTCGTCTCGACGGCAAGACAATCGACCTTGCCTCGTTACGCGGTCAGCCGGTTCTCTTGAATTTTTTGGGCAACTTGGTGCGCGGCGTGCCGGACAGAATTACCGATCCTTAACGGACTCTATGAGGCGCGCGGCCGAGCCAGACTCCATATCATTGCCGTCGCGGAAGACAGCGACGATCGAGCAACCGTCCAGCGCTATGTGCAAATGCTGAACCTACGGAGCCCGCCAATCTTTTGGGATCCCAACGGTTATGTAGCCTCTTCGGATCGCGACAATAAAAAGCATGCGCCATTTGCGCTGTATGGAATGCCCATCACTTATTTGATCACAGCTTCGGGACAGGTCGTGGGATATATGCCGGGAGCGGCCGATTGGACGTCCGAGGCGGCCAGCAGACTCATCGAATACCTCGGTAACTCATAGCGCAACCCAAGGCGCAATGAGTCCCAACGTGCATCGAGTCCCCGGAAAATCTGCAGGCGGCGGGCGGATTCTGCAATGCGGTCGTGTAACCTTTCTCATCCCTGGGCGTGACAGCGACCAAAGTCGGCAGAGCCGGGCCAATTCAGGAAAATCCCCGACTTCTGCAGGCATATCAGTGTTGTTTTAATTACCGAAGTTCGGCAACTCTCATCCCTTACGCTGCTCGAACCAGAGCCAATGGTCGAGCGACAACCGTCCCGGCCCCCACGCCATTATTCCAAGCGCCATGGCGGCCCAGGTTACGTGCACTGGCCAGCCATCCGGCACAGTAAGCTCGACCACGAGAGTCATCACCAAGAGCGCGCTCGCAGCCAGTCGGGTCGCCAGGCCGAGAACAAGGAGGATGGGAAAGAGAATTTCGGCGGAGCCGACGAGGAATGCGGTGGCCGCAGGTGCTGGAAATGAGTACGGGCCGCCGGGCAAATGCAACTTAAACTCCGTGCTGAACAGGAGGACTGCAACATCGTTCAGTTGCAGAAAACCGTCCCATTTGTTGATACCGGAGCGCCAGAACGGAGTCGCAAGAGCGATGCGCAGCACAAATTGGGTGAGAGACGGCTGGGCGATCCATTCAATAATCGCATTCACCCGTTGGACAAACCGGCTGATCGCGTGACATACGTTGCGGGTGAGTTCCGGCAGCATGGTATCAGCTCTCCCCGCAAACGACCGCCGTGAACGCCCCCGCTTCGAGCAGCCCGCGAATGTTGGCGGGGAGATCGAATGACGGACTTTCCGAGAACGCTGCCGAGGCTGCGGCGCCGAGAGATTCGCCGGTCATGAGGCGGCTGAGAAAAATCGCGCCGCCCGGCGGAAGCCGTCGGACTTCCACCTCCAAAGCGGGCCTTGTCAGTAAGGCATCCTCCGGCTCAACAACCTCGACACGGCTGGCCGGGCCGTCGCTCCGACTGGCAGTGAAAATAGTGACCGCCGAGAAACGCGAGCGAATGACCCGTGTCGCCGGATGAGGTTTCAAAACAGTATTGGGCAGCCGATCCGACGGGATGGCAGCTAAGTCGCGCGGCATGAGCGGTTGAACATCGGCGGCATGATATGCGTCCAGCCATGCCCGCTCGATCCGCGCGACATCCGCCAGCCACGGCACTGATTGCGCATATTCGTACCGCTCGATGAAGTCCGGAAAGTCGCGCCCGTATTCGAACAAAAGCGGCGAGGTCGGTGGTGTGGCACGCACATAGAAGCGCGCCATCGCGCGGAAGAAATCCACCCCGGTAATCCGCAGCGTCGCCGGAAATGCCGCCGCCAAGGCGTTGATGAGACTGACGGTGACGTTGTTGCGGTAGACGTTGTACCGCTTCGTGGCCGCCTTGGATTTCGGCCCGGCGACCACGGTCGGTGTGGCGACATCGGGATCGAGCAGCGCGCGGCCGAAGGCTGCCGCGGAAGAAAGCTCGCGGCAGAAACCTCCCTCACGACCTTCAAGCGGCATGGGCTTTGCCCTGCACATGGCGATCGATGATCGTTTGCGCGGCGTCCGCCTCCGCTTTGAGCCGAGCCCAGTCCGGAAGGTCGCTGTCCCATTCGATGAGCGTCGGGATGGGTCCGCATTGGCCGATGACGACGTCGCAGAGCTTCCATACGGCGTCGGCGACTGGACAGTCATGGCTGTCAATGAGCAGAAGCTCGCCCTCGTCATCCGCCTGTTGGGCATGGCCGGCGAGGTGAATCTCACCGACGTGCTCAAGCGGAAAATCGGCGAGATAGTCGCGCGCGGCAAAGCCATGGTTGGCGGCCGAAACGAACACGTTGTTGACATCGAGCAACAAGCCGCACCCGGTGCGCCGAACCAACTCCGCAATAAACGACCTCTCGCTCATCGTTGATTCCGGAAAAATGAGGTAGGTCGACGGGTTCTCGAGCAGGAGCTGGCGGCCGACCGCCTCTTGCACTTGGTCTACATGATCGGCGACACGAGCGAGCGTCGCCGTCGTATAGGGAAGCGGCAGCAGATCGTTGAAATACGTCGTGCCGTGGGTCGACCAGGCCAGATGCTCGGAAATCAGCGCTGGCTCGTAGCAGTCGACGAGGGCCTTGAACCGCTGGAGATGCGCCTTATCGAGCGGCTGCGGGCCGCCGATCGACATGCAAACGCCGTGGAGCGAAACAGGGGAGTCTTGGCGAATTTGGTTAAGCGCAGCATGGGGCGGACCGCCGGCGCCCATGTAGTTTTCGGCGTGGATTTCAAAGAAGCGATCTCGCTTGCCGTCGGCAAGGATCGCCTGCAAATGTTCGTGCTTGAAGCTCGTGCCAACACGGCCCGCAATGGAATGAGCCGGAAAGCGGAATGCTGCCGACGCTTGCGCGGCTGAG
>WNFI01488372.1_pt1 | contig 10591 bp, 5 predicted proteins | sample 5400471 | NCBI WGS metagenome assembly WNFI01 (sample SAMN13153348, study PRJNA577476) | soil metagenome | isolation source: 100 cm saprolite on Douglas fir-dominated hillslope | place: USA:California | collected 2013-09-17 | reverse complement strand
CTTGGCAGCAGGAGCCAGGCAGTTGGTCGTACAGGAAGCGTTGGAAATGATGTGGTGCCTCTGCGGATCATACATCTCTTCATTGACTCCAAGCACAAGCGTAATGTCTTCCCCTTTGGCAGGAGCAGAGATAATGACTTTTTTCGCGCCCCCTTGCAGATGTGCTGCCGCTTTGTTGGCATCGGTAAAGAGACCGGTCGATTCGATGACCAGTTCTACCCCTAAATCACCCCAGGGAATGTGTGCCGGGTCGCGTTGTGAGATTACTTTGATGGTATGCCCATTGACGATGAGAGCGTCGGGGGTCGTCTCAATTTCGCCTGGAAAGTGACCGTAGGTGGAGTCATATTTTAAGAGATGGGCATTGGTCTCCGTATCAGTCAGATCGTTCAAGGCAACGACTTCCAGGTCGCGAGGATGGCGTTCCATCATTGCTTTGAGCGACTGGCGACCGATACGTCCGAAACCGTTAATGCCTACGCGCGTAGCCATAGAAACATTCTCCTTTCAATCCACTCATGCTTGTTTTCATTTTGACTGCAAACCGGAGTCCTATTCACGAATCAAGGCTAAGATCTCGTCACGTTTCTGCTCCATCAACGTTCTCGTCCTTGCCTCCACGTTCACACGCAGGAGGGGTTCTGTGTTGGATGGCCGCACATTGAACCACCAGTCACCGTAGTCGAACGTCGAGCCATCCAGATGATCGACGGATTCTGCCTCTCTGCTATACCGCTCCTCTACCGTATGGAGCCTGCCCTGCACATCGCTCACCCTGCTGTTGATTTCACCACTGCGTACCCACGAATCGAGGGGTTTGAGCAACTCGGAGAGGGGCTGGTCTGCCGTCGAAAGGAGTTCCAGCGTGAGGAGCAAGGCAATCAGACCCGAGTCGGCATACCAGTTCTCACGAAAGTAGAAGTGACCTGAGTGTTCACCACCGAAGATGGCATTCATAGGCTTTGAATAGAGTCGGATCAACAGGAACAGGTGCAGTATTCATCTCCAATTCCTTCATGCATGTTGCAGGTCCCTCGCCGCCTTTACAACGGCCTCGCCAGGATTCAGAGAGAGCGTGCCGCTCTCTACATCCAGGATGTACGGTGTGCCGTTGGGAATGTCGAGCACCGCTTCGGCTGCCTTGGAGCGCAAGTGGATCTGGCGCACATCAATCGTGATCATCATCTCCAAAGTGTTCATGAGAAAGGGCCCATGCTATGGTAAGGTCACGAGGTCATCTTGACGTTTTTGTATGCTCAGAAATAGCACGGCTCGGAAAGCCGTTCAAATGACAATGCTCCTCCTTCCTAGCGCGATCGCTGCCAGACAGAGTGTCATCTGGTCTCAGTGAAGAGCGTAGCTGACAGAAAGGGGATAAAACAGTACCCAAAAGGAGTAATTCCTGGGTGATTTTTGCCGAGACAGCTGGGAGGACGGCTTGTGGCGCAAAGCCACGCTATCTGAGGTGGCAGCCTGAATCGCTTCCTTCTCAGGATCTTCATCAGCGTTGCACAGGAAGACGCTGAATTCCAGCAGAATCAGCCCCGTATTTGGGTTTTTCTGCACATAAGGAAAACTTTAGAGGGGGATGCCCAGATAATATTATGTAATCGATTACAATACAGCCGTTTACCAGGTGCCTCGGCAAAATCACCCAGGAATTACTCCTTTTGGGCACTGCCTTGTCCTCCTGATGTCAGCTACACTCCTCTGAGAGGGTAGAACTTCACGCCCACCACATTCTGCGACGAGATCTTTGGCAACCCAACCGTGAAACTTCGCTGGGTCCAGCTCTATGCCCCAGAACCGGACGAACCAGCGATGGATTCCCCGTTGCTTGTGCTACATAGTCGTTCCGGGGAGCGGCACTCATCCGCACAGCTCTCTCCATCTTTTCCTAAGGCATCCTCGTACGGAACACACAGCAGCATATAGATTGTGGTAAACGATACAAACAAATATCGCACATTCCCGTTGTACGCCTTATTATTTTGTAAACGATTTAAAAATGAACCTGCCAATTCGCTACTGCATGCCGGATTTAAGCTCGCTCTCAGAGAGGTAATTGATGCAAGGAAAACTTCGCAGGGAAAACACTTGACAAAATTATTGTAATCGTTTACAATAATTGTAACAAGATTTTCTTTCAGATGTAGGAGTAGTAAGGTGGCGAGCAGGAGGTCGACATGAGTATACCAACTGCTCCTGAAAGAAGGGGTCCCACCGTCTTTCAGGTTGAAGAGTATGGATGTTCTCCTTGTGCAGCTATGTTACCCAAAAAGGGTGAGAGACGTGGACCCCTGATAGGTAACACCTTGTTAGGTAACAAGATACCGAAAACGTACATTATTTATTTCCCCTGTCCCACGGAGAGGTGAGATATCTCCAGCAGATCTTTGGCGCCAAAGATGTTATTGTCAAAGTCTGAGGTTGAGAGGCCATTTCATCATAAAGGCTCTTAGCCAGGCGGGACTGTGGAATTATGGAGGATGAGATGCCAAAAAGCGCAGACTATACACTCAGCTGGTCGCCCCCAAATCAGGCATATGAACTGTACGAGGGACAGCGAGGTGACACACTGGACTTGATCCCTGGCAACCCCGCCTGGTTGGTGTGGCTGAGCCAGACCAGCTCGTTCGCCTTCCATGGACAGAACGGCTCCTTCACGGCGCGTAAAGAGCGCGGGCAGCGGGGCGAGGGGTACTGGTACGCCTACGCACGCATCGAGGGAAAACTGATCAAGCGCTATCTGGGCAGAGGTATCGATCTGACCTTGACTCGCCTGGAGCAGGTCGCACAAGCATTCTGGCCAGATGCGCAAGTCGCTCTGCAACGGAAGGGAGGAAGACCCCAGTGTGCCTCCACCACTGCTCGTGGAGAGAAAATCTTTCTTCCAGATTCCCTGAACGAAGTCGATGCCCCGTTGCCAGATGGCACCCAGGGCAGTCTCATCCACCTCAATAGCCTGCGCGCGGTCGCCCAGCACAGAGTTCATCACGACAACAGCGGTGACTGGCGAAAGAAGGAGAACGAGAGAGGTAATGGCCTCAAGGCCGAGGCATCACCTGTGATCTCCGGTCCGCCAAACGACATGGTGCTTGCCAGCAAACTCCGCGTTCCGCGCCCACGGCCACACCTGGTGCATCGTCCCCACCTGATCCAGCGACTGCAGCAGGGTCTGGATAAGACCCTGATCCTCCTTTCGGCACCTGCCGGGTTCGGCAAGTCTACTTTGCTCGGCGACTGGCTGGCCTCGTGTGCCATTCCTGCTGCCTGGCTCTCGCTCGAGCCCCGGGATAATAACCCGGTACGCTTCCTCACCTATTTGCTGGCTGCTTTGCAGACCTCTGACCCTCACCTGATCAGAACTGTGCAGGTCTTGCCCCACCCGTTGCACCGAGCATCATTGGAGAGCGTGTTGACGTCTCTGGTCAACGGCCTGCAGGCCAGGATGAGCGGGGACCAGGAACATGCTGTCCTCGTCCTTGACGATTACCACGTCATCACCAACGGGTCGATTCATCATGCGCTCTCCTTTCTGCTGGAGCATCTGCCTGTGCACCTGCATCTCGTACTGGCCACTCGCGAAGACCCACCGCTCCCACTGGCCCGGCTGCGTGGCCGAGACGACTTGTTGGAGCTACGGGCCACCGATCTACGCTTCACGCACGAGGAAACGACCACTTACCTTGTGGAGAAGATGGGACTGCCACTGTCGGCAGAGGAGAGTGCGCTGCTGTGGGCACGCACGGAAGGCTGGATCACCGGCTTGCACCTGGCGGCACTTTCCCTGCAAGGTTGTGATGATCCGCTAGCTTTCATTGAGACATTTAGCGGCAGCCATCACTACGTAGTGGACTACCTGTTGGACGAAGTCCTGAGCCGTCAACCTCAAGCCATCCAGGACTTTTTGTTACAGACCTCTCTCCTGGATCGGCTGAGCGCCACGCTGTGCGATGCAGTGCGGGCGCAGAACGACAGCCAGATACAGCTCGGTTTGCTGGAGCAAGCCAATCTGTTCCTGGTCCCCCTCGACGACGAACGGCGCTGGTATCGCTACCACCACCTGTTTGCCGAGGTCCTGCGCCAGCGTTTGCAGCAGACGACCCCCACGCAGGTCCCGGTCCTGCACCTCCGCGCCAGCCGCTGGTTCGAGCAGCAAGGGCTGATCGTTGAGGCGGTTTCCCATGCGCTGGCGGCTTCTGCGTTTGAGGAGGCAGCCCACTTGACCGAGCAGCACACCTGGACTTATGTGCCAGGGAATCAGAAGCGGGCGCTGCACGAACAGCTGCAAAGCCTCTCCGAGACGCTGATCCTGGCCTATCCTTCGCTCCGTCCCCTGTATGCCCTGGCGCTGATGAACACCCATCATTGGGAGGCAGCCTCAGCTCACCTACAGACGATCGAGCAAGGCTACCTGCGCGAACAGGAGTACCTGACCCTCGTGCGAGTCCGTATCGCAGAAGAACGCATCAGCCCTACCGCTACCGGCCTCACGGAGGAGCTGTTCTTGTTGGAGCGACTCCTTGACGAAGCAGAGGCCAAGATGCGCCTGCACAGCGTGCTTGAAGTCCTGATTCTGCTTGCCATGGCCCTCGAGGTACAAGGCAACCACACCCGGGCGCTGGTCACGCTAGGCCGAGCCCTGGCCCTGGCGGAACCTGAAGGCTACCTGTACCTCTTCCTGGATGAAGGGCCACCGCTGCTGGCCCTGCTCCATCAGGCACAGCAGCATGGTCTGGCACAGGGTTACGTCGCGAAACTTCTGGCGGCAGCGAGCAAAACGGGATTGACAGATTCCTCCCGCCAGGCTCCCCAGCCCAGTTCGCTCATGGAACCGCTCACGGCACGCGAGCGCGACGTGCTGCGGCTGGTCCTGGAGGGGTTTTCCAACCGGGAGATCGCCGGCCAGTTGGTGCTCAGTGTGAACACGGTCAAGAAACACGTCTTGAACATCTATGGCAAACTGAACGTGCAGAGCCGCACTCAGGCCATCGCCAAAGCGCGGGTGCTCCATCTGCTGTAAGAGCCAGCGAGCGATAGGATGCCTCCAGGTATGCTTCCATCCTAAGGCTTTAAGCTACGAGGCGATTTATTACTCTTATAAGGAAAGGCTCTCGATGGGAGTTGGCTTCATCCGTTTCCCTGGCAAAAATCACCCAGGAATTACTCCCTTTGGGTACTGTCTTCTCCCCCTATAGTCAGCTATTCTTCTTGGAGACACCATCGTAGTATACTGTCAAGCAGTGAGCGACACGGAGAAGGAGGAACAATAGCGGTCTACCAGACTTGTCTCCTCAAAGAGCAGTTCGCTCAGTGCTGTTCGTCCTGGTTCAGAGGGCTGACAATCACCACCGAGACGAACGGGGAAACGGTCCTCACGCGCGAGGTCGTCGACGATGCATTACTCTAGTGGTGTTTCTACCAAGCAAGCAAGAAGGAAGGGGAGCAATTTTCTAAAGAATACTACTTCTGCCTTGAAAACCGGGCAGGAGCTATCACATAAAAAGTGATAATTCAATGAGAAGAACTACCCTACCCTCTTGAACTCTGTGGAGGCGATGATGATCACAATTGATGAGCGCCTGATCCGCGTGCAAGCCAGGGCGGCGGATAAGCAGGAGGCTATCCGCCAGGCTGGTCAACTCCTGGTGGATAGTGGGTACATTGACGCGGGCTATATTGCTAGCATGCTCGAGCGGGAAAAGGTGGCCAACACCTATCTTGGCAATGGCATCTCGATTCCCCACGGGTTGCCAAAAGATCGAGACTTGATCAAGCAGACAGGGATTGCGGTGGTGCAGGTGCCGGCGGGGGTGACCTGGAATCCTGGTGAAACTGCGCATCTCATCGTAGGGATTGCTGCCAAATCTGATGAACACATCGAGGTGCTGCGGCGACTCACCCGTGTGCTGGGTGACCAGGAGCAAGTGGCCCGCCTGGTGCAAACGAGTGATCCGCGCGACATCATCGAGGCCCTAACGGGAGAGCGGCCTGCGGTGGCCCCCAAGAGCGCTGACCAGGCTGATTACGCGAACTTTTTTGATGCGGTGATCCTGAACAAGACTGGCCTGCATGCCCGTCCTGCCGCCACCTTTGTCGACCTGGCCAAGCGCTTTCAGGCTGATATCAAGGTGCGTCATGGCGACTCTGTTGCCCAGGGGAAGAGCCTCATCTCTCTGTTGCAGCTGGGGGTCGAACATGGCGCTTCCGTGCGCGTTTCGGCTCAGGGCCCTGACGCGGCCTCCGCGCTGGGCGCCCTCCAGAGTGCCATTGCCGTCGGCCTTGGGGACGAGCCGGAAGAGCAGCTTCCCCCGGCTCCTGGCAGCGGCACGCAAGGCTGGGTGGCGCACGCCGCCGGCGCGACCATTGTCGGCATTCCCGCTTCCGGCGGGCTCGCCATCGGCCCTGTCCGCCAGTATGCACAGCAGTCCGCTATCGTCGTCGAAGACCATCCCGGCGACCCGATCAGCGAAGGGGACCGGCTGCAAAATGCGCTGAATGCCGCACAAGGTGAGCTAGACCGGCTGCACGAGGAGGTCAAGACCCGCCTGGGCTCGGGCAAAGCGGCGATTTTCCGCGTGCACGGCGAATTTCTCAACGACGACACACTCATTTTGCAGACGGTTGCTCTCATTTACCAAGGACACAGCGCCGCCTGGGCGTGGCAACACGTCATCAACGAACGCGTGAGCCAGATGCAGAAACTCGACGACCCCACACTCGCCGGGCGGGCCGTTGATCTGAGCGATGCGGGGCAGCGGGTCTTGAGTCACCTGACCGGAGCAGTCGAAAAGCGGCCGATCGCCCTTGATACGCCCGCCATTCTCGTCGCTGAGGACTTAACACCCTCTGATACAGCTACGCTCGACCGCGATATGATCCTGGGCTTGTGTACCGCAAGGGGCGGCCCGACCTCGCATACCGCCATCCTGGCCCGCGGGTTTGGTCTGCCCGCTGTGGTGGGCGCCGGAGAAGCGGTGCTTGAGGTAGCGGATGGCACGCCGGCCATCCTGGACGGCGAAGGCGGCAAACTCTATCTCAAACCGAGCGAGGCCGATGTGCAGGCAGCCAGGGACCTGCAACAGCAGTTGCAACGCCAGCAAGACGAAGCTCGTGCTTCCGGCGCGGCCCCCGCGATCACCACCGATGGGCATCGGGTGGAGGTGGCCGCCAACATCAATCGCGCCGCCGACGTCCCGCAGGCCCTTGAGGCGGGAGCCGAGGGCGTCGGGTTGATGCGCACGGAGTTCCTGTTCCTGGCCCGTGATTCGGCCCCTTCGGAAGACGAGCAGTTCGAGGCCTATCGGGACATGGCACAGGCGCTTGGCGATCGGCCCCTGATCATCCGCACGCTGGACATCGGGGGCGACAAGGAGGTGCCGTACCTGCACTTACCCCATGAAGATAATTCCTTCCTGGGGGTACGCGGGATTCGTCTTTGCCTGGTGCGTCCCGACCTGTTCCTCCCCCAGCTGCGGGCCATCTATCGAGCCGCCGCCTATGGCCGCATCCACATCATGTTCCCGATGATCGCGACGCTCGAAGATGTGGAGCGGGCACGCGCCATCACCGAACAGGTTCGGCAGGAGTTGAACGCGCCGCCGGTCCCTCTGGGGATCATGATCGAAGTGCCGTCCGCCGTCGTGCTGGCTGATCACCTGGCCCGGGAAGTTGATTTTTTCTCCATCGGCACCAACGACCTGACCCAGTACACGCTGGCTATGGATCGGCTTCATCCACAGCTGGCCAGACAGGCTGACGCTCTGCACCCGGCCGTCCTGCGCATGATCGAGAGAGCTGTCCAGGCTGCCAGGAAAGAGGGCAAGTGGGTCGGCGTGTGTGGTGGCATTGCCGGCGATCCGAAGGGAGCAACGATCTTGACGGGACTGGGTGTATCAGAACTGAGTGTGAGCGTGCCCAGCATCGCAGCCGTGAAGGCGCACCTGCGGAGTCGCTCGCTCACCGATATGCAGCAGATCGCGCAAAAGGCCTTGCAGTGCCGCACAGCGGCGGAGGTACGCAGTCTATGAGAATCGCAACCGTGACGCTCAATCCGGCGATCGACCAGACGGTGAGTGTGGACCATTTTCGCCCGAACACGGTGAATTACGCGCAGACGATGCAATTCGACGCAGGAGGTAAAGGGGTCAATGTTGCTTCGTTCCTGGCCGATGCCGGTTTCACGACCGCCGTGACGGGTTTTCTCGGCCAGGACAATGCGGGCATCTTCGAGCAGTACTTTGCTCTCAAGCGAATTGAAGACCAGTTTGTGCGCATTCCCGGGCGCACGCGCACAGGTGTGAAGATCGTCGATGAAGCCAACCAGCAGACGACCGACATTAACATGCCGGGCTTACCTCCTCCAGTCGAGGCGCTGGACACCTTGCACAAGACCATTAAAGGACTCACCGCGACGTGCGACTGGTTTGCGCTGTCGGGGACGCTGCCGCCGGGGGTGCCCACGACGACCTATGCCACGCTCATCACTCTGCTCAGGGGATACGGCAAGCAGGTGGTGCTGGACACCAGCCGGGATGCCCTGAGGGAGGGTGTGCTGGCAGGTCCCACCATCGTCAAGCCGAATGTTGACGAACTACGACAGTTGAGCGGGCAGGCGCTCACGGACGAATTCGCGATTGGGCAAGCTGCTCGTCAACTTTTGAGTGGTGGCATACGACTGGTGGTTATTTCTATGGGCGAGCGGGGCGCGATGTTTGTTGATTCAGCAAATACGCTACTCGCGACCCCTCCTCCAGTGATGGTGAAAAGTACGGTGGGTGCGGGTGATGCGATGGTGGCGGGGCTGATCGCAGGCCAGGCACGGGGATTGAGTCTCCCCGACAGCGCCCGGCTGGCCACGGCATTTTCGCTTGGTGCGATTACAAGTTTCGGTCATAATTTGCCTGCTCCCGAGATAGTGCAGGCGTACGTCCAACAAGTATCTATCCATTCCTCTACTAGTGTTCCTGGTGGTGCATAAAAGTTCCTTGTGGCCTAGAAGGGAGAACGATCCAGAGTGACGCCTGCAGACAGCACATACTTTCCTTGACTTCTTGCCGCATCAATCGGCAATGAAGGCGTATAGAGTCGGATATGCTGATTGTTTGATGTATTCAAGTAATCGTATCTTTTTCCACAAAGGAGGACAGACCAACATGGCGAAGATTGTCGCTGTCACCTCGTGTCCGACCGGCATCGCCCATACCTTTATGGCAGCGGAAGCGCTGCAGCGGGGGGCGGAAGCGTTGGGTCACACGATTAAGGTGGAGACCCAGGGATCCGTGGGCTCGCAAAATACGCTGACCGATGCTGATATCCGGGGAGCGGACCAGGTTAAAATGGACCATGCGAACATCGTCGCAATCACCTCGTGCCCGACTGGAATCGCGCACACCTTCATGGCAGCCGAAGGTCTGCAGAAGGGGGCAGAAGCGCTGGGCCACACGATCAAGGTGGAGACCCAGGGGTCCGTGGGTGCGCAAAATACCTTAACCGATGCTGAGATTGCGGCCGCCAACCTGGTCATCATCGCGGCCGACACCAAAGTGGATATGAGCCGCTTTCGAGGCAAACCGGTCTATGAAACCTCGACGAATGCCGCCATCAACGACGGCCAGGCGGTGGTCAAGAACGCGCTGGCCCAGACGGCGAGCGGCCCTGCCCCCCAGGCTGGCACAGCGGATTATGTGGCCGAGGTGCAGGCCGCCAAAGCGGCACAGGCCAGGTCGCGCAGAGGCCCCTACAAGCATCTGCTGACGGGCGTCTCGTATATGATCCCCTTCGTGGTCTCAGGCGGCATCATGATCGCGCTGGGCTTTGCAGTCGGGGGCATCAATGTGGACACAGCGACCAGTGGTCTGGGCTGGGCGCTCTTCCAGATCGGCGCGAAGGGTGCGTTCGTGCTCTTTGTGCCCATTCTGGCAGGCTACATCGCTTACTCGATCGCTGATCGTCCCGGCCTGGCGCCAGGCATGGTCGGTGGGCTCCTGTCGACGACCATCATTGGCGCCGGGTTCCTGGGTGGCATCGCGGCAGGCTTCCTGGGCGGCTACGTGGTCTACTGGCTCAACCGGTGGATCCGGTTGCCGCGCAACCTGGCTGGCCTGATGCCGGTGCTGATCCTGCCGGTACTTGGGGTGGGCATTGTCGGCTTGCTGATGATCTTCGTGATTGGCCCGCCCGTCCACCTGATCAACCTTGGGTTGACCGACTGGTTGAAGGGGCTGCAAGCGGGCAACGCGGTGGTGCTGGGCCTGGTCATGGGCGGGATGATGGCTGTCGATATGGGTGGCCCGGTCAATAAGGCCGCCTACGCGGTGGCGGTGGGGCTGCTAGCCAGCCGGATCTATACGCCCATGGCCGCGGTGATGGCGGCTGGCATGACACCCCCGTTGGGGCTGGCCTTGGCGACCTACCTGTTCAAAAATCGCTTTTCACACGATGAGCAGGAAGCAGGCAAGTCCGCGTGGGTGCTGGGGCTGTCCTTTATTACCGAAGGGGCCATTCCCTTTGCCGCGGAAGATCCGTTCCGTGTGATTCCATCCTGTATCGTGGGCTCGGCAGTGGCGGGAGGGTTGTCGATGCTCTT
>WNFI01346943.1_pt2 | contig 10591 bp, 11 predicted proteins | sample 5400471 | NCBI WGS metagenome assembly WNFI01 (sample SAMN13153348, study PRJNA577476) | soil metagenome | isolation source: 100 cm saprolite on Douglas fir-dominated hillslope | place: USA:California | collected 2013-09-17 | reverse complement strand
GGCTGGTCCTGGCCTCGCACCTTGGGCGACCCAAGGGCGGACCGGATCCGAAATATTCGCTGGCACCGGTGGCGAAGAAACTTCAGGAGCTTCTCGAGCGCAATGTCGGATTTGCGAACGATTGCATCGGAGCGGATGCGGAAGCGAAGAGCAAGGCGCTGGGCGATGGCGGCGTGCTGCTGCTTGAGAACGTGCGGTTTCATGCGGAAGAAGAAAAGAACGACGAAGCGTTTTCCAAGCAGCTTGCGGCGCTGTGCGACGGCGTTTTTGTTTGCGATGCCTTCGGCTCGGCGCACCGGGCGCATGCTTCCGTGGTGGGGATTACGCGATTCGTAAAGCAGGCGGCTGCAGGACTGCTGATGGAAAAGGAACTGGCCTATCTGGGCAAAGCGGTTACAAATCCCGCCCGGCCATTTGTGGCGATTCTGGGTGGCGCCAAGGTCAGCGACAAAATCGAAGTCGTGGAAAATTTGATGAAGATTGCCGACGTGATGCTGATCGGCGGCGGCATGGCTTACACGTTCGAGAAGGCGCAGGGAAGCCACGATCTGCGATGTTTCTGCAACTCCCGCGGATCAGATGGGGCTGGATATCGGGCCGAAGACGATTGCCGCCTACACCGCGGAAATCGCCGAGACTAAAACAATTGTGTGGAACGGGCCGATGGGCGTTTTTGAGATGCCGGTGTTCGCGAAAGGCACACTTGAAATAGCGAAGGCAGTTGCGGCTGCCACCACGGCGGGCGCTACGTCCATTGTGGGCGGAGGCGATTCCGTGGCGGCGGTTCATCAGTCTGGTGTGGCGAACAAGATCTCGCACATTTCCACTGGCGGCGGGGCTTCGCTGGAGTTTCTTGGCGGGCGGAAGCTGCCAGGCGTCGAAGCGCTAACTAACAAAAGCTAAATACAGAGCTCACGGAGAAAAGGGCACAGAGGCCGCAGAGAGATTCTGCCAAAAAAATGAGCCAACCGAGACGGCGGCGCGTGATTGCAGGCAACTGGAAGATGTTCAAGACGCAGGCGGAGACGCGCGCGTTCTTCTCGGCGTTCTTGCCGCTGGTGAGCGATGTGCGCCATTGCGACATTGTGATTGCGCCGCCCTTCACGGCAATTCCCGCGGCGACGGAAGCCGCGCGGGGTAGCAATGTCGCCATTGGAGGGCAAGACGCCTTCTGGGAAAAAGAGGGCGCGTTCACTGGTGAAATCGCGCCGCCCATGCTGGTGGAGAACGAGAAGATCGACTACTCCGATCGTTTGCATCGGCGAACTGCTGGAGCACCGCGAATCCGGGCGCACCGAAGAAATTTGCGAGACGCAGTTTTTAGGCGGCCCGGGCGCGTTGACCCCCGAAGAGTTCTCCCGTATTCTGGTAGCTTACGAGCCAGTTTGGGCCATTGGCACGGGCAAGACGGCTACGCCGGAAATTGCCGCAGCGGCGCACCGTTTTTTGCGGAAGTGCGCGGAGAGAAAATTCTCTTTGGAGCAGGCCCAGGCGCTGCGGATTCTGTACGGCGGCAGCGTCAAACCCGACAACATCCAGGGCTTGATGGTTCAGGAAGAGTTGGATGGCGCGCTTGTAGGCGGAGCGAGCCTGGACGCGAAGGCGTTTGCGTCGATTGTGAACGGCTGCGAATCGGCGCAGTAAGCTTTCAGGCGCCGGCGGCCGCATTCTTAGGTTGAGTGAGGTTGTGAAATGCCAGGTTGGATGAAGTGGGCGATTTCGTTGGCCCTGGGATTCGGATTTATCGTCCTGGGCTGGAGACTTTCCGATTCGCGCTGGTTTTCCTGGCTGTTGCCGACGTTTTTTGTGGTGAACTGCCTGTTTCTGATCATCGTGGTGCTGCTGCAGAGCGGCAAGGCCGCGGACATCGCGGGCGCATTCGGCGGCGCGGGCAGCCAGACGGCGTTCGGACCTCGCGGCGCGGCAACCGTGCTCTCGCGAGCGACCACGTGGTGCGCGATTATGTTCATGGTGTGCGCGATGGCACTCGTGCTGCACACGGATAAGGGCGTAGAGCAGGGCGGCTCGGTGCTAGAGAAATTCTCGAAGCCAGCGCCGAAGCCCGCGCCAGTAACACCGGCGAAGCCGCAAACCACACCACAATCCACCGCGCCAAGCGGCAGCGCGCCGGCCCCGGCGACACAGCAACCGGTACCAGCGCAACCAAAGAAGCCATAGCGCCCTGTTTGAAAGTTAATCGCCCAGCGACGGCGCGTGCGAACCTCGCAATTCGCGCGGCTCTGAACTATAATCAGCAAGTCTGTGAAATGCGGTAGTGGCGGAACTGGCAGACGCACCAGCTTGAGGGGCTGGCGGTAGCAATACCGTGGAGGATCGAGTCCTCTCTACCGCACCATTTCCAACCGTAACAAGAAGAGTCGATAGCGAAGGTTTTTTAGCGCGCGCGCGTGGTACGTTCGAGAGTGTCGCGAGCCTCAGCCAGCCATCTCTCCAGAACTGCCTGGTCCTTCTGCTCCATCTTGCTGAACACCACGCCCATGCTGTGTCTGCGAACATTCGCTACCTGACCTTGGGCCGTAAAAATTGCGCCGCGGTGAATAATGCGGAGGCGCACTCTTGTGCCGGCAGCCCAAGGTTTTTGCGCATTTACCTGGCAACCGAAGACGCTGAGGTCGGTGATTTGTTCACGAGTCTTGGTTTCAGATTCCATGTCCACCAGATCGATGCTGGCGGCAAATGGATAGCGGCGGGCTCGAGGTCGCTCGATCAAGAAGTTTCTCCCAACAAACTCGTTCCGCGTCGACGGATCGATTCTCGTATGATGGCTGTATAGCGAACACATTACCACGGCATAGAAGTCTGTCAGTGTTTCAAGGTGAAACAGAGTCGCTATCTCTGGCGACCGGCTTCCTTCTTGAATCTCCCTCGTCGATGTAATGTTATTTAGGAGAGCCGAGCTTTGCGCGTTCGCTATCGCGCCCTCAATACCGATCGCAGGGATAGACCGGAAACACGAGTAGACTTGGAAGGGGCGCATTCTCGGGACAATGGCTACGCAAGATACGGAGCTGATCGTCGTCGATATTGGTGGAGGAGGCGGAGGGAAAGAGCCTCCTGCGGGCGGTGACGGTGGCGGAAATGGCGATAAGGGCCGACGGCCCCGCAAGCCGCCGCAACGCCGTTATTCGACGGCGATCAAACTGGGCATGATTTCCATCCTGATTTTCTTCCTGGGACTCTGCAGCGCGTTTATCGTTCTGAAGCGCGAAAGCGAAACCTGGGTGCCGCTGCATCTGCCAAGGATCCTGTGGCTCAATACCGCAATCCTGTTGCTGAGCAGTTATACGCTCGAGAAGGCGCGCCGGCGCCTATCGGCCATTGACTTTCCGGGATTCCGCAAGCTGTGGCGCGCTACGACAATTCTCGGCATCTTGTTTTTGGCCGGCCAGTTGATTGCCTGGCTGCAACTGGTGGCCACGGGCCTATACATCGCGAGCAATCAAGCCACGAGCTTTTTCTACATTTTTACCGCCGCACACGCAGTGCACCTGCTTGGCGGAGTTGCCGCATTGTTGTACGTGGCTACGCGCAATTTTGAAAAAGGAGAGATCTCGCGCAACACCGCCGCGGAAATAACTTCGTATTACTGGCATTTCATGGATGGCTTGTGGGTTTTTCTGCTGCTGCTTCTCACTCTGGGAAGATAACGGGCGTCTAGTGGCGCACGAACTCGCTGACGGCTTCCGCTACGCGCGCCAACTGAGCCGGCCGCAGCTCCGGGTACATCGGCAGCGACAGGACTTCTTGCGCGGCATGCTCGGCGTGCGGGAAATCCCCGGCCTTGTATCCGAGAGAAGCGTAGAGCGGCTGAAGATGCAGAGGGACGGGGTAATAGATGGCGCTGCCGATTTTTTTCTCCGTCAGAACGTGCTGCAAACGGTCGCGTTCTTCGACGCGAATGGTGTACTGGTGGAAAACGTGGTCGTAGCCCTCCGGCACAAGCGGCGGCATGATGCCAGGAATCTGCGAAAATTCCCGGGTGTATTCCGCTGCGTGAGCTTGCCGGGCGCGCTGCCACTCGGCAAGATAGCGAAGCTTCACGCGAAGAATCGCGGCCTGTAATTCATCCAGCCGGCCGTTCCAGCCCGGCTCGCTGCTGACGTATTTCTCCTTTTGCCCGTGGTTCCGCAGCATGCGCAAACGCGCCGCGCGTTCCGCGGAGTTAGTTACGATCATGCCGGCATCGCCGCACGCGCCCAGATTCTTGGTCGGGTAAAAACTAAAACAAGCGACGTCGCCGAGAGATCCGGTGCGCCGACCCTTGTAGCTGGCGCCAATGGCTTGCGCGCTGTCTTCGACCACCGGGAAATTCTTCTTGCTCGCGAATTCCATGATGGAGTCCATGTCTGCAGCCAGACCGTAGAGGTGAACGGCGACAATGGCGCGTGTGCGCGGCGTCACGCGGCGCGCAATCTGCGCCGGGTCGATGTTGTAGGTGTTGGGATGAATGTCCGCGAAGACGGGTTTCGCTCCCAGAGCGCTCACGGCGCTACCCGTGGCTACAAAAGTGAACGGCGGAAGAATGACTTCGTCGCCCGCCGCAACACCGCACGAACGCAGCGCGAGGACTAGCGCATCGGTGCCCGAGCCGACACCGACCCCATGCGCCACGCCGCAGAGCCGCGCGACTTCTTCTTCCAGCGCAGCGCCTTCGCGCCCCAGGATAAATTGCTGCGAGGAGAGCACGCGCGCGATCGCTTCGCGAACTTCACCGCCAACGGCCGCGTACTGCGCCGCCAAATCAAATTGTGGAATTGGGCTATAGGCGGCTGCCAGTGGGTTAGAGCTCATGCGAAGAATGATCCGGGCCGCAGCGGTATGCGCATGAATTCCCGACCCAGCGAAGTGTTATTTTTTCGGAAGCTTCGTGCACACCGCGACGGCATTGTTTGGATTGATGGCGCTGGCCTCTTCTTCCACCGATTGGATGACGCCTTTTTTGTCGATGACAGCTTCGAGCTTGGCCATATCAGCCTGATAGGCCTGAAGTTCTTTCGTTCAACCTTCGGTGAAGGCCAGAACGTAAAAGGCCAGGACGACATTTTTCTTGCCGCGGTAATCACTCAGGTGGATCTGCTTCCATTGGTTGTCGAGCAGTGTAAAATCCGGAGCCGTGTCGCCGGCCTTCAGCGAAGTGTGCGTGACTTTGACGTCTTGCTGCGCGCTAATCGCGCCCGCGACCAGGCTGCCGGCCAGCGCCGCCGTAACGATCATGGTCTTGAAATGCATGGAACGCATGTATGCCTCCTCGGCTATCGCAGCCAGTATACGCCGCGAAACCAGGTCACGTAACCCACGTGTTCCGGCGGGCGTCAGAATTTACAAATTCTTTAAGTGCGCCAGGCGGAAGGGGGAGCCCAGATTTTCGCGCAATTCCAGCCAGTGCTCCTCAGGGATGGACATGAAAACGTCCACTACTTTGGGATCGAACTGCGTGCCCGAGCAGCGCTTGATTTCTCCCCTTGCGTGCGAAAGAGGCAAAGCTTTGCGATACGGCCGGTCGCTGATCATGGCATCGAGCGAATCCGCAACGGTAAAGATGCGTGCCCCCAGAGGAATGGCGTCGCCTTTCAGGTTTCGCGGATAACCGGAGCCGTCAAAGAATTCCTGGTGGGCCAGGACGATTTCGGCGGCATCGCGCAAGAATGGGATGCGGATCAGCATGTTGTAGCCGATTTCGCAGTGCTTGCGCATAATTTGTTTTTCGTCTTCGGTGAGCGGGCCCGGTTTGCGTAGGATGCCGTCTGGAATGGCCATCTTGCCGATATCGTGAAGAAAGGCGGCGCGCGCCAGCACCGCAAGGTACGCATCGGGCACGGGCATGGCCTTCGCGATGGAGATGCAGAACGCGGTCACCCGCTGGCAATGGCCTTCGGTCTCCGCATCCTTCAAGTCCAGCGCGCTGCCCAGTGCCTCCAGCGTATCGTCGTAGGACTGTTCGAGCTGCGCTATCGCCCCGGTGAGTTGCGCGGTGCGCTCCTCCACTAGCTGCTCGAGATTTCGCTGGTACGTACGGTTTTCGATGATCAGGCGACGATGCTGCAATGCGCGCCCAACGCCGAGGAAAAGCTGGTCCTTCTCAAATGGCTTCAAAATGTAGTCATAAGCGCCCCGGCGTATGGCCTCCAGCGCGGTGGAAATGTCGTGAATCGCGGTGACCATGATGACGGGGACTTCCGGGTCGTACTGGCGCAGCCATTCCAGCAGCTTGATGCCGTCCATCTCCGGCATGATCATGTCGCTAAGTACAAGGTCGGGTGTAGTCCGCTTGACCTGGTCCTGCGCGGCGCGTCCATTGCTTACGGCAGTGCAGTGATAGCCTTTCGACTCCAGCATCGTGGAAACGACTTCACGGATGGCTTCCTCGTCATCGACGACAAGTATGTTTTCGACTTCCACGGTTGGTTGGCCCCCTAGGGTCATTCTTCCCAGCAGCCATTATAAGGGACAGCACACGGACAAGTTGGGGCCATTGCCCATTCAGAAAACAGGATGTAGTTTCAAAGGTAAGTATTCCCCAGGGTTTCAGGCCTTCCGTACGAGCCTGCACCCGCGTGCGTGGAAGTCGCCAACGCACCAGCCGGGAGGCGGCACAAGGTGTTCGTAAATCAGGGCCTGCTCGCCATTGCCTTCTTTGAAGTGACGGCGCTCATCGTCCTGCTGGTGCTGTTTCTCTTGCTTCGGCGAGACCATCCGGACGGCTATTTTCGTCTCTGGCTGGCGGGCTGGGTTGGTCTGACGGTTTCCTCCGTTTTCGAGCTCGGCCTGGTGGCGCAGGAATGTCCAGAGTTGCGTTTGGTTGCGCTTGCGACGCAAGTCATAGCCCTGCTTCTTTTTCTTTCTTCAGCGATGCAACTCACGGTGGGCGGGGTAGGCCGCAATTGGCCGGTGCTGCCGCTGGCAACCGCCATTCTGGCCGGGGTCTATTACATCGAGCGCAGCACTTCCGCGCCGTACTTCGGTAAGATTCATTGGGAGACCGCCGCGCTCGAGTCCACCATCTCGCTGTGGGCCGGCTGGCTGTTGTGGCGCGCAAGGGCTAAGCACAAGGGGCACGGCGCGCGGTTGCTGGCAGGAGCTTTGTTGGTCAGCGGTCTAAACGGCATCGATCGCTTCCAATGGCTCACGCACCCGTTCTTCCTGCTGCGCCTGGCTTTCGACCACCTGCTCAACGTTTCGCTGGGCATTGCCATGGCTGTTCTAGTGTTGGAAAGCGCGCGCGCCCGTAGCGACGAATTGAATGACAAAATGCGGCGGCTTTCTCTGCTCACGGCAGCCAGCACACAGACTCTGTCGGTGCGCGAAGTCCTTGAGCAGGTGCTCGGGCACCTGGTGGAGAGCCTGGGCGCTACGCACGGGATTGTGCGCTTGCTGGAAGGCGAGGGAAGCGCCGCGCAATTGGTCGCGCGAGCTTCGGTCGGGTTCCAGCAGGCGTACCTGAAGACGCACGAGCGTGTAGCGGTCTCTGAGCCATGGGTGCAGCGCGTTCTTCAGAAGGACTGCCTGTTTCTGCGTTTGGATGAAGAGGTAGACGCTAAAGAGCGCGCCAGAATGGAGGAGAGCGGGGTCAGCGAGAGCATTTCTCTGGCGCTGCCAGGGAAAGACGGACCAGTCGGCGTTATCTCGGTAGAGTCGTTTCAGAGCGTTCACTTTCAACGTGACGAGATAGCTTATCTGGTGAACATTGCCAATCTTCTGGGCCTGACGCTGCAAAACGTGCGGCTCTTTGAACAAGTCGCGACGGTCCAGCAACAGTGGGCTTACACATTTGATTCGATTGGCGATCCCATCTTCGTTCATGACCCCGAATTTCGGATCTTGCGCGCCAACCAACGGCTGGGGAACCTGCTCGGCCGCGATTCGGCCGCGCTGGTTGGGCGCATGGTCACCGATCTGCTTCCTCGCAAGGGCACGGGCTACAAAAGTTGTCCTTATTGCGAAGGAATTGCCGGCGAGGGGGACGACCCGGATCCTTGGCTCACGGGATATTTCCTCGCTTCCAATTCGACGTTCACCGATCCCCGCGGCCGCCAGCTCGGCACGGTCCACGCCCTGAAAGACATATCCGAACGCAAGCGCGCGGAAGAGAAATACCGCACCTTGGTGTCCAACGTTCAAGAGGGAGTTTTCATTTCCAATCCGCAGGGGCGATTCCTGGACTTCAACGACGCGCTGATGCGCATTCTGGGATTCGAAGAGCGCGATGAATTGCTCAACGCTGACATTCCTTCGATGTTCGTGAACCCCGCGGATCGCGAGCGGCTCAAGAAGCTTCTGCAGGATCACGGAGCCGTCGCGGACTTTGAATACGAAGTTCGCCGCAAAGATGGCGAAGTCCGCGTGATGTTGGAATCTTCCATCGCCATTCGAGACGCCGCCGGCAACCTGACCGCCTTACAGGGTTTTCTGCTGGACATAACCGACCGCAAGCGAGCCGAGCAGGAAATCCGGCGCCGCAATCGCGAATTGATGGTGCTGAACTCCATTGGCCAAACTCTCACGGAGTCCCTGGATCTCACCGATTCGATTCACCGCACTCTGCGGCAAATGACCGAGCTCTTTAAGTTGGACGCCTCTTCGCTTTACCTGTTTGATGAAGCCGGGCTGACATTGCGGCGCATCGCAGCGGTCGGTCATCGCTCGGAGCAGGGCCGGCATATACCGCCAGTCACGGTGCAGCCCGAGTTGCTGCAACATATCAAGGCCGTACACGCCACGTTCCTATCGGCACAGGGCTTGCAAATCCCAATGATCCTGCGGGAGGCGCAGCGCAAGGAAGGGCTGCACTCCGCCTTTGTGGTGATCCTGTGGTCCAAGGATCGCGTGCTTGGGGGATTAGTGGTTGGCAGCCGGACTCCCAGGGAATTCTCGCCCGCGGACATCAATCTCTTGATTGCCGTCGGCAGCCAGATTTCCAACGCCATCGATCGGTCTGTGCTGTATGAAGAGACGCGGCAAGCTTACGAAAATTTGCGGCGCACGCAAGAACAGCTTCTCCACAGCGAAAAGATGGCGGCCGTCGGCCAACTGATCTCTGGTGTGGCGCACGAGCTCAACAATCCGCTAACCGCCATCCTGGGATACAGCCAATTGCTGCTGTCGAGCGGACAGATGCCGCCGCAGGGCATGGAGTACTCGGACAAGCTCTACAAACAGGCGCAGCGCACCCATCGAATCGTGCAGAATCTGCTGAGCTTTGCGCGCCAGCACAAGCCGGAGCGTGTGGCCGTGCAACTCAACCAAATACTGGAGGATACCCTGGCGTTGCGCGACTACGACCTCCGCCTGAACAACATTCGTGTGCACTATGACCTCGCTCCCGATCTGCCCATGACTGGCGCGGACCCGCACCAACTTCAACAGGTATTTCTGAACCTGGTGAACAACGCCGTCGACGCCATCCTGGAGCACGCCAGCGAGGGGGACCTCTGGGTCAGCACGAGGGCAAAAGACGATTGCCTAATCGTGGAATTCAAGGACAGCGGTCCGGGTGTGAAAGATGCATCTCGTGTGTTCGATCCTTTCTACACCACGAAGCCGGTGGGCAAGGGCACTGGGCTAGGCTTGAGCATCTGCTATGGAATCGTCACCGAACATGGGGGTTCCATCGGCGTGAGCAATGTGCAGCCCTCCGGCGCTTGTTTCACCATTGAGTTGCCGTATCAGCGCGCAGCCGCTCCCGAGGATGCCATTCCGGCCGGCGGTACAGTTGTCGCCCGCGGCGGGCGAATTCTCCTCATTGACCACGATGAATCCGTGCGGGAAGCTGTGGAGGCCATCCTGCGCGAAGGGAATCACGCGGTGCGGAGTGCTGCAAGCTTCCCGGAAGCACGGCAACTCCTCGGCGAACAGGAATTCGACGCGGTGGTTGCCGACGCCGGAGTGCGCGGGGCCGCTGGGGGGGAGGGTCTGCAGGAATGGTTGACGGCGAACAGGCCCGTGCTGGCCGGGCGACTGGTTTGGATGAGCGCCTCAGCCGTGCCTGCGCAAGCGGGAGATCACGCTGGAAATGGGTTGTTGGCGCTGCAAAAGCCGTTTCAAGCCGCAGATTTACTGTCCGCCGTGGAGACGGTGCTAGGCCGTGTCGAGCCCGCGCCTATCTAGCGTTGATGCCAGCTCCGCGGCAACGGCGGCTCGTTGGCCAAGCTCCTTCATGGCCAATTCCATGCGAACAGCAAGCTCGCTTACCATTTGGCTCAATCCACAGAGCTGTGGGAACAACAGAAGACCGGCATTAAGCCCCAGCACAACCATCCGATATCGCCAGAAAAAACGCATGCTGAGCCGCAAACGCTCGCACTCGTGAGATGCGGCAGCTTCCGGCGAAAGCGCGGCAATTACTCCGGCCAGGCGCAGCAACCTCTGGAAATCAGCGAGCAAATCCGCAAGATAGAGCATGGCAATGCGTTGGCGTTCTCTGTGTGCGCGGCGAGCCAAGCGCACTGGCGCGCGTGCGGCCAGAAACTCGAAATCTTCCTCCGACATCGCCTGGCGAATCACGCCAAAGTACGTTGCGTGTTGGCGCGCCGGTTCCTCCATGGATTCCAGCCAGGCGGTACCGGCTTTATTG
>WNFI01035851.1_pt1 | contig 10591 bp, 12 predicted proteins | sample 5400471 | NCBI WGS metagenome assembly WNFI01 (sample SAMN13153348, study PRJNA577476) | soil metagenome | isolation source: 100 cm saprolite on Douglas fir-dominated hillslope | place: USA:California | collected 2013-09-17 | reverse complement strand
CTGGTGCGCTGGATGAGCGCGGATTACGGCTTCGACGAGATCGACGCGTATATGCTTCTCAGCCAGGCCGGACGCATCCGGCTCGGAAACATGGTCGACCCAAAATACACCATGGGCGCGTCGATCCTGAAAAAATATCTGGTCTCATGACGTATCGGCAACATGGAGGAGGAGTACGGCAATGAAAGTCAATCGCAGAAGGTTCTTACAGGGCACGGCCGCGGCCGCTGCCACGGGCGCGTTCGGGTCCAGCGCCTGGGCGGAAGACGCGATCAACGTGGCCAGCATTCACGATCTGTCGGGTGGTCTCGACATCTACGGCAAGCCGATGGTCGATGCGATGACGCTCGCCGTCGAGGAAGCCAACACGGCCGGCGGTCTTCTCGGCCGGCAGATCAAACTGATCAACTACGATACGCAGTCGAACATGCAGCTCTATACGCAGTTCGCGCAGCAGGCGGCGTTGAAGGACAAGGTCGCCGTCGTGCATGGCGGCATCACCTCCGCCTCGCGCGAGGTGATCCGGCCGGTGCTCGATCGTGCCTTATGCCATGAAGAAGTGGGGCAAGAAGGTCTATGTCATCGCGGCCGACTACAATTACGGCCAGATCACCTCGCAATGGGTGAAGAAATACGTCATCGAAAATGGCGGTGAAGTTCCGTCGATCGACTTCTTCCCGCTCGATGTTACGAATTTCGGCTCGACCATCTCCAAGATCCAGGCGGCAAAGCCGGATTTCGTATGGTCAGCGCTGGTTGGCGGCGCGCATATATCGTTTTACCGCCAGTGGGCCGCGGCCGGCATGCGCAAGAGCATTCCGATGGCGTCGACCACCTTTGCAGTCGGCAACGAGCACATCGTGCTGTCGCCCGACGAATGCAACGGCATGCTGGTCTGCTACAACTACTTCCAGGATTTGAAAAACAAAGCCAACGAAACTTTTGTTGCAGCTTTCCACAAACGTTTTGGCGCCGACTATCCCAACGTCACCGAACTCGCGATGGGAACCTATCAAGGCTTCCGTATCTGGGCGGAGGCGGTCAAGAAAGCCGGCAGTGTTGACCGCATCAAGGTCATCGAAGCGCTGGAAACTGGAATCAGCATCGACGCCCCCTCGGGCAAGGTCACGATCGACCCCCCGACCCATCATTGCGTGCTCGACGTCCACATCGCCGAAGTCAAGGACAAGAAGCTCAACGTGCTGGAAGACTTCGCCCAGCAGAAGCCGGCGGACACCGCCGCGGTCTGCGATCTTATCAAGAACCCGACCGACAACCAGCAATACGTGATCAAGATCTGAGATCGGTTGGCCGTCAACTCTGTTTGGGATTGGTGAACGTGGATCTCATTGCTCTCCTGGCGATCCAGGTCCTTTACGCGATTGCCAGCCTGGCGCTGATCAGCGTCGGGCTGGCGATTATTTTCGGCATGATGCGGGTCATCAATCTCGCCCATGGGGAATTTCTGATGCTCGGCGGCTATGCGGCGATCGTCGCTACCAGCCAGGGCATCAGCATCTGGATCGCGATGCTGGTGGTGGCACCCATCGTGGTCGGCATCATCGGTGTGATCGTCGAATTGACGATCATTCGCTTCCTGTATGGCCGCATGGTCGACACCATGCTCGCGACCTGGGGCCTCAGCCTGTTTCTCGTGGGGTTGACGACGGCCATCTTCGGCAACACCACGGTCGGCATTTCGGCGCCGCTCGGCAGTTTCCAGATCGGCGGCTATCGCACCAGCGGATACACGTTGTTCGTCATCGCCGTGGCGGTCGTCGTGATGGCCGGCATCTTCGCTGTGCTGCGCTGGACGCGCCTCGGCCTGATTGCCCGCGGCACGATGCAGAACGCCAACATGGCGGCAGCGCTGGGGGTGAATCCACCGCGCGTCTATGCCGTCACCTTCGGCATCGGCGCCGCCTTGTCGGGTCTTGCCGGCGCGGTGCTCGCGCCAGTTTCCGGCGTCTTTCCCACCATCGGCGTCGCCTATGTCGCCAAATCCTTCATCACGGTGATCGGCGGCGGCGCCGCCATTCTCAGCGGCACGGTTTCTGCATCCGCCCTGTTCGGCACCATCAACCAGATCGCGACGTTTGCCACGACCCCGGTGTTCGGCGAGGTGGCGCTGCTGGCCACCGCCATCGTCCTGATCCGCCTGCTGCCGCAGGGCATCACGGGTCGTTTCTTTCGGAGAGGTCTGTGAACGCCCGCGCCCTCAATTTTATCGGCCTCGGACTGGTCGGCATCATCGGTGTCGCCTTCCTGGTCCTGACGCCACACTTGGCCGAACTCGATACCGTTCTCGAACTCACGGTCTACATGATCATGGCGATCCTGGCGCTCAGCCTGGCGCTGATCTGGGGTTACGGCGGCATCCTGTGCTTCGGCCAATCGGCCTTCTTCGGGCTGGGCGCCTATAGCTATGCGATCGCCATGTTCAATACCGGAGAGAGCACGCTCCCGCTGTTGCTGGCCATCGCGCTGCCGGCGGCTTTCGCCGCATTACTCGGCTATTTCATGTTCTACGGGCGCATCAGCGTATTCCCGGAATCCCGCCGCTTAATTTTCCCGGCAACAAGGCCGCGGTGATCGATCTCGAAGGCATGTTCTATCTTGCGACCGCCGCATTGCTCGCGACATATTTCGGACTGCGCCTGCTGCTGGCCAGCCGCTTCGGCCGCATCATTGTCGGTATCCGGGAAAACGAACGGCGCGCCGAACTGTTGGGCTACGATCCGCGGGCCTACAAGCTCGTGACCTTCACGATCGGCGGCGCGCTGGCCGGTTTTGCCGGATGCCTTTTCGCTAATTGGGGAAATTTTGTCAGCCCGACCATCTTCGGACTGGCTCAGTCCGCGCAGATCATCATTTGGGTCATCGTCGGCGGGCGCGGCACGCTGATCGGTCCGATCGTCGGTTGCATTGGCATTCAATGGCTCAATACGGCGCTTGGGGCGAACCAGCCCAGCGGTTCGGATTTGTGGACGAAGCTGTTGGCCAATGCGCCATTGATCCTCGGAATAATCCTTGTCGCGTTCGTGCTGCTTGTGCCGAAGGGGTTGGTGCCGACGCTCGGCGACTGGGGCCAATTGTTGCTGCGCTCGCGCACCCGTCGCATGGGTGCGGGACTTAAGCCCAAGCAGGCGGAGGAGGGGTGATGGCTGCGCCACTTCTGGAAACCCGCGATCTCAGCATGCGTTTCGGTGGCGTCCAGGCGGTACGGAACGTCAACTTCACGCTGGCCGAAGGTGAGCTGCGTTGTACGATATTTCCCGCGCCCACGCCCACCAGATCGCGCGTCTCGGCATTGGCATCAAGACCCAGGTGCCGAGTGTGTTCGATGGTTTGTGCGTGCGCGAAAATATCTGGCTGGCGGCGAGCCGTATCCATTCCGGCGAGCGTGTCAGCGGCGTGGTCGACGAGATGCTGGAGCGGATGGGCCTCACCGGCGCGGCAAAGCGTCTAGTGGGCCAACTCGCGCATGGTCAGCGGCAATGGGTTGAACTCGGCATTGTGTTGTCGACGGAACCCGAGCTCATTCTGCTCGATGAGCCTGCGGCCGGCATGACGCATGATGAGGTGTACAAGACCGCCGAACTCGTGCGCGAGATCAACCGCAGCAAGGCGCTCATCGTCGTGGAGCATGACATGCAGTTCATCCGCATGATCGCCAAGCAGGTGACGGTGTTCAATCAGGGCAGTGTACTGGTGGAAGATGCCGTGGAGAACATCCTGCGCAATCCGCTGGTGCGTGACATCTATCTCGGCAAACAGGCGGCCGCATGATGCTCAGTGTGACGGGACTGCGTACAGGCTACGGCCGCATTCCGATCCTCAACGGGGTCAGCTTCGCTGTCAGCGAAGGCGAATTCATCGGAATTCTCGGCCACAACGGCATGGGCAAGACCACGCTGCTCAAGGCGTTGATGGGCTTCCTGCCGGCGACCGGCGGACACGTGCGCTTTGACGGTGACGACGTGACGGCAGCCGAGCCCTATCGTCGCGCGCGGCTCGGGCTCGGTTACGTCCCCCAGGGACGCGAGATTTTCCCCCGCCTCACGGTTTACGACAACCTGCGTATGGGGTGCACCAAGCAGGACGGCGCCGAACACGATACCATCGGGCCGGTGCTGGAGGAGTTTCCCCGCCTCAAGCCGCTTCTCGACCGTGCCGGCGGCGCGTTATCCGGCGGCGAGCAGCAGCTGCTGGCGATCGCGCGCTGCCTCTGCGGCAAGCCGCGCCTCGTCCTTCTCGACGAGCCGACGGAAGGTATTCAGCCCTCGATCATCGACGAGATTGTCGAGACCTTGCAGCGGCTGCGTGAGAAGAGCGGCCTCACCATGATCCTGGTCGAGCAGAATCTCGACTTCATCGCCGCGCTCTCGCAGCGGATTCTCATCATTCAAAAAGGCACGATCACCCGGGAAGTGCAGCCGGACGATCTCGGCGACGCAAGCCTCGTCGGAGAATTTATCGGAATCACCACCTAAGCCCGATCCAGCGGGCGTGATCAGAGGGAGACCAAGGCCATGGCAGTCAGGAGACCCACACTCGATCAATTGCGCAGCGTCGCCGAAGATCTCGGCATGCATATGGGGGATGAGGAGCTCAAATCCTACGACGCACTGATGCAGGCGAATTATGCCGCCTACGATGCCGTCGATGCCATGCCGGATTACGTTCCGGCCGTGACGTATCCGCGGACGCCGGGCTACCGTCCGGAGGGCGAAGAAAACAAGTACAACGCCTGGTACGTCAAGACGACGGTCAAGGGTGCGTCGAGCGGCAAGCTCGCCGGCAAGAAGATCGCGCTGAAGGATAATGTTTGCCTCGCCGGCGTGCCGATGATGAACGGTGCCTCGACGCTCGAGGGTTACACGCCCGACACCGACGCGACCATCGTCACCCGCATGCTCGATGCCGGCGGCACCATCGTCGGCAAGGTCCATTGCGAATATTTCTGCTTCTCCGGCGGCAGCCACACGTGCGCCGCTGGTCCCGTGCACAATCCGCACAAGATGGGCTATTCGGCTGGCGGGTCGTCCTCGGGCAGCGCCGTCGTGGTGGCGACCGGCGAAGCCGATATGGCGATCGGCGGCGATCAGGGTGGATCGATCCGCATTCCTGCTTCCTTCAGCGGCATCTATGGGATGAAGGGCACCTATGGCCTTGTGCCATATACCGGCGTGATGCCGATCGAGCTTACCATCGATCACACCGGCCCGATGACCCGCAACGTGCGTGACAACGCCCTGCTGCTTGAGGTGCTCGCAGGAGCGGACGGGCTGGATCCCCGACAAGGTGCGCCGAAGGTTGCAAAATATACCGAAGCGCTCGACAGCGGCGTCAGGGGATTGCGCATCGGCATCGTCAAGGAAGGCTTTGGGCTTCCGAGCTCCGAGCCTGATGTCGACGCCAAGGTCATGGCGGCGGCCCAGCTCTTCAAGAAGCTCGGGGCCACCGTCGATGAAATGTCGGTGCCGATGCATCTCGTGGCTCCGGCGATCTGGCTGCCGATCGCCGCGGAAGGCGCCACCGAGTTCATGATGAAGGGCAACGGCATGGGGACCAACTGGCGCGGCCTCTACAACACGACGCTGCTCGACGCTCACTCCGCATGGCACCATCGCGCCGATGAGCTGTCCGACAGCCTCAAGATAACGATGCTGCTCGGTCAGTATTTCACCAAGCACTATCGCGGCCATTTCTATGCGAAGGCGCAAAACCTGAACCGCAAGCTGCGCGCCGCTTACGATACGGCGTTGAACGGTTACGATCTGTTGCTGATGCCGACCTTGCCGATGAAGGCGACGCCGATTCCGCCGCCCGATGCGCCGCGCGAACTTTATATTCAGCGCGCATTCGAAATGGTCCCCAACACCGCGCCGTTCAACGCATCGGGTCATCCGGCGATGAGCATTCCCTGCGGGATGAGCGATGGTCTGCCGATCGGGCTGATGCTGATCGGCAAATACTATGATGAGTCCACGATCTACCGAGCCGCCGCGGCGTTCGAGAGCGCGGGCGACTGGACCAAGATGTAACTCGACGAAGCGGCCTGCTGCGCGCGACGGCGGGCCGCCACATTGTCAATGGAGGCAACGATGGATCTTGGATTAAAGAGCAAGAACGTGCTGGTGACCGGCGGCAGCAAGGGCATTGGGCTGGCGATCGCCGAACTGTTTGCAGCGGAAGGCGCCAACGTTGCGATATGCGCACGCAATGCCGAGGAGGTCGGCAAGGTCGTGAAGGCGCTGGCGGGGAAGGGGGGCAAGTCATGGGGAGGGGCGATCGATGTCGCCGATCCCGTCGCGTTAAAGCAATGGGTCGAGACCGCGGCCGCTGAACTCGGCGGTATCGACACCATCGTCTGTAACGTCAGCGCGCTTGCCGTCGGCGACACGGCAGAGACCTGGGAGAAATCATTTCGTACCGACATGATGCATACCGTCAATTCCGTCGCGGCGGCCATGCCCTATCTGGAAAAATCCAAGTCCGCTTCGATCGTGATCGTGTCGAGTGTTTCGGGCTTCGAGATCGATTTCGCCGCCGGTTCCTATGGCGCCTTCAAGGGGGCACTGATCCACTACGCCAAGGGGCTCAGCAATCAGCTCATCGGCAAGGGCATCCGCGTCAATGTGGTGTCGCCGGGCAACACCTATTTCGACGGCGGCATCTGGCAGAACATCGAGAAAGGCATGCCCGATCTCTACAAGACGGCGATGTCGCTGAACCCGACCGGGCGTATGGGCACGCCGCAGGAAGTCGCCGCCGGCGTCGTCTTCCTGGCAAGTCCGGTGGCGAGCCGTATCTCCGGCACCAACCTCATTATCGATGGTGCGCTGACCAAGGCTGTCTAGCGAAGCTTGCCGGATTTCCAGGACCGACAAAAGTTGCTGGTTGCCTGAAGTGGCGGCGCTTTCCTCGAACCAAGAGAGATCAGATTGCAAATGAGCAACAAAATCGGACGCCGGGATTTTCTGGGCACGGTCGCGTTCGTTGGGGCGGCGGCAGCGGCGGCGCGACGAACGTCGTTGATCAATTCCGCCGAGGCCGCCACGGCGACCAGCGACGACATCACTTCGGCATCGGCCGGTGAGCTCGCTGACGCTATTCGGTCGAAGAAATTGAGCTCCAGGGTGATCGTTGAAGCGCATCTGGAGCGGATCGCCAAGGTCAATCCAAAACTCAATGCCGTCGTTCAACTGACCGCGGAGGCGGCGCGGAAAGAGGCCGATGAAGCCGACGCGGCGCTCGCCCGCGGCGAAATCAAAGGTCCGCTTCACGGCGTGCCGATCACGATCAAGGACACGCTGGAAACGGCTGGTGTTATCTGCACCGGTGGCACCCAGGGTCGAGCCAATTTCGTGCCCAAGGCGGACGCCACCGCGGTCGCACGGCTGCGTGCGGCTGGCGGCATTATCCTTGGGAAGACCAATGTGCCGGAACTCGCGGGCGCGGCCGAGACTGACAATCTGGTCTACGGGCGGACCAATAACCCCTACGACCTTACGCGCACGCCGGGCGGCAGCAGCGGTGGCGAGGCCGCGATTATTGCCGCCGGCGGTTCGCCACTTGGTCTCGGTACCGACGCCGGAGGCAGCATCCGGATCCCTGCGCATTATTGCGGCCTGGCGGCCATCAAGCCGACCTCGGGCCGCGTTCCGCGGACCGGACAATTTCCGATGCCATTGGGCGCGCGCAACCCGGTGTTTCACGTCAGTCTGATTGCGCGAAAGGTCCAGGACCTGGCTTTGGCGTTACCCATTATCTCCGGTCCCGACTTCCGTGATCACTCGATCGTGGAAATGCCGCTCGGCGATCCTACGAAGGTGGTGTTACGTGATTTGAAAGTTGCCTATTTCGATGATGATGGTGTCGCTGCGCCGACAAAAGAAATCGTCGCCGCGGTCCGCGATTCCGCCAAGGCATTCGCGGGTGCAGGGGTCAAGGTCGAAGAAAGCCGGCCACCCGACGCAGCAAAACCTGGTGGTGTCTATTTCGATATCAGCCGCGGTGATGGCGGTGCCGGCACACGTGGGTTCCTGAAGAGCATTGGAACCAACGAAATCTCGCCGATGTTCGAGAGAGCGCTGGCAGTTGCCGTTGCGCCTGCGATGGCCAACACCACGGAGGCCCTGAGCGCGTTCGCCAGATGGGATCTGTTTCGCAATTCGATGCTTCGCTTCATTGAAAGCTACGATGCATTGCTGTCGCCCGTGATGCCATATCCGGCGCTGCTGCACGGTACCGGCTTCGACGACGATAAGCGGATTGGGTTCGGTTACGCGCAGATGCATAACCTCACCGGCTGGCCCACCGCGACGGTGCGAATTGGCACCTCGCCGGAAGGCCTGCCGATCGGCGTCCAGGTGGCGGCACGGCCGTGGCGAGAGGACGTGGCGCTGGCGCTCGTTCAGCATCTCGAACAAACCTTTGGCGGCTGGAAGATGCCTCCGTCGATTTGAAACCGCGCGGCATGCAGTACCTCAGGCCAGGCAATTTGAGTTTCCTGCAATCTGACGTAAGGTCGCTCAAATCTCACCAGAGCGATGGTCCAAGTCAGAGTCATGAGTTTCAGCGAAAATACCGGCGGCCCATGGCGAGTGGGAGTGCTCTTCTCCCAGACGGGAGTTACTTCGGCCATCGAACAATCGCAGCTCAACGCAACCCTCCTCGCAATTGAGGAGATCAATTCCGGCGGAGGCGTGCTCGATCGCATGGTCGAGCCCGTCATCTACGATCCTGCGTCCGACCCCAAGCAGTTTCGCGCTCTGGCCGAACGCTTGTTCCAGGTTGACCGGATCCGGTTGCTGTTCGGCTGCTATATGTCGAGCACCCGCAAGGCGGTTTTGCCTGTTGTCGAAGGCCACCGTGGTTTGCTTTTTTATCCGACCCTCTATGAGGGTTTTGAGTATTCGCGGCACTGCATTTATACGGGTGCTGCGCCGAACCAGAATTCACTGCAACTTGCGAAATTCCTGCTGGCCACCTATGGCAATCGCTTTCTGCTGGTCGGCTCGAACTACGTCTATCCTTACGAATCCAATCGCCTGATGGCCGATTTCGTCGTGCAGGGCCGGGGCAAGGTGCTGGACGAAATTTATGTTCCGCTTGAGGCCGGTCCGCGGGATTTCGAGAAGGTCATCAGCCGGATCAAGAAGACCTCTCCAGACGTCATCTTTTCGACCGTGGTGGGCCGCGGCACGTCGGTATTCTACGAGGCCTATCGGAAGGCCGGGTTCGACCCGATGAAGATGCCGATCGCGAGCCTGACCACCAGCGAAGCTGAAGTCGCAGAGATGCATCGCGAGGCCGCCGAGGGCCATATCACCGCGGCGCCGTTCTTCGAAACCTCTTCGTCATCAGCGGCGCGGCGTTTCGTTGACAATTTCAAGAACAAATACGGGCCCGATGCGCCGGTAACGGCAGCAGCAGAAGCTGCTTATTTCCAGTTGCATCTGGCGATGCGTGCGCTTGCGCGGTGTGGGTCGGACGATCCGGACAGGGTGCTGAAGGAGCTGCGCGATTCCGAATTTGACGCACCACAGGGACGCGTCAGGATCGATCCGGAAAACAATCACACTTATCTCTGGCCGCGGATCGCGCGACTGGACAAGTTCGGTCGATTCCAGACGGTCTGGAATCCTGGTGTTCGGATCAAACCGGACCCCTACTGTGTCGTACAGAGCCTTGACGACTGGTCGGCTGACGACCTTCAGACAGTCAGCCACTGAGGTTCTGAACGCGGGAGCAGGCGGTGGCGATCCAAATCCTTCGCGATCTTCGTGGCCTACGCGTCCAGGTGGTTCATCCGCCGGATAGTGAACGCGTCAGGCTCGTCGAGCATCTGCGCCGCATCGGCTGCATGGTCGAGACGCAATGGCCGATCCCGGAATGCTGGACCGGTAGTTCCGATGTGATGCTGCTTGCCGTCGAGCATGACGTCCGAGGAGATATTCAGCGCCTTCTCAAGTCAGGCGACGGGCCGCGGCCAACACTCATCGCCGTCGTCGGCTACGAAGATCCATCGACACTCCAGCTGGTGCTGGAGGCAGGCGCTGTCGCCGTTATCGAGCGTCCCATCCGGCCCTTTGGTCTGCTCACCAACCTGACCATTGCCCGCAGCATCTGGCTTGAGAAACGCGAAACGGAAAAGCGTATCCGCAAACTGGAGCGCAAACTTTCGGGCCTGCAACGCATCCAAAAGGCGAAAGCAGTCTTGATGGACGGCCAGGGGTTGAGCGAAGCCGAAGCTTACGAAAGCATTCGCCGCCAGGCGATGGCGAAGCGGTTGTCGATGGATGACATGGCCGCAGCGATCATCCACGCAAATGAACTCTTGCAGTACCGTGCAAAAGATGTTTAGTTTTTCGAGCTGCGATGGAACAATAAAGTTCTGGTCGTAGTATTGCCTGACCACCAGTGACGTTGGCCAGGCCTGGCTAGGTTAGCCCGAAAGATCCGTAAGGATCTGTCGGGCTTTTTTTGTTTTGGCGACCGAGTATCGGCACGGATCGAGTCAGGTCCGCGGGCCTCGGATGAATCTGGAATTTTTCAGTTCGAAACAGCGCGCTTGGGCGTGAAC
>WNFI01515468.1_pt2 | contig 10592 bp, 7 predicted proteins | sample 5400471 | NCBI WGS metagenome assembly WNFI01 (sample SAMN13153348, study PRJNA577476) | soil metagenome | isolation source: 100 cm saprolite on Douglas fir-dominated hillslope | place: USA:California | collected 2013-09-17 | reverse complement strand
TCTTTCAACTTCCAGGCCTGTTTCCGTCGTTCTTCTCGCCAATCGGCTTTCTTTGGTGCTCCCATACCTCCTATGGTATCACACTTTACTTTCTTCTGCTGTTGTCAGTAAGTACAACATTTGGCGCGTAAAAGAGTTGGCGACCAGGCTTCATTCCCAGTTTCCTCATGATAAGAGGATAAAAGAACTGCTAAAGGCTTTGTAGCGTTAGAGTTTTTCAGGGAATAGAAGAGAATACCAGCAAGGGATCACCAGGAGCAAAATGGCGTTATTGGTAATTTGCTCCTGGTGATCCGGCGTGAGAAGAGGTCGCTAAAGCAGCCCCTGGGCTTTTGCAAGGCCATAAGCAGTAATCGTAAATCCATCTGTGAGTTCATTCTCGCGAATCATTCGCTCGAATTCAGGCAACGTCGTGGGTAAGATTTTGACTATACCCTCATTGGTTTCAAATTGCCCATAAGACTCAACCTCCGCATAAAAGAAGTCGTTATATCCTGCCTCAGCTCCTGCATCTGGGTACACCCTTCCCAAGGGAACTAAGTGAGAGATTACGGCTCCAATTTCCTCTTTAAGTTCCCTTTGAGCATTCTCTTCACTTGAAAAGCCCTTTTCGCCAAAACCTCGTGGAATCTCAATATGCCAACTCCGCGTTGCATGCCGAAAGTGGCGAATAAGAAGTACCTGTTCCTGATGAATAGGAAGCATAATAACACCTGGTACGTCATCTCCTACCATACGTATGTATGTCCATTTTTTCTTATTTGGGAACTCAACAGCATCACGGAGGATCATGGCATATTGATCTTGATAGGCAATACCCACTTGTGCCCATTCGGTGGGCAGTTTTTTCTCTTTAAGCCAATTTTCTACTTCCGATTCAGCTTCTCGAATATCTGCTACTTCGGTGAGGATTTTAAACGCTGCTCCGGGTGGGTTCTCGAACAAAGCCGGATGTGCTTCCTTAAAGGCGAAGTAATCTTCTAATGTACCCATGTATAGTTTCCTTCTCTAGGCTATAGGCTCCGGGGGAGTAAGGTTAGGAGCCTTGTCTGGTGAAATTTCACTTTCCCGGAATGCCCTGGTTTCTCTAACTAGACGTAGCAGTTCATCCCATTGTTGTGTAGCATCTCTCATTTTCCCTCTCATCAGTTCTATGCTATTAGACAGCCCTTTGTTTGCACGTTTACTAGCGATGTCTCTAATAACAAAGCGCACAGAGAATGATAAAGCTTTCTTACCAGCCAAAGCAATTGCGCTTCCTCCCACAACTTGGATGATTGGGCCACCTGGTATACCTGCTACTGATATTAAGCCTGCGCCGATCTCGATAACCAACTCAATGACGAAAACCGTTCTGGTAGCCGCTTTGGTCAGATCTTGCGCATACCGGTCAGCTATCAGCTTTGTCATTTGATCTGCAAGCCGAGCGTAGCTATCTTGAACTTTATAAGCCTGGCCCTCTGCAAATGCAGGTATAGGATCTGCAAGCAATTTCTTGAATTGCTCATTGTAATCATTCCATTCACTCATTCCCCTGATTTGATGCACATCCGGGAGACTGAGTAAATCCAAGGATGGAAGATATCGCCCCTCTTGGACGAATTCAAACAATTTGCGTTGTAGCATCTTCGTAATATCTTGAGCTGTTGTGTCTGACGACCTTAATTCATCGGCTGCTTCCTGTAAAGCTGAACGGGGTAAAGAATCGATAGGTGTGAGTAGATAGCCTCCAAGAGCATCGGGTAGGTTACGAGCATAGGCGAGGTCCAGAAGTTCCTTGATTTCACCTGCGAATGGCTTAGTCCTATCATAGTGTCTATCAGCAGGTTTTGTGCCGTCGATAGTAACGAAAGCTTTATAGAGGTCTTCGCGGGTGACCGTTTCATTCTGATTGAGAAGATCAACGGCTTTTTGTATTACAGTACGAAGCTGTTTTTTTAACTCGTCCTTATCATGGTCTTCTAAATCTAGATCCTCTATATACTTTTCAAAGTCTTTCTGAGGAGTGCCTATTGTTAATGCAGAGTTTACAAATCTTCCGGCTACGTCTATATCTGTGCTTTTGTTATTTTGTTCCTCATTCCAGGAGAGACGTACACACTGCATACCTGGTACTTCCGTACATACCTTTTTCCACTCTTCAAAACTGAGCGTGCTGAAATTCAGTTGTTGAACTGGGCTTTTCTCTTTGAAAAGGTAGGGAACAACTACCTTATCTCGAAGCAGCTTTTTAAATGCCTCACGATTATCTACAGCTTTGCGTACTTCATCGGAGTTGCTGCCCTTTTTGGCTGGTAAATAGTCTCTGAAGATAATGGGGTTGTTGAAGAGATACGCTCGGTTAATAACTACCTGGTCACCATTGATGAGCGACCGTATGTACTCGGCCCGCACGATCTCTTCACGCTGACGCTCTAGCTCAGCTGTTACCTCTCCTATTTTTAGTGCCTCTTTTAGAAGATTACGCGGCAACCACTGGTTATCAAGAGCCTGGGATAGAACTGGAACTGAACTCAGTTCATCGCTCTCGATTGCTTCAAACTTAACTCCGTCACGTTCAATAATGGTTCCTTTCAGTTGCCGTTGTTGATCGCCATTCTGGGAAGTGCCTTGTGCCGGTTCTGCCATGGTTATTCCCTCCATCATTGTTGTTGATCATTGTCTGCTAAAGTGCATCCCGCTTTTCTAACTTTATGACATGTTATGGCACCAGTATACTCGAACTACTCTTTCAGTTCAAGATAATATAACGAAGCTTCTTTTTACCATATCATAAACTGGAAGTTTGATTTGAATAGATATATTTGCAAGATGTAGGACTTAAAACTACCGTAATTAAGCAAGCACAAACGATGTGCAAAGTGCAAGTCTTGTGCAATATCCTCACTTCTTCCTCTTGCCATACCCAAAAAACAACTACTATTGCGCCAGGTGGTCTACGAACTACACTCGCTGAAGTGAATACGGATTGGTTTTGAACTGGCTGCTTGATACACAGTCGTGTGTAGCTCGTAGACGCGGCAATTGGTTGAGGTTGACGAAGAAAGGTGTAAACGTTGACTCGTAAACAGTCTCTTGTAGAACAGTTCGGAAAACTGCTTGCTGGTATGTCGAAGGCGGATGTGGAAGTGGTCTTGCAGTTCTTGTATGGAGCTCTTGACAGGCGTGTGCCCAACGCGGCATCGAGCCCTACATCGCCACGGGCCGTGATCCGCATCATCCGAGTTGGTAGCAGCGGTTCGCCCCGTTGCCTGATCCGCCGCCCGAGGACGCCAGTGCTCAGGTCAAGATGGCGTACAAGCTCAGAACAGCGCTGGGCAAAGCGATCTATGGCGCACGCAAGTGTACCGTCGAACCGGTAATCGGCATCATCAAGGAGGTGCTGGGCTTCCGCCAGTTCTCGTTGCGTGGAGTCCTGGCGGCCGCTGGCGAGTGGTGCCTGGTCTGTTTGGCGTTCAATCTCAAGCGCTTCCCTACCTTATCCTGGGCGTAATACGGGGACGATGGCCTCCTTCCAGGTTATGCGGCCACCATCTCTGTCCCTCTTCTGCCGGCGATGGAACAGAAGAAGGTCGACTCTGCCTGTGCCATGAAGGACACGTTCCCTGGGAGAGCAACCGGGTGGACTACTGCTCTGTTCTCTCCGACAAGCTGCTAGGGCTTGCTGTTAAGCAATAGCCTTGGATATGTCTTTATAAGGCTTGAACTGTTGTCTCAGAACCACATCGGCGGCAATGATAGACATGAAATGTAGCTCCCGAATAAGTTCTGTCAACTTTAATTATTTGTCCCTCTGCGGTAAATATCTCAATATCATAATCAGCATCTTCAGGTGGGAGAATTGATACTTCAAAGTCATCTTCATTATGACATGTACTACATAACACTTTGCCTTGCAACCTTAGACTATTCCATTTAGAAGACAGGATGCGTTCCCATTGAAGATAATTTATTCTTAAAAGCTTAATACCTAAATTGATGGAACTGGAAAGATACTCAGCCCAATCGCAAAGGTCTTTGTATTTAAATATCAACCCATTCCAAGTACCTCTATGGGCATTTTTATGAATTAATCGATTTTCGCTTCCATGAATATAGCTATTAAGATCACCATATAAACCTGAAACTTCATTTGCCATTGAATTCGATAAAATTTGTTTATCAACTAACTTTTTGATTAGTCCATCGCGGCCTCTCAATGAAGGTGTGCAATAGTTATTCGCTTTCCACTGATCGAACTCCTGCATATTTTCACAGAAGTTAATTGGTAGAATTAGCTCTTCTATAAAATTTCTCAAAACTTGTAGAGCCTGCTTGTAGTAAAGATGTGATGCGAGGAGAAGCGAGCACTGGATCTCTGTATCTGACTCTAAAATATGCGCCAGAGAGTAAAATGCAGACTCTGCTAGTAAATCGCTCACACATCCCTCCCAGGCGATTACATATTTTGCAGCTTTCCCAAACGTAGCATCTTCAAGAAAGTTGGGAATATTGAGTGTTTGAGTGGCTGCTGCTGGAGCAGGCAATGCTTCTTGTGCATATTCATTAAATTGCTTTGACAAAGCACGAAACTTCTTTTTACCCTCTTCATAGAGATATTGACCGTAAGAAGCGTAAATAGTGCCAGCATGGAGCGCATCAAGAAATTGCGATATATCTGTTTCCTGTTTCCATTGCGATAAGGGTTCCTCAGAAAAAGGAAGAATGTTGATGGCTGTTTCAGGGAGAATACTCAAGTACATTTACCTCATAGTGTACTAATACAAGAATGACAGACACTAGAGATATTATAATACGAAAGTCAATATACTCCTGCTTAGGCATGGTTCAAAGGAACGTGACAGTTCCTCACCACTAGCAAGGTCCAGCCCTGTCATGCTGAGCGCAGCGAAGCAGCTGTCTGCCTCTCGAAACAGACCCTTCGCTGCGCTCAGGGTGACACGGGGTGACTGTTCAAACCGTCAAGTACTTTTCTTCACATCGAACCTTGCCTTAGAAAGGATGGAGTATTTGCTCCTGGTTTAGTCCTTTACTAATTTGTTTATCTGATGGATTATTGATTGCTTGGTCAAGCCTGAGCTTTTCGAGTGCGATTCTTTTTGCAAATATCTCCAGTATCTCGCGCCAATATTTTAAGTCGGACTGTTGAAAAAAATTTGGTTTGTCACAGTGTGCTACAAGGGTACCAATGAGGCGATTTTGATCTGACAATACCGGGTAGACGATTGACGATCTGATACGGTCGCGCTCATGGTCATAAAGTTCACTATATTCATAGTGAGGATCAAAAGTATCTGGGATAACTCGTGGGAATGGACGTTGTGCCAGATACAATTTGGCAGTAATAGTTCTGTCATATATATTCGGATCATCTTGTCGTATAGATAAACTTGTAGGCATACGTCCGTCACGGTTAGCCCAGGCAGCAACAGTGATTTTCCCGTCTAAGTAAGAACGAGTCATGAATGTAACTTCGAACTCAATTCGCTCATTGATATGTTCTGCTTGTGAGAAGTGTGCTTCTAAAGTCTCATACAACGAATGGACTAATAGGCGTATGGAGTACAAAGGATCATGTGGAACATATACCTGTTTGACATCACTTACTGCTTTTCCAATTACACCTAGATGCTCTATATTTTGGGTTATCCAGTTGTCCGTCATTGTGTGAGCAAAGGCAAGTGCTCTCGCTTTTCTATTTTCGCCAGCCTCTAAAGCCTCTGCGAACCCGCGAATGAGTAATGAGGCAAAAACAATTATCGCTATGAGCACAATAGCTACAATTGCATGGAAAATGATAAGAAAAGCGCTACCAATAGAAAACGCTATGGCAATTTGTACACTTAAAAGCGCTGTAGCATATGCTATTAACGCAGTTACAAGGGCCTGCAGACCTATTTTGGTAGACTGAGATAATCGAGAATATGAATGTATTAATTTCTTCATGTAGCCTTATATTCTGATGCCATACCGAATTTTGTGTAATGGTACATAGCAGAAAAGCCCGGAAGCACCGTCTGGACTGAGTTTAGCGCCTTTCTCGCTTCACACATTACACAAAATTCGGTATGGCATCTTATATTTTCTCCTATAATAGCCGTCTTCTTATTATAGCACCTGCATGTTCTAGAATTTCTTGAAAAGAAGGAGAATTAACAAGTGATATAAGCTCTTCAAGATTTTGTACTTTTATGCTTACTGAGAACCCCGATTCTCTGAGAGCCCGACCCATGAAAGTTTCTTGGTCCGCTTCAACAGATACCAAAATAGTTGGTTTGGAAAGAGCCAAAGCCATTCCTGTTTCTACATGTGCCCCAAAACTTGCACCAAGCATGCCAAAGAATAGATCACACTCTCTGACCAGGCGTAAACATTCCTGACCCACTTCTTTTGGACTGAGTTCTTTTTTCCCCCACTTATTAACGTCCCGATGTGGGAGAATTGCTTGGTATCCCAATTTTTCAAATGCTTTTGAGATGTCAGAAAGAGCTTTACGATATTGCCCTAATGGAATGATCCCATGCTGTCGAGGAACATCAAGCAGTTTTAGCTTTTGAGCGCCATCTGAGGAATCTGAGCTAGTTGTACTAGTAGTGACTGCACTAAAAGGAGCAGCGATATAAACTGAAGGTCGTCGTGATGGCAATGATATCAGAGGTTTAGCTTGAGTGATGTGAAATTTGGATGTATGTTCAACTTGGACATTATTTAGGGGCCTGAGTAGTTGTGGCTGTTTTTCATTTAACACATCATTAAAAGCTGTAGGGAAAAGTTCAAGCTGTGTTGCTTTCTTGGAAGTTCCAGAAGAAAGTAAAACTGATAAGTCTCGAGCAATATGTTTGATCACGTCAACGTTACGTGTATCGTAAGTAGAAGTATCTAAAGCAAATAAAGGACATAAATTGAAATTAGATGTCCATACTTCATATTGCTTGTGTAAGCGTTCAATATGGCCCTTTGGAAAGAGAGACTGGTAAGGCCTTGGACGATTTGCTAATCTATTCTCGCAGATCCTAGGCGGGCACATACAATAAATAATCGCAAGAGGTACAACTAGATCTTCTACAAGTAGATTTGCGTATGATGTATAAGTACTAAATGCTCTCGAATCCATAGTGCCTAAATTAGCGAATATTTGAGCAAAAATATCTATATCTTCATAGATTGAACGATCAACAACGAAATCTATACCTTTTCGAACAGCCTCCTTAATGCTACGGGCCTTGTGACTGAGAAATGCCATTTGAGCTTCGAATGACCAGCGGTTGGGATTTCGAAAGAGATCTTCTATATAGCTAGTATCATAGCCAACTGTGGGGCGAATCTGCCAGCCGAGTTCTCTAGCTAAAGAATGAACAAGTGTCGTCTTACCCGAGCCAAGATTTCCTGCTACACAAATTATGCGACTCACATTGAATCTCCTAAATATTATGCTTGCTATTGGATAAACCATTATTCGGATAGAGTAAGCTTTGTAGTACTTCTTGGGCAAAATGAGAAGAAATTCCATGCTGCTTAAAAGTTTCCTCGACATACAATGTAGCTCGTGCCCGTTCTGAGGCGTGTAAATCACACATACCGCAGTCAAAGAGGCCCTCTGGTCCTACGGGACAAATATCCTTAACTTGCTTCTCTTCAGTAAAATAGAAAGGACGCAAAATAGGAATTTCTCTGTTGTGTTTACGGAAAACTATAGGTTGCATTGTTTCAATCTTTCCTTTATGAAAAATATTCATAAGAAGAGTAGCCATCGCGTCGTTAAGGTGATGACCAACTGCTAATGCATTTAGTTGCAAATCTGAAGATGCTTCTGCTAATATCCTCGCGCGAATGGGCGCACAACCTCGGCAAGGTGCCTTCCCTTGCTGAAGCAGCTTAGCTGCTGTATCTCTGGTATCTGCCGTGAAGACTTGAAGAGTAAGACCGTATCTACTATGTACAAATTCCTCCAAACGAGCTACCTTTTGAAGATTCATATATTGATTAATGTGGATCGGGACCATATCGATGTTAGGTAAGTACCCAGAATTAATAAGAATTGTGATAGCTTCTAGTAAAGCTAAAGAATCGGCGCCGCCAGACAATCCTATTCCTACTCTACTCACATTATCTAACATGTGCAGCTGATTTATAGTCGATAGCATGCTAGCGATACCAAATGGCAAGTTGTGTTTCACACTGGTCGGCACGTTTTCTATTTTTAAAAAAGCTTTCCCGGCATTTGTATTCTTGATGTCCACAGCAGCTTTCTCCAAAAGTTCTAAAATCATCAGCTGTCACGTTTGCTAAAGAACACTTTAGCACCTAGAATATATAAACGTTTATAATGCCCAGTTGTTAAAAAGCGATTTAACTCATCTAGGATATGACGTTGCATTTCGCACATCGCTTCATTTCTGATAGAAAAGTGAAATTATATCGCCATTTTACCATATTCCGCAGCCTATTCTAACGGTCTCAAGTACAGAAGTAGAAATCGTATCAAATCTTTTCGAACTGACTTCTTAAGTGGATAATACACCGTTTCCTATGTTAGGATATCTGATAGAAAGCATTGAGCAACCGGCTCTGTCCAGTTATCACCAGATAACTTTTTCGTGCTTCCAAATTTTGCAATGATATGAACTGCCTTCTCAGGCCGCACCAAATCAACCGACCGGTGTTTTTGTGGTAGACTGCCCGTTAACCGGTAGGTTACAGGTTCGAATCCTGTTCGAGGAGCCAAATGCCCTGGAACTGGCTTCCAGGGCATTTCTGTCTTGGGAACACCAACCCGGCCTTGTTGCTTGAATACTACAACCAATTGATACCTCCCCGGTGCATACACATGAGACCAGTTCGGGAATAGGAGCCGTCTCTCGAAAATCCCCCTTTTATGCACGAGCGCACACAGCGATACAACTGTATGAGTTACTCACAAAGAGAGAAGAGACCTTGTGAGCGTAGGTTTCTCCGCGTTTCACATGGTGAGGCTTACTTCTTCCCCACAGCGCAGCGCAAGGAACAGGAGCAGCTAGCTACACATCGGTATGTGGTGTTCTCCGTTGTTTGTCCGTGCGCAACCATAGTGAGACGTGTGCCGGCTGCATCGTCTCCTGCACCACTGCCAGCAAATGCTCACGCAAGGCTGCCAGATCCACTTCATTGCGCAGCGTGGCGCTGAACGCCTCTAATGTCTTGGCTGCATCGTACTTGCGGCGCAGGCGCACAAGCGACTCGAGACCGATTACCAGGCCAACGTAGACCAGCACCAGCGAGATCGTCAAAACCCCGTAGACCAACGTGCGATTGATGATGATATCGATATCCCACAGGCGGGAGCGCAGCATGGCGAGGCCAATCGAGAGCGGCAGGAGGAGGGAAAAGATGGAAAATCCAGGACTGAAGAGCGCGTAGAGCGAGCCATTGTGTTGGGTGGACAGGTAGCCTCCAAGGCTGACCGCTACCAGGCCTGCAACCAGGACCGCAAAGAAGCCGAGGGCCACCCACTTGGTTTGCTGGCGCTCCACCGCATTGGACACCCGGAAGTAGCGGTAGAGTTGCGCCAGCGTCAGGATGGTCCAGCTGCCGAACCAGGCGGCTGCGTTGATCGGAGTGTAGTACAGCGCCCAGCCGGGCATGCGCAAGGGACGCAAGAACAGGAGATAGCACAGGATATACGTGGGATAGACCAGCGTGACCCAGAGGCTCCAGCGCGGCACGAACCTCCCGTTGGGGAAGAGGGCGACAGTGGAGAGAATGGTCAAGCTTACGATCAGGTACAACCCATGCTCCGGAATCCGCCAGAGGGAGGAGCTGTAGAGCAAGGTGTTTGTGAGGTTATCCGCGCCCACACTGATGAGCATCAGCGCGACCAGCAGGACCATCCAGTCATCAGATTTGCGCCAGAAAAGGATGCCGCCCACTGCAAACCAGACGAGTGCCGTGACCCCGGTGAAGACGATCCAGGACCAGGCATAGGCGTCGAGCGAAATGCCAGTCTGCAAGAGCGATTGCATCTGGCTCGCCGTCAATCGGCCAGTCGCATTGGTACACCACGCGCCGGTGCAGGGCTGATGCAGGGTCACAAAAGTCTCCGGCAGACTGGCGATAAAATAGGCCAGGATGCAGACAACCAGCGCAATCCAGACCACCCGTGCCAGGATGAGCCAACGTCCTGAGAGGCGCGTACCCGCTGCGCGACCCAGCCGAGCGCGTCCTGTCGGATGTGCCGGGACACTCCGCATGCTCATGCCGTCCTCCTGCTCTAGGTAAGACGCAGAAACACCACAATACGTACAACAATCGTCAAACGAAAGCTTTCATCTGAACAGTATCTTACCATATACCCATCCCAAAATCGTTACGAAAAGCGTTACCTGAGTGACTTTCTGGAGAACTGACCTTCTTTGCCTCTAGTGCACTGTTGATGAGTTAAATCAAATTGGTTCCTCGTATAAAGTTTCTAATTGGATGCGAAAAGTGTAGGTTCTTCGAGGAAGTCGTCTTTATCGGTGGTATCCTCCAGGGATTCTGAATCTGTGATATCCTCTGCATCCTCTGATTCGGACATAAAAAGTTCAGGTGTAAATGTAGCTGTCTCTATACGCTTT
>WNFI01449805.1_pt1 | contig 10592 bp, 9 predicted proteins | sample 5400471 | NCBI WGS metagenome assembly WNFI01 (sample SAMN13153348, study PRJNA577476) | soil metagenome | isolation source: 100 cm saprolite on Douglas fir-dominated hillslope | place: USA:California | collected 2013-09-17 | reverse complement strand
CAGCGCCGCCAGCGCGGCCTCGCCAACGGCCGACACCTTCAGCGTCAGCCGCGAGAAGTCATCGTTGGTCTTGCCGATGTCGAAATGGAGCACTTCGAACGCCCCGCCGCGCTCGATGACGGTGTCGAAGATCGCCGTCAGCAGTTGCGAATCGATCAGGTGACCTTCGGCCGCGACGACCGCGGATGGTCCGGCGACAGTTCCCATGTGTCTTGTGTGAGTATATGCGCCGATGCCAGCCGCTGATTCCCAACAGCCGCTGCGGGACGATGTCCGGCTGCTCGGCACGCTGCTCGGGGAGACGCTCGTCAGCCAGGAAGGGGACGAGCTCTATCAGCGTGTCGAGCGGGTCCGCCAGTGCGCCAAACGCGTGCGCGCGGGCACCGGCACCGCAGCGGGGGACGTCCTTCACGATCTGACGGAGGAGCTCGCGTCGATGCCGATGGACGCGGCGCTGCCGGTCGCCCGGGCGTTCGCGCAGTTCCTGAATCTCGCGAACATCGCCGAGCAGCACCATCGCATCCGCCGCCACCGCGCTCACCAGCGGGATCCGTACGCCGGTCCCCAGCCCCATTCGATCGACGAGACCTTGCCCCGGCTGAGCGCCGCCGTCGGGCCGGACCGCCTTCACGGCGCCATTCTCGCCCTGCGCATCGAGCTGGTCATTACCGCGCATCCGACCGAGATGATGCGGCGGACGCTGCAGCGGAAGTACAACGCGATCGCGCAGGCGCTTGCCGGCCTGGATCGCCCCGACGTGACGCCGCTCGAGCGCGAGACTCTGATCGGCGAGCTGCGGCGTGAGATCATCGCCGCGTGGGAGACCGAGGAGCTGCGCCGGGAGCGTCCCTCGCCTCTTGACGAGGTGCGTTCCGCGTTCGGCGTCTTCGAGCACACCATCTGGGACGCCATCCCCGAATATCTGCGATCGCTGGACAGGACGTTGCGCGCGGTGACGGGACGGCCCCTGCCGATCGACGCCGCGCCGATCCGTTTCGGGTCATGGATCGGCGGCGATCGCGACGGGAATCCGGCGATCACGCCCGAGGTCACGCGCCGTGCCTGCCTCAGCGCCCGTTGGGTCGCCTTGACGTTGTACGCCCGGGATGTGGCGGCGCTTCGCGAGGACCTGTCGATGAGGGAGGCGAGCGACGCGCTGCGGGCCCAGACCGGCGGCGCCGCCGAGCCGTACCGCGCCCTGCTGCGCAACGTGCATCGCGGCATCGAATCGACCCGGCGCGCCCTCCAGGACCAGCTGTCGACGCGCCCGGGCGGGCGGGCCGGTCCCACCGCGGTCGAGGAGGTCTATCGCACGACCGAGGATCTCCAGCGCCCGCTGCGTGTCTGCTTCGACTCGCTGCACCAGACCGGCAACGCCGTCGTCGCCGACGGTCCGTTGGCCGACGTGCTGCGCCGGCTGGCCTGCTTCGGGCTCGCGCTCGCGCGCCTCGACATCCGGCAGGAGGCGAAGCGCCACGCCGACGCGGTCGATCTGATCGCCCGTCACGCGGGACAGCCGGACTACATGGAGTGGCCCGAGGAGACGCGCATCGCGTTCCTCGTGGCGGCGCTGAAAGAGGACCCCGCCGGGCGCGACGAGGACCTGCCGTACAACCCGCGGACCTCTGAGGTGCTGCAGACATTCCGGATGCTGGCGACCCTTCCGCCGGACTCGCTGGGCGCGTACGTGATCACGATGGCCGCCCAGCCGTCTGACGTCCTGGCGGTGGAGCTGCTGCAGCGGCGGGCGGGCGTCAATCCGCCGCTGCGCGTGGTGCCGCTCTTCGAAACGGCGCGCGACCTCCGCGCCGCCGGCACCGTCGTCGATCGGCTGCTCTCGATTCCGTGGTACCGCGAGCGGGTGACGGGCGCGGGAAACCGGCAGGAAGTGATGATCGGCTACTCGGACTCCGCGAAGGACATCGGCCGCGTGGCTTCCGCCTGGGAGCTCTACAAGGCGCAGGAAGCCATCGTCGAGGCGGGCCGCCGGCATGGCGTGGCCGTGACGCTGTTTCACGGACGCGGCGGCACCGTCGGGCGCGGCGGTGGCCCCACCGCCCTGGCCATTCAGTCCCAGCCGCCCGGCTCGATCGACGGCACCCTGCGCGTGACGGAGCAGGGGGAGGAGATCCAGGCGAAGTTCGGATTGCCCGGCATCGCGCTGCGGACACTCCAAGTATACACTTCCACCACCCTCGAGGCGATGTTGTCAGTGCCCGCTCCCGTGGAACCGCGCTGGCGGGGCGTCATGGACCATCTGGCCGCAGCGGCGGAGCGAAGCTTCAGAAGCGTCGTTCACGAGGACCCCCGGTTCATGCGGTACTTTCACGCCGCGACCCCCGAAGCGGAGCTCGACGGCCTGCACATCGGCAGCCGTCCCGCGCGCCGGTGCGGTGGCGGCCTGGGCGCGCTCAGGGCGATTCCGTGGCAGTTCGCATGGATCCAGACGCGGCTCTTGCTCGCGTCGTGGCTCGGCGGGGAGGAGCTGGACGGCCAGACGCTCGACGACGACGAGCGCGCCGCCTGTCGTACGATGTACCGCGAGTGGCCGTTTTTCCGATCCCTGATCGATTTACTCCAGATGGCGCTGGCCAAGGCCGACCCGGCGATTGCCGCGCACTACGACCGGCAGCTGGCGCCGGCGGACTTGCAGCCCTTTGCCGCGTCGCTCCGCGACCGTCTCGCGCAGACGACGAACGCCGTGCTCGCCATCACCGGACGCGACGCGCTGCTGGCGGACAACCCGGTGCTGCGGCGATCGATTGCCGTGCGCAATCCCTACGTCGATCCGATCAATCTGGTGCAGGTAGAGCTGTTGCGGCGGCTGGCGGCGCTGCGCGACGAGACGCGGACCGGCGACCCGGCGGTGGAGGAGGCGCGCGAGCGCGCCGCAGAAGCCCTGCGGCGGGCGCTCAGAATCACGATTAGCGGCGTCGCGGCCGGCTTGCGCAATACAGGGTGAACCACGATGCCTGGTACGAGTGATATTCACGTTCCCAAGAACGCGGCGCACGGCGGGGCCGAGCCCCACACCGGCGCTGCCGCTCGAAGTGGCCGCGTCGGTCGGTGCCGGGCGCGACCGTTCGTGGCAGAGCGGCGCGCCGGGCGGCGCGCTGGCGCGCCAGGTGTTCACGACCGGGCGTCCCGTGGTCGTGCCGCGGGTCAGCCGCGAGTCGGCGTTCGGAGAGCGGAAATCGGGCGACCCCGAGCGGACGTTCGTGTGCGTCCCGCTCCTGTTGAACCGGCGGGCGACTGGCGCGCTCTCGGTCGAGCTGCGCTTCAAGCCCGAGCGCAACTACGAGCGCACCGGGAAGTTCTTCGGGGTCGTCGCCTCGATGATCGCGCACGCCATCAAGGTGCAGCGGCTGATCGAGGCGGACCGGGAGCGGCTGGTCCAGGAGAACGTCCGGCTCCAGGGGGAACTGCGCGAGCGCTACGACTTCTCGCACATTCTGGGCACCAGCCGCGCGATGCACAGCGTCTGCGAGCAGATGACGCAGGTCGCGCGCACCAACACCACCGTCCTCATCCGCGGCGAATCGGGCACCGGCAAGGAGCTGATTGCGCAGGCGATTCATTACAACTCGCAGCGCTCGTCGAAGCCGTTCGTGAAGGTCAGCTGCGCGGCGCTGCCCGATACGCTGATCGAATCGGAGCTGTTCGGCTACGAGAAAGGCGCGTTCACCGGGGCGGCGGCGCGCAAGCAGGGGCGGTTCGAGCGCGCCGACGGCGGCACGCTGCTCCTCGACGAGATCGGCGAAGTGAATCTCGGCGTCCAGGTGAAGCTGTTGCGCGTCCTCCAGGAACGCGAGTTCGAGCGGCTCGGCGGTGTCGAGCCGGTGAAGGTCAACGTGCGGCTGATCGCCGCGACCAACAAGCACCTCGAGGACGCCATTGCCGCCGGCACGTTTCGCGAGGACCTGCTCTACCGGCTGAACGTCTTCACGATCTTCGTCCCGCCGCTGCGCGAGCGGAAGACCGACGTGCTGCTGCTCGCGGATCACTTCGTGCAGCGGCTCGCCGCCGATCACCGCAAGCCGATCCGGCGCATCTCGACGCCCGCCATCGACATGCTGATGGCCTACCACTGGCCCGGCAATGTGCGCGAGCTGCAGAACGTGATGGAGCGCGCCGTGCTCGTCTGTGACGGCGAGGTGCTCCACGCCCATCATCTGCCGCCGACCCTCCAGATGGCGGACACGAGCGACGCCGCGAGCGCGCAGTCCCTCGCGTCTTCGCTTGCCGCCTTCGAGAAGGACCTGATTCAGGACGCCCTCAAGATGGCGCGCGGCAACCGCGCCAAGGCGGCCCGTCTGCTCCAGACGACGGCGCGGATTGTGAACTACAAGATCCGCAGGTACCGCATCGACTGGAGACGCTTCCGATAGACGTGACCGATGACCGCCATGAGCGGTACGCATACCAGGCGTCCGCTCTTGACGGTATCGATCCCGGTCCCTATACTCACTGACATGTTCCGCACCGCGCCGGCCACGATGTGCATCACCCGTTCGATGCCGCGAATTCGCAACCAGCGAATCCGTGAGTCCGGCGGCCTGTGCGTGCCATCAACCTGAACGTTTTCAGAAACCGCGCACCAATGAAGCCCGCCGCACGCGTCGTCGTGGTCTCGGCGCTGGCCGGCGTCACCGACACGCTGCTGCGCATCGGCGACACCGCCGCGTCGGATGCCGGCCGGGCGCGCGCCGACCTCGCGGCGCTGACCGGCCGGCACCGGGGCGTCGCCGCCTCGATCGGCGACGCGCATCGGCGCCAGGTGCTCGACGCGGGCATCGACGGCATTGCCCAGTCCGCGGACCGGACCGTTCAGGCGATCGCCGCGCAGGGCGCTCAGACGGCGGCGCTCCGCGACCGGCTGCTCGCCACCGGCGAGCTCTGGAGCAGCCGCCTCATCGCAGCCTTCCTCACCGAGGCGGGGATCGCGTCCCAGTGGCTCGACGCCAGGAACGTCATCCGCACCGACGCCCGCCACGGGAATGCGGCCCCCGATCTCGTGGCCACCGAGGACGCACTCGACCGGATGGCGCGCCCCTCGCTCGCCGTCGGTCGCGTCGTCGTTCTCGCCGGGTTCATCGGGTCGGCCGAGGGCCATCAGACGACGACCCTTGGCCGGGGCGGGTCGGATTATTCGGCCGCCGTGATCGGGGCCTGTCTCAATGCCAGCGCGATCGAAATCTGGACGGACGTCGACGGCGTGCTCTCGGCGGATCCGCGCGTGGTCGCGCGCGCGCGCGTGCTGCCGGCGCTGTCTTACGAAGACGCCCACGTGCTGGCAACTTTCGGCGCGAAGGTGCTGCACCCCAAGACGATCGAGCCGGCCGCGGCGCGGGGCATTCCAGTCCACGTCCGCAACTCCTCCAGGCCTGACGAGCCGGGTACGCGCATCGACGCGCACGGCAGCGGCGACGGGAAGTTCGCGGCGGTCGCCTCGCGCGGGGGGGTGAATCTCGTGGAGATCTCGGCGCGGGACCGCTCGGGATGCGGGTCATTCGCCGCCCGGGCGCTGCAGTCCCTCGCCGACGCCGGCGTCAGTGTCGTCGCCGGCGAAGTGTCCGGCGGCCGGCTGACGGTCGCCGTGGACCAGTCGTTCGAGATGGAGGCGTTCCAGGTGCGGGTCGGCGCCTTCGCCGACGTGCGGATGCGGGCGGGGCTGGCGGCGGTGTGCGCCGTGGGCGACGGCGTGAGATCGGATCCCCGCCTGGTGAGTGACGCCTTTGCGGCGCTGGACGACGCGCCGATCCATCTCGTGTCGCGTCCCCACCGATCCACCGGACTCGCCGTCATCGTGGACGGCGCGGATGCGCACCGAGTGGTGATGCGGCTGCACGATCATTTCAGCCACTTCAGCCACGTCAGCGCCGGCGAGAACGTCGGTCCGGCCGCCGTGGCGATCGCGCCCGCGCTGCGATGATACCGGGACGTGCCGGCGCGCCCGAGGCGGCGGCCGGCTGAGTCAACCGGTCAGGCGCTGCACTCGCCGTCCTGGACGTCCGGCACGAAGGCCCGGTCTTCCCCGGGATCGATGAAGTCCTCGTCGCGCGCGTCGGTGATCGCGAGCGGTTCGAGGTCCGCGAGCGCGGCGCGCGCCTGCGTCTGATCGACGCGCGCGAAGAACGCAGTTGCCGACTCCCGCGGCGTCCGTTCCTTCTCGTACAGCTGCACTAGACGCCGGATCGCTTCCGGGACGCGGCGCGCCGGAATCTTCGCGGTGAGCCGGCCGAATGACGCCCCTTCCGGCCCCGCACCGCCGCCGAGCATCACGAAGTACTGCGGCACCGCGCGGTCGCCGACCTTGCGGATGCTGCCCTGGAAGCCGATCCCGGCCACGTGGTGCTGGCCGCACCCGTTGGGGCAGCCGCTGATCTTGATCTTGACGTCGGCGGCGGCTCTCCGGTCGCGCCCGTCGCCGAAGCTGTCGCGCACCAGTCTGGCCAGGCCTCTCGATTGGGTGACCGCCAGCTTGCACGATTCGGCGCCTGGGCAGCTCGTGACGTCGGTAATCGACCCGGCACCCGCTTCCGCGAGCCCGGCCGCCGCCAGCCGGCGATAGAGGCCTGGGATCTGGCTGCCGCGCACCCACCGGAGCATCACGTTCTGATCCGGCGTGATACGCACCAGCCCGTCCGAATACGACTCGGCCAGCGCCGCGAGCGCGCGCAGCTGGCCGCCGCTGATGTCGCCGAGCGGCAGCGTGATGGTCACGATGTTGAACTCGGACTGCTTCTGGGGCCGCACGTTGCTGGCCAGCCAGGCCGACCGCTCGCGTCCGGGGTTCCCGTCCTGCGGCGCCGTGCGGGGCGCAATTCCGGGGCCGCGCGTGGCGCTCGCGGCGACGAGCGCTGCGATGTCCACGACGCCAGGCGGGGGAGCCCCTGGCGAGGCCGGCGGTTCTTCGACGAACACGCGGATGACCGATTCGGCGAGGGCGAACAGGTCGGACGCGGGCAGGAATTCCTGCAGCGTGGACCCGGAGCGGCACATGATCGCCGTGCCGCCGCCGACCGTGACACGGAAGCCGCGCCCCCCCGAGCCGTCGGGCGCGAGCGCCGCGCGCCAGCCGATGTCGTTGATCGACGTGAAAGCGTGATCCGCGGATGCGCAGCCTTCGAAGGCGATCTTGAACTTGCGCGGCAAGGATGCGCTCAACGGATGGCGCAGGAGATACCGGGTCAGCGCCTCGGCGTACGGCGTGACGTCGAAGATCTCGTCCTGCGAGACGCCGGCATAGGGACAGGCGACGATGTTCCGGACGGAATTCCCGCAGGCTTCGCGCGTCGTCACCCCGGTCGCCGCGAGGAGCCGCATCGCTGGCTCCACCGTGCTGAGGGGCATGAAGTGGAACTGCACGTTCTGCCGCGTCGTGATGTGACCGAACCCGCGCGAGTACTGCTCGGCGACATCGGCGAGGGCGTGGAGCTGCTCGCCGTTGATCACCCCCTGCGGGATCTTCACCCGCAGCATCTGCGCGTCTTCCGCCTGCCGTTGCCCGTACAGGCCGCGAACGAGGCGGTACTTGCGCCATTCCTCGGCGGTCAGCTCGCCGCGCTCGTAGCGTTCCAGCGTGGCGACGAACTCGTCGATCTCGCCGGTGTTCGCGAACGAGAGCCGGGTGCGTCCGACGGTCTGAAGGTCATCCGTGACTGACATGGTTCCTCCCGGCGCGGAGCATCTCGCTTGCGCCCAAATCCTCGGATTCCGCCGGCGTCGCGCTCAGGTGCATCGACAACCCGGCGACCGCGCCGATGACGATCGTCCCCGGGGCGTGATCGTGAATCGGCAGCGGCGCGCGGCCGAGCCCTCCGAGCGATCCGTACCAGGTGTCGGCCGCGGCGGTCGACGCACCCAACACGACGGCAACCGGCGTATGCGCGGCCCAACCCGCGGCGGTCATCGCACGCGCGATCGCCTCCCGATGATCGAGCCCCATCATCACGACCACGGTGGCGCTGTGCGGCGCCAGCGAGGCGAGGACCGGACCGAACGCGGCTTCGGCATGGCCCGAGACCACGACGAACGCAGACGCCAGTCCCCGGTGGGTCACGGGAATTCCGGCGAGCGCAGGCGCCGAGACCGCGGTCGTCAGGCCTGGTACGACTTCGCAGGGAATGCCGGCGGCCGCCAGGGCGAGGGCCTCCTCACCGCCGCGGCCGAAGACGAAGGGATCGCCGCATTTGAGACGGACGACCCGATGTCCGCGGCGGGCTTCGCGGATCATCAGCCGGTTGATCGCGTCCTGCTCGATCGAGGCACGGCCGGCCCGTTTACCGACGTAGAAACGGCGCGCCCGTGAAGCGAACGCGAGGGTTTCGGTGGCAACCAGCGCGTCATACAGGACGAGGTCCGCCTCGTTGAGACGCCGGACCGCCCTGAGCGTCAGCAGCTCGGGGTCGCCGGGACCGGCGCCGACGAGCGAGACGAAGCCGCTCATCGTGACGCTCCCGCCGGGGAGGTCGACGCCAGGTCTGCAGGAGTGTCGTAGATTCCGTTCAGCGTTTCCAGAAGTTGCGGGCGCCTCGCCGTCATGGGCACTCCGTTCGCGCGCCAGACGGCCCGTAGCTCTCGCGCGCGCGCCAGCCAGGTTTCCATCTCCGTCTCCTCCGGCAGCGCGGCGTCCAGGGCCTCGCGCAGGAGGCCGGCCAGCGCGGGGGCGGCGCCGTCGGTGGAGATGGCAATCGTGGCGCCGCCGCGGCGGACGACGCCGCCCAGGTAGACACTTGCGTTCTCGGGGTCGTCGACCGCGTTGACGAACAGCTGGCGCCGTGCGGCCTCGGTGGCCACCTCGCGGTTTACCTCCGATGTGGCGGCGGCAACGACCAGCCAGGCGCCGTCGAGGTCGGCCGGCTGAAATTCACGCTGCATGACCGACCGAACGGCCGTCACGTCGAGAGCGGCACAGATCTCAGGTGACACGACATGGATGACGGCGCCGGCCTGCTGCAGCGGCGCGATCTTCGCCGCCGCCATGGGACCGCCGCCGACCACCAGGACCTTCCGGCCCGCGAGTTTCAGGAATGCCGGGAACACCGCCACTGCGCACGCTCCAGTAATAAAAGAAAAAGCCCGGGAGTTTTCGCTCCCGGGCTTCGTTGATTCGGCGACTTTGATTTCGGCGGTTCAGGTCGTCATGGCGAAGACAAGGATGCACTCTTGCGGCGTATTACAGCAGCAACAGAGACAGACGCACCCGCCAGCCATGGACATGCCAACCTTTATATCGCGCCGCAGCCCCATGAGTCAAGCTGGTCGACGCGCGGTCGACATGAGTGGCGCGCGACGGCTGGGCATGGCGGCCAGGTTGACATCCAGGACTATTTAGTCATAATGTGCGATTAAATGAACCCGCGTTTCCTCACCGACTTCGAGTTGATGATCATGCTGGCGATCCTGCGCGTGCGTGACGAGGCGTACGGCGTGCCGATCGCCCGCGAAATCGAGGAGACGGCAGGACGGGTGGTGACGCGCGGCGCGGTATATCTGGCCCTCGACCGCCTGCAGGAGAACGGGCTGGTGACGGCACGGCTCGGCGATGCAACGCCCGAGCGGGGCGGGCGTGCCAAGAAGTTCTTCCGGGTCACCGCTACCGGCCTGCGGGCTGTGCGCCATACCCAGCGGGCTTTCATCGCGCTCTGGAACGGCATTCCCGAATTGGAGGGAGGACTCGTATGAAGAAGCCCCCGGCCATGGCGATGGCCGTGCTGATGCGTCTCGGTGCCCCCCCGGACGACTCGATCGTCGGCGACCTGCTCGAGGAGTACCAGGCCGGCCGCTCGAGGCTGTGGTTCTGGCGGCAGGCGTTGTCCACCGTTGCTTTGAGTGCCGTTCGAGGGGTTCGCTGCCATCCGATGCGCGCCATCGGGGCAGTTGTCACCGGGTGGGCAGCGTTGATCCTGCTCTTCATGCTGGCCGGCGATCGTCTGGCGGAGGGGGCCGCCGGGCTGCTGTGGAACTGGGATCGGCAAGCTGCATACGGCGGCCAACCCTGGTGGCCCTTTCACATTACTGCCTGGTTCGTGTCCTATGCCGGATTCGGGATGTCAGCCTGGATCGTCGCAAGCCTGAATCGACGGCACCCTGCCATGCTGCTCGCCTTTGTGACCTCTGTCGTTGGCGGACTCGCGGCGTCGGCGGTGGTCCTCGACATCCTCATGCGGCGCTCCGGGGCAGTGCCCCTTCCACACGCGCTTTTCTATATCGTGTCGGAGATCCTGCCCTACCACTGGCGGTCAGGATTCCTTCTGGTGCCATTGGTGATGCTGCTGGCCGGCGCGGCCGCGCGGCGCCACCGGACCTTTCGCGAGGACGAGCACATACTGGTGTAGCTGTGACCGTGGAATACACTTGCCAGTGTGCTGCTTGAAGTCATCGCGGAAACCGTCGAGGACGCTCAGCAAGCCGAGCAGGGAGGTGCCGGACGGATCGAGCTCGTCCGCGATCTGGCGCGCGGGGGGTTGACCCCGCCCCTTACTGTCATCGAAGCGGTCGTGAAGGCGGTCCGGATTCCGGTGCGCGTGATGCTGCGCGAGTCGGAGCCGTTCGAGCTCACCGACCCGCGTGAGCCTCTCCGGTTGCGG
>WNFI01383310.1_pt1 | contig 10592 bp, 10 predicted proteins | sample 5400471 | NCBI WGS metagenome assembly WNFI01 (sample SAMN13153348, study PRJNA577476) | soil metagenome | isolation source: 100 cm saprolite on Douglas fir-dominated hillslope | place: USA:California | collected 2013-09-17 | reverse complement strand
ATCGCCTCTGGGCAGATCGCGGCCGGAACCGTGGCCGCCCATCAGGTCGCGTGCCAGCGCTTCGCCCGCGACCACGCCGGCACCGAGCGCGGCGCCGGTCACCAGGCCACCGACGATACCCGAACCGATGCCGCCGCCTGCCGGCGCCACCGGTTGCGCGGCGGGCACTCCCGTGCCGCTCGCCGCCGCGCCGCCGCTCGCGGCGCCGCTATATGGCACCGCCGCATTGCGGCGCGCGCGCACGATTGCGTACACGATGACCCCGCCGGCCAACACGATCAGCAGCAAGCCCCAGGGGAAGCCGGATTCGTGCGCCGCCGGCGCGATGGCCCGTTGCACGCCGCCCACGATCGGCGCCTGGCGCGCACCTGCCGAAGCGATCAGGCCGCGCAGCTCCTGCACCGACGCCGGGGCCGCAAACGGCAGACCTGGCGCAAGTTGCTCGGCGCGATTCAGTTCGCCCTGCGCTTCGCCGTAGCGGCCCTCCTTGGCCAGAATCTCGGCCTCGACATAATGGGCCTTGGCACTATCCGGATGATTGCGCAGCACTTCAGTCATCATGCCGTGGGCTTGATTCAGGCGCCCGGCATGGACGGCCTCGTAGACCTGGTTCAACGTAGGTTCCGCCGCTGGCGCGGGCGTACCGATCGCCAGCGCCATCCACAGCAAACCCGCCCGACCGGCCCAAACGAATCGATTCATCGTCGTATCCTGCTGAAAAGAAGCACCCACTTAGATGTGGATGCTCCAGTGGAGTTCAAGCTCCGTCCGACGCAATCGGCGCCGCTGAGGCGTCGCAAACGCGAAGGTGGAGCAATCTCCCAGAATCATCACACAATCGCGCGGGTCGGCTCCGCGCGCCGCGATCAGGCAAGCAGCCTGAATCCGGCAACGTCATGCGACGATCTTGCGAAAGTAGGCGATCGTTTCCTTCAGCCCGTCCGCCAGCGCAACCTTCGGCCCCCAGGCGAGCTCCTGCGCCGCCAGTGAGATATCGGGCTGCCTCTGGCGCGGATCGTCGGAAGGCAAAGGCTTGAACTCCAGGCGGCTTTTCGATGCGCTCAACTTCAGCACGAACTCGGCGAGCTCGAGCATCGTGAACTCGCCCGGGTTGCCGACGTTGACAGGACCCGTGAAGCCTTGCCTCGAGTGCATCATCCGGACCAGCGCGTCGATCAGATCGTCGACGTAGCAGAAGCTGCGGGTCTGGCGGCCGTCGCCGTAAATCGTGATCGGCTCGCCCTTCAGGGCCTGCACGATGAAGTTGCTCACCACCCGGCCGTCGTTGGGATGCATCCGCGGGCCGTAGGTATTGAAGATCCGCACGACCTTGATATCGAGCTGGTGCTGTCGCCAGTAGTCGAAGAACAGCGTCTCGGCGCAACGCTTGCCTTCGTCGTAGCAGCTGCGCGGGCCGATCGGATTGACTCTTCCCCAGTAGGCTTCGACCTGTGGATGCACTTCCGGGTCACCGTACACCTCGGAGGTGCTGGCCTGCAGAATCCGGGCCTTGACCCGCTTGGCCAGCCCCAGCATGTTGATCGCGCCGTGCACGCTGGTCTTCGTGGTCTGCACCGGATCGAACTGGTAATGAATCGGCGACGCCGGGCAGGCCAGGTTGTAGATCTGATCGACTTCGACGTACAGCGGAAATGTGACGTCGTGCCGCATCAGCTCGAAGCGCGAATTGCGCAGCAAGCCCTCGACATTGCGCTTGGTGCCGGTGAAGAAGTTGTCGACGCATAGCACGTCGTAGTCCTGTGAGACGAGCCGCTCACACAGATGCGAGCCGAGAAACCCCGCGCCTCCCGTCACCAGAACTCGTCTTTCATCAATCAAATCGATCTCCGACTCAGGCGGTCCTGGTCAGCACCGCCTTGAAGCTCCAGTTCGGAACGCACACGCCGATCTCGTCGATCTTCAGTCCCCCCAAGGCTCCGACCATCTCGGAAAACGATTCCATCGTGAAGTGGCAGTAGTGGGTCGGATCCAGCGCATAGGTATTGACCGCCGAATGGTCGGGCACGACCACACCGATCCGTCCGCCCACGCGAGTCACCCGCTTCCACTCGGACAGCGTCTTCGAGGGATCGTGATAGTGCTCCAGATTGTGCCGCGCCACGACGAAGTCGAGCGAAGCGTCGCCGAAATCCTTCAGATTGTCGCCGGACGAGGCCACGTCGGCGACCGAGATCCTGCCGGTCTCGCTGCCGTAGCTGCCGGCCGAGCCCCTTGCCGTCAAATCGACGCCGATGCAGCCGGGCGTGGTCTTGTTGCTGCCGCAGCCGACATCGATGCCTCGCCCCAGACAGAGAGATTCCATCGCGCGAATCTCCGGGTGCAGATAAGCCGCGCAGTAGTCCGGGCGCTGTGCAGCGGCTGTCGCCCGTTCGAGGAAATAGGCGGCCCGTTGAGCGGTCGTATGATGCTTCATCAGGCGCTGATATCCGTTCTCGGCGATCTTGACGGCGCGCTGTGGATCGGCCGTGTAGAACTTCAGCTTGGAGTCGAATTCGCCGAGCGACGAAAAGGTGGCGCAATCGAGGCCGTCCGTGAAGCCGTCAGGAATCACGATATCCGGCTCATAGCTCAGCAGCATGGCTCGCGCCGCCGGGATCTCCCAATAACGGGCGCAGTCGTAGCCTGCTCCGGGAACGTTGACCGAGATCAGGCTGCGGCTCAGCAGCTGGCGGTACACGGGCGTATCCACCGGGGCCTGGCGTGCACTGCCCGGGTTGTAGGCCCGCTCGTTGGTGGAACCCGAGATGATCGCCGGGTTCTGCAGGTTCTGCAGGCGCACATGAACCGAGTTGCGCAGCGGGTTGGTGTTCATGTTCGCGATGAACGACACCAGGATGTCCTTGTTTTGAGGTGCCGTGAAATAACGCTTCTCGGCCGCGAACGGCAGTGCATGCACCTCGCTGGCCGGCGCGCCCCGCGTCTGCCGGCACAGTTCACGTTTGAATACCGCCTTGAAACGGATCGCTGCGGGAACTTCGAAGCCGGCAAAATCGCTGCCATCGACGAATACCTTGCGCGGGTTCACGACGCCCTGCAACAGGTGGTGGCGTACGGCAGCATTGGAACCGACGACAATCAGGTCAGCCTGTTCCGCGTGCTGCACGAGCTCGGCATCGGGCAGCGCGCGTCCGTAATTGCTCGCCTCGCTGCAGACGACCTCCTGTCCGAGCTCGGACAGACCCTCGATCAGGGTCGCCGTCAAATAGTCATAAATGGGGGTGTTGACGAAGACGATCCGCATTGAAACCCACCGTGGCGCAGGCGCAATTATGGCCCCGCGTCAGGGTGATGCGTTCGATCCGGCCCTCACGTCCCGCTTGCCCCGAGCGCGACAGGGCAGGGATCCGTTACCGCACTTGTGAGGACGAGTTGCCTGATGTGCCGGCGGCGCGGCGCGGCCGGCCTACCGGCAGCGGCGCCAGGCGCCGCTCGGTCTTGGATGAGAGCTCCCGCAGGAACGATCCATCGCCGAGTGCCCAGCCGTGTTCGACCGCGTTGTGGATCTTCCCGACCTCGGGCTCCGGTAAGCCGCCTTCGGACAGCCGCCGGTATTCGGCCTGCCGCTCGAACGGCGTGTTGCCGAGCTTCCACACCTCGGCATGTTCGGTGATGGCGGGATCGACTTGCAGCCCCAGGTGATGCGACAGGCTGGACCAGGGATACAGCCTGGCATCGGTGACGCGCTGAGCGCGCTCGGGCCAGACTTAAAGAGCGCGCATCGGACGGCGTCACCAGAAGATGAAACTGATCGGGCATCAGCGCGTACGCGTGAATGGCAACCTCGTGCCGGCGGCTCAGGCTGCGCAGCTCGCTGAGCATGAACTGGTAGTCCGTCTCCGCGAGAAACGCCGCCTGCCCCGCCACGCTGCGCTGAACGAGCAGGTGCGGGTACCCGGGAACGGACAAGCGGGGAAGGCGTGCCACGGTCTGCTGCTGCCCTGCGTGAAACCTCTGAACTGCGCCCTTCGATGGACCCTGCCGACTTTTTGCGATCAGTCGATCGCAAAGAGCCGGCGGTGCTCCTTGATCGCGAATCGGTCGGTCATGCCGGCGATGTAGTCGGCGATCGCGCGCGGGCCGTGCTGGGCCGCCCGCACCTGGTGGTCGACCGGCAACAGCCGCGGCTCCTGGTGAAACGCGTCGAACAACTCGTGCACGATTCGCTTCGATTTCGTCGTCATTCGCATCACCTCCGGGTGTCGATACAACCCGTCCCGCAGGAAACTCTTCAGGGCCTCTTGCTCAACCACAATCTGCTGCGAGAAGCCTACCAGCGGAGCGGCGCCGCGAACATCCTCCACCGACGCGGGTGCCACCACAGTAACGCGTCGGCGCGTTTCTTCAATCAGGTCCATCACTAGCGTATTGATAATCCGGCGCACGGTTTCTTGTACCGTGCGCCGCTCGCCGATACTTGGAAACAGGTAGCGCACTTCATCCGAATGGCGCGCCACGATCGGGATCGCCTCGAGTTGTGCGATCACGATCAGTCTGCCGGCGCAGCAGAAATCGCTCCGCCACGGGTCCCAGCTTGCGCGCGTTGTCAGGCGAGCAGTGCTTCAAAATGCCCTCGCGCGTCTCGAAGCAAAGGTTCAGACCATCGAACGCGCCATAGCGCTCTTCCAGTTCATCGACGACCCGGAGCGATTGAAGGTTGTGCTCGAAGCCACCGAATTGCCTCATACAATCGTTCAGCGAATCCTGGCCAGCATGACCGAAGGGCGTATGCCCCAGATCGTGTGCGAGCGCGATCGCTTCGACCAGATCCTCGTTGGCGTGCAGGCTGCGCGCGACCGAGCGCGCGATCTGGGCCACTTCCAGCGAATGCGTCAGGCGCGTCCGGTACAGGTCGCCTTCGTGATTGACGAACACCTGCGTCTTGTATTCGAGTCGACGGAACGCGGTGCAATGGATGATGCGATCGCGATCGCGCTGAAACGGCGTGCGCGTGGCGGCCTCGGGCTCTGCGTAGCGGCGGCCGCGCGACTGCGACGAGCTCACCGCGTACGGAGCCAGCCAGGGCTCGCTCGCACTCACTGGTAGCCCGCCGCCGACAGCGTCGCCTCGATCAGCGCGTCGGGCGCTTCCGTCTGCCGCGCGCGGCCGATCCGTTCCAATACGATGAAGCGGATGCGCCCGGCGTGTGCCTTCTTGTCGCCGCGCATCGCTTCGATCGCAGCGAGCTTCGACAGCCCCTCGATGCGCGCCGGCAAGCGCGCCTGCACGACCGCATCGGCGACGCGCTCGACGTCCGCCGCCGCGATCAGTCCAAGCCTGGATGACAGGTCCGCGGCCAGGCACAGTCCGCAGCCGACCGCTTCGCCATGCAGCCACCGGCCGAACCCGGTCACGGCTTCAATTGCGTGCGCGAACGTGTGCCCGAGGTTCAGCACGGCGCGTTCGTGTCTCTCGCGCTCGTCGCGTCCGACGATGCCTGCCTTGATCTGACAGGAGCGCGCGATCGCATTCGAAAGCGCCTCCCCGTCCAGGGCCAGCAGGGCCGGCATGTCGCGCACCGTGCGGTTGAAGTACTCCTGATCGGCCACGAGCCCGTGCTTCAGCACCTCGGCCAAGCCGGCGGACAGCTCACGGTCCGGCAGGCTGCGCAGCAGCGACGTGTCGGACACGACCATCGCCGGCTGGTGGAAGGCTCCGATCAGGTTCTTCCCGGACGGGTGATTGACACCGGTCTTGCCTCCGACCGAGGAGTCGACCTGCGCAAGCAAGGTAGTCGGCACCTGCACGACCCGCATCCCGCGCATGAACACCGCGGCCGCGAAGCCGGCGATGTCGCCGACGACCCCACCGCCCAGTGCGACCACGCCGCTGCCGCGGTCCGCGCGGGCTTTGACCAGGGCATCGATTACCTGCGCGACCGTGTGCAGGTCTTTGACAGCCTCCCCGTCGGCAATCGTGCAGCAGCTCGTTGCAGCTACCGGTTTACAGGTAATCCGAACGGAGTCGCCAAATAACGCCCCAACCGTTGCGTTCGTGACAATGTGGATCGAGGTGGGTGCCAGCGGCGCGATGAACTCATCCAAACGTCCGATCAATCCAGGGCCAATCCAGATGTCGTAAGGATGTTCGGCCAGCTCGACGGTAACGCGCTGCATCGGGGAATTTTATGCCCTGGCCCTCGCTTGGCTGGCTGCAACCGCAGGGACGGGGCTACGGTTCACACAATGGTGTGCGAGGCGCGGTCACCTCCACAACCTGCGGATGAGCCAGCAGGCGCTCCACCAGCCTGCGCGGGTTGGCTGCCGCCGAACGGAACACCAGGTGAGCGGTCTGCCGGTACAGCGGCCCGCGTTGGGCCAGCAGCTCCTGGATGCGCGCGCGCCGATCGCCCACCTGCAGCAGCGGGCGAGCGCCGTCGCTGCGCGTGCGTCGCGCGATCTGGTCGAGCGATGCCTGCAGGTAGATCACCAGGCCCCGGGAGCGCAGCAGCTGGCGATTGTGCTCGGCCAACACCGCCCCGCCTCCGGTTGCGAGCACGACGCGCTCCCGGCTGCTCAGCTCGTCGAGCAGCTGGCCCTCGCGTTGCCTGAACGCGGCCTCGCCCTCGAGCTCGAACAGGTTCGCAATCGATGTGCCGGTGCGCTGTTCGAGCTCGCGGTCGCAGTCGATGAACTCCAAGCCGCAGCCCGAAGCCAGCAGGCGACCGACGGTGCTCTTGCCGGCCCCCATCATCCCGATCAGGAAGATGGAGTGCCGGGCCGGGTATTGCGGCTTGCTCAGCTGCGCGCCGCCTGCGTCACCTTCTCCGAGATCACGCGTGGCGTGATGAAGATCAGCAGCTCGGTGCGGTTGTTCTGCTTGAACTGATCCTTGAACAGATTCCCCAGCACCGGGATGTCGCCCAGCCATGGAATCTTCGTGACGGTCGTGCGCTCGGTCTGCTGGTAAATACCGCCCAGCACGACCGTACCGCCGTTTTCGACCAGCACCTGCGTGGTCACGTTCTTGGTGTCGATCGCGATCCCGCCGCTGCCGCTGACGGTCGCGCTGGGGGTGTCCTTGTTGACCTTCACATCCAGGAACACGGAACCCTCCGGCGTGATCTGAGGCGTGACCTCCAGCCGCAGCACCGCTTTGCGGAACTGGATCTGGCCGGGACCGCCGAGCTGCGTATTGGTCTGGTAGGGAATGTCGTTGCCCTGCTCGATCGAGGCTTTCACCTTGTCGGCCGTGACCACGCGCGGACTCGAAGGTGATCTGCGTGCCGCCGATACACGTGGCGCCGGTCGGGCAGGTCGTTTGGTTGGCTGGCAGCGGCGTGAAGCTCGAGCCCTGACCGCTGTTGATCCAGGCGTGCGGACCGGGGTGCGCAAAGCCCAGCCGCGCGCCGATGTCGCGGCTGAACTCGTCGTCGGCCTCGACGATCCGGGCCTCGATCAGCACCTGCGGCACCGGGATGTCGATCCGCGAGATCAGGCGCCGCACCTCTTCGAGCTGCGCCGAGGTGTCCTGCACGAACAGCTGATTGGTCCTCGGATCGACCACGACGCTGCCGCGCTTGGAGAGCATCCGCTGCTTCTCGTCGACCAGCAGCTTGCGCACATCGTCGGCCTTCTGATAATTGACGACGAAATTCTCGGTGTGCAGGGGCTCCAGCTCCTGGATCTGGCTGCGCGCCTCGAGCTCCAGCTTTTCCTTGGTGGCGAGCTCGTCACGCGGGGCCACCAGGATCACGTTGCCGTTCTTGCGCATGTCCAGGCCCTTGGACTGCAGGATGATGTCCAGCGCCTGATCCCACGGCACGTCCTTCAGCCGCAGCGTGATCGCGCCCTGCACGGAGTCGCTGGTGATGATGTTCAGGTTCGTGAAGTCCGCGATCACCTGAAGCAGCGACCGCACGTCGACGTTCTGGAAGTTCAGCGACAGCCGCTCGCCCTGGTAGCCCTGGCGCGTGCCCTGGAAAAGGCGCGTCGGATCTTCCTTCACGGGCTTGACCTCGACCACGAAGTGCGTGTCGCTCTGGTAGGCGTTCTGCTCCCACAGCCCGCGCGGCTCGATCACCATGTGCACGTTGCCACCCTGCTGGGTCGTGCTGACCATGGCGATCGGCGTGCCGAAATCGGACACGTCGAGGCGGCGGCGCATCGATTCGGGCAAGCTGGCGTTCAGGAAATCGACCACGATCTGCTGGCCCTGCTGCCGGATGTCGACGCTGGTGGTCGGATCGCTCAAGTCGACCACGACCCGGCCCTCGCCAACCGCTCCGCGCCGAAAGTCGATCGCGCGGATCGTGCGGGGCTCGGGCGCCATCGGCGCGTGACTGGGCTGAGCTGCTGCCGCCTGGGGCGCGACCGGCTGCGGCGCCGGGAAGGTCGCCGCTTCCGCTTTCGACCCGAGCACCACCTGGATCGCGTTGCCCTGCGCCGTCACCGTGTAGGTGACCGGGACGCGCAGGTTCAGCACAACGCGCGCACGGCCCTGGGCTTGAACCACGTTGACCGAGCGCAGATCCCCCTGGTTGATTTCCACCGAACTGCGGCCCAGGTTGTTCACCGTCAGCGGCAGGTCGATCGCGATGCGCGCCGGGTTGGTTACCGAGAAATTGGCCGGAGCCACGCCCAGTGGCTGCTTCAACTGGATCGTCAGGAACACCCCGACACTGGTCTGGGTCGCGTCGATGCGCTCGATGCTGTTGGATGCGCCCGCTTCCTGCGCGAGGGCGTGCCCGCCGGCTGCGACCAGGGCCGCCAGCAGCAAAACCGCCTTGGCGGTCCCGAAGTATCGATTGCACGAGCCCCTCATCGCTTGCTCCCCTGCTGTGGCCCTGTGGCCACGGTCTGCAGTTCTAGTTTCGCGGGACGCTCGACCCATTCGCCGGCCGCGTCCTGAACGATCTCCTTCAGCATCAGCTCGGTTTCGGTGATCCGCGTCACCACGCCGAAGTTCTGCCCCAGGTAATTTCCCACCTTTACCATGTGCGTGGAGCCGTTGGTTTCGAGCAGCGCCACATTGGTGCCGCCCTGTCGCATCATCCCGACCATCCGGATCTGATCCAGCGGAAAGCCTTCGAGCACCTCGCGCCGCCGCTCCAGATCCGGCTTCACCGCGCTGGCGCTGGCCCGCGCCTGCTGCTGGCGCGCCACCGCCATCAGGATCTTCGTCGGATCGAACGGCTCGACCGCGCCGCCGCTGTCGTACACAAACGGGGTGAACTCCTTGGGCGGCGGAACCGGCTGCGTCGTGACGTGCGTGGACTGCTTCACGCTGTTCATCCAGGCGCGCAGCTCGCTCTCGTCCGAAGTGCCGCACCCGGCCAGCAGCACTGCGGCCCCGATCGCGGCCCAGCGCAGTCGCGCGGCGGTCAGCGCGCGCCTCATTTGCCACCCGCTTTGGGCGCGCGCGCTTTGCGCTGCGCCGACACTTCATCCTCGTCCAGGTAGCGGAACGTCTTGGCCACCGCATCCAGCGACAGCTGCGAGCTCTTGATCGTCTGCACGTTCAGGTTGTTTTCCGCCGTGCTCGGTAGTTGCTTCTCCAAGGTCACTACCGACTGGTTGACCTGCTCCTTCTGGCGGCGCAACTCTTCCAGGTTGATTGCCTGCTGGATCTTCAGCTTGTACTGATCCTTCAGCGTGGATTCCTGCTGCTTCAACTGGTCGAGCTGGTTCAGCTGGTCGTTCCACACCACAAACCAGCCCACGATCGCGCACACGATCACCACCGCCACCCACAGCCCCAGTTTGGGCAACATCGGCCAGCTGCCGACGTTGTCCATCGACAGGCCGCGAAACTGGGCAATCCAATTGTTCGGTGCAGTTGCCATCGGGTCCTCGGGCTTGGCCGCTCAGCCCTTCTTGGGCGGAGCGCCGGGTGCGCCGGCCGCCGCGCTGGAAGCACCCAGCTCGCTGCTCGGTTTCATATAGAAATTCATCGAAAAATCGAACAGCCGCCGCTGGATGCCGTCCGGGCTTTGCCCGGCCAGCTTGATCTCGATCAGCTCGGGCCGCACGACGTAACGGCCGTTGTTCGTGAGATTGCGCAGGAACTCCGAAACCCGCTCGTTGGACGCGGCCCAGCCGGCGATCGTCACCTTGCGGTCTTCCTGCTTGATCGAACGCAGATAGATGCCCTCGGGCGTCTGGCGCGTCAGTTCATCGAGCAGGTACACGGGCTCGTTGCGATCGGCCTGCAGGTCCTCGACCGCCTTCTGGCGCGCCCGCAGCGCTTCGATCTCCTGGCGCAGCGTGGCGATCTCCTTGATCTGCGCATCCAGCCGGCGGTTCTCATCGGCGACCAGCTTGTTGCGGCCCTGCTGGTTGTCGATGTAACCCTCCAGCACCGACCACACCAGCAGCACCAGCGTGGCGCCCGCAACGACGCTCAAGCCGGTCATCAGGAAGAAGGCATGTTTCTGGCGCTGCCGCTTCAGTTCCCGGTGCGGCAGCAGGTTGATGCGGACTATCACGGTTCGAACCTCCGCATCGCCAATCCGCACGGTGTCAGCAGCGCCGGGGCATCCAGTCGCAACTGCTTCTCGCGCACGCCACCCGAAATCTCCATGCCCTTGAACGGCGAGATTACCGAGGTCGGCACCTGGGCCCGCTCCATCAGTG
>WNFI01363151.1_pt1 | contig 10592 bp, 10 predicted proteins | sample 5400471 | NCBI WGS metagenome assembly WNFI01 (sample SAMN13153348, study PRJNA577476) | soil metagenome | isolation source: 100 cm saprolite on Douglas fir-dominated hillslope | place: USA:California | collected 2013-09-17 | reverse complement strand
GTCGCCGGCCTCGAACACCCGCACGCGCAGGCCCAGCCCGCGCAGCCGGTGGAGCTGGTACATGCCGGCGATGCCGGCCCCGATGACGATGACGTCGTAGCGCGCTGCCATGCTCAGCTCCCGCTTGACTCGGCCGGAATCAGCCGCCGTAGCCCCAGTTCCAGCAGGGCAGCCGTTCCTTCCAGAACCAGTCGTCGCACAACGCGTCGTCGCAGCGCCGACGACAGTCCCGCTCGCTGAGGTCGTTCGTACATCTCAGCGTCTCGCCGGCGCGGCAGTAACACGCGCCGAGGAACGTCCCGGGTGCGTCGGCGCGTGCGACCGCGGCGCCGCCATTGCCGACCGCGGCGATCAGCAGAACGCCCAGTCCCGCGCGTCGTGCGATGGTCGTCATATACTCCTCGGCATGCCGCTGCGCCCACCCCACCTGCGCGTCGTGTCCTCGCTGGCGACGCTGCTCGCCGTGGGTGCGCTCACGACGGCGGCCGGCGAGCCGATACTCCTGCGCCAGGTGGTGGCGACTGGCGACGCCGCGCCGGGCGGCGGTATCTTCGACCGCTTCGGCGCGGAATCGATGCCGATCGTAGCACCGGTCAACGCCAGGGGCGACGTCGTGTTCTTCTCCACGCTCGGCCGCGGTGGCGCCGAGGAGGGTCTCTTCATGTGGTCGCGCGGCCGCATTGGCGCCGTGGCGCGTGAGGGTGACCGCGTGCCAGGCGTCGGCCGCCTGTCCGGCTTCGGCAAGCACCCGGCACCCGGCCTCAGCGACGACGGAACGGTTGTGTTCGCGGCGGCCATCGCCGGTGGGCGCGCCGTCGAGGGTATCTTCGCCGCGCAGAGCGGGCGCATCCGTCCGGTGGCGCTCAGCGGCGCCGCGGCGCCGGGCGTCGCCTCCGGAACACTGGCCGGTCTCGACGCTCCCGCGATCAACGCGCGGGGAGAGGTCGCGTTCCTGGCGACCGTGCGGCGGGGACGCGAGAGCACGGAAGTCGTGCTGCTGTCCTCCCGCGGCCAGCTCCAGAAGATCGTCGCCCAGGGTGATCCAGCGCCGGCCGGCGGCACGTTCGCCGGCTTCGGCCCGCCGGCGATCAACCGCGAGGGCGCCATCGCCTTCGGCGGCGCCGTCGAGGGCAAGGCCGTGCCCGGAGGGATTTTCGTCTGGAAGGCCGGACAGCTCCGCATGATCCTGGGCGCGGGCGAGGAGACGCCCATCGGTGGAATCTTCGCGAAGTTCTCCGAGCGGCTGGGCCTCAGCGATGCGGGGACGATCGCGTTTCACGGCCTCCTGAAAGCAGCCCCCGTCGCCGCGGCCATCTTCACGATCGAAGACGGACGGCCCCGCGCGGTTGCACGGCTCGGCGATCCGGCGCCGGGCGGCGGACACTTCTCGAATTTCGGTCTCTGGCCGGCGGTGGGCGCGTCCGGGGTCGTCGCGTTCGCGGGCTCGGTCGATGGTGGCCCCAGTCCCGTCATTGTCGTACGCACGGCGGCCGACGGGCTGCGTCGCGTGGTCGGCGTGGGTGACAGCTTGCCGAGCGGCGCGCGCATCGCGACGCTGACCCTCCTGCCGGTCGTCAGCGTGAATACGGGCGGCGCCGTCTCGTTTGCGGTGGCCCCCACGGCCACCGGAGAGGGGCCCGAGGGCCTGTTCCTGACTACGCCGGGGCCCTGAGCGCGCCGTCAATTCATATCGTAGGGCGGGTACTCGATGAAGACGTTGGCGGCGGTGATGAGCTTGTGCAGCATCAGGGTCCGGGATGGTACAGGCTCACCCCGCAGCATGCGCAACGCCAGCGGCAGGACCTCGTAGCCGAGCCGATCCAGGTAGAACGCGACCGAGCCGATCACGATGCTGTTGCGGTTGGTCGGGTCGATCTCCTTGCGGTCGTTGATTCCACCGTGGATGGTGCGGTCCACCCCCTGCCCCACGATGGCCGCGTCGCGCGCGCGTCCGGTCGTCTCGACGGCGGCCTTCGCGGCGAGCGCGGTGGCGTCGTCGGTGGCTGCGATCAGGACCTTGCGTGACGGGTTCGCGGAGAGGAACGCTCCCAGCAGTGGCGCAACCTGCGCGGGATTGCCCTGTGTGTCGAGCGTCGTCAACCGCGTACCGGGCAGGCGCTCGCGGAGCGCGTCGGTGACGCCGCGCACCCGCTCGGGCACGCGCTCGGCGGCGGCCGACACGCGGCCGATGACGACGGCCACCGTCGGTTGCCCGGACCACACTCGTGCCGCGAACTGGGCCAGCGCCTCGCCGGCCACGCGACCGGCGGCGACGTTGTCGAGGGCGTAGAGCGGTGCCCCCGGCACTGGATCGTTGACCGCCAGCACGGGAATTCCGGCCGCCTTCAGCTTCTGAGCCACCGTCGCGTTGGCAGCCGCGCCGCGGTGGTACTGCACGTAGAGATCGACGCGGCGGGCGATCGCCGCCTCGGTGTTCGCGACGGCGCGCACATCGTCGCGACGGTTGTCGTAAAAGACGAGATCGATGGGGTACGGCCGGGCGGCCAGCGTGAAGCTCTCGCGGACCTCCGGGCCCGTGAAGCCGGTGCCCTCCAGCGTAACGCCGGGTTCCTCCGTGAGATTGGCGAATGCCACGACCCAGCGGCGCTGCGCCGACGCCGGCGGCCCGATGCCGATCAAGATGACGGCGACGGCCGCCACGACGATCCAAAGAGGCCCGCGAACACGCCGACGCCGGCGTCCGCGAGGGATCGCCGGCGTCGGGAGCATCATGCCTCCGTGACCGCGACGGCTACTGGATGGCGTCGATCGCGACGAAGTTGCCGGTCAGGCCGACGGCCTTGGGCACCGTCATGTTGAAGAAGAACGTCGCCCGCTTGGTGGCGGCGGCCTCGGCGGCGATCAGATCGGTCCGCACGTTCTCGAGGATATGGATGCCGTTGTCCGTGAGCAGGATGTTGTGGACGATGAAGGCTTCCTTGGGATTCTCGCCGGGAATGACCTCGACGACCCAGGTGTCCGTGCCCACCGCCACGACCTTCTGCGATGCGAGCCAGTTGGCGGCGTCCTTGCCGATGCCGGGCGCGCCGCTATTGTAGGTGGCGTTCTGGGCCGGGAACTGCTCGAAGAGGTCGCCCCAGCCGGTGTGGATGATGACGATGTCGCCCTCGCGCAGCGTCACGTTGTACATCTTGAGGCCGGCCTGCAGGTCGGCGCTGGTGATCACGGTGCCCTTGTCGAGGCAGGGCTTCTTGCACGCCGAGTTGCCCTTGAACTTCCCGGCCGCCTGGAACACCTTCACCGCGTCGATGATCACGCCACGGGTCGCGAACGACTTCAGGTGCTCGAGGCCGAGCCTCGTCATGTTGTTCTGGTTGATGTATTTGCCCATCGGTGTCTGGTTGTAATAGCAGTCCTTGCGCCCGATGTGGCCCATGCCGTCCAGGTGCGTCCCGACGTGACTCTGGCTGAGCCACGTGTCCTCCATGTAGGTCAGCTCGTTCTCGCCGAAGGAGGCGCCCGGGGCGAGGCTGGTCGCGGTGAGGATCGTCTTCGTGAAACGCGTTCCGAAGAGCGGCACGCCGTCCGTGAGCGGGTAGGACATCGTGATGACCTTGCCGGTCTGGATCTCGGCGGCGGCGGCCTTCGTCACCGCGGCGGTGACCCGATTGGTCGCGCCGGTCTGGTCGTTGGGACCCCATGGCGAGGCCGGCACGAGCTTCTTGCAATCGGTTTGGGCGAAAGCAGCTGACCCCAGCGAGAAGAACAGCAAGACTCCGGCCGCAACCAGCGCTGTGCGGGCCATGATCGAAACTCCTTTCCGCAGTGAAGGGCACGTCTCGAGCGTCGATGCGCGGCGGATCGTATGCCTATGCCGCGGCGTGGTCAAGCCCACCGGCGCTGCGACGCGTCAAACCGGCCGCTTGACGGCACGCGAGAGGCTGCGCACACTCACCGCCCATGCCGTCGCCGCGTCGAGTCGTGATGCTGCTCGTGGCGCTCGCGATGCTGATCGGCGTCGCCACGCCGCCCGTGATCGAGGATCACGTGGAGGTCGGCTTCTGCAGCGCCGATTGTCCGGTCCAGAACGACGGCCACACCACCGCGCTCGCTCCCCCGCCCGCGCCGAGCGTCACCCGGCGCTCGGCGCCCGTCAGCATCGCCTCCGCTCGGCTCGCCGACGCCGAGCTCGGCGCCGTTGACGCGCCGGACGCGCCGCGCGCTCCGCCCTCCGCCTGACCGACCGCTCGCGTCAGTGAGTTCCGTGCCGGCCACGCCGGCGCGATCGAGCCACGCTCAACGGAGGATGCCATGCGCACGCACGAATGCCGTCCCCTCGCGCTCCTGGTCGTGCTGTCGATCAGCATCCTGACCGGCCCCGCGCACGCCCAGGACGCCGGCGCCCTGCGCAGCGAGCTGGAGGCGTTGCGCCGGCAGTTCGCGACCGTCACCGAGTCCTACGAGCAGCGCCTGAGAGCGCTCGGCGATCGCCTCCAGCAGCTCGAGGGGCGCGTCGCGCCGGCCGCGCCGTCGCCGGGGCCGTCGGCGCCGCCGGCCACCACGACGATGACGGCGACCGCGCCCGCCGCCGACGCGCCGACGCTTGCCGACCTGGCCCGCCCACGACAGCCGTTCGCGCTGGCCCAGCCGGGTCGCGTGCTGCTGTTCGACATCGGCGTCAGCGGGGACTTCGTGACGGACTTCACCTCGCGGACCCGCGAGCGGCGGCATGACGGCACCTTCGCCGGCCGCGAGAATCGGCTCTTCCCGCGCGAGGTCGAGCTGGAGCTCTTCGGCCGGGTCGATCCCTACGCGAGCGCGGTGGTGAGGATCAGCGCCGGCGAGGAGCCGACCCGGGGCGGCTCGTCGTCGCGCGAGCTGAGCGTGCGCCTCGACGAGGCCAACGCCACGCTACTGACCCTGCCGCTCGGCACCACGGCGCGATTCGGGCTGATGCGGCCCCGGTTCGGCACGCTGAACACCGTCCACCAGGACGATCTGCCCCAGGTCGACCGGCCCAACGTGCTCGCGCGCTTCTTCGGCGAGGAGGAGCTGGACGGCGAACGCGGTATCGAGGCGTTCTGGATCCTGCCCTTTTCCACCTATCACGAGCTCTCGGTCGGCGTCTTCGACGGCGACAACGAGACGGCATTCGGCCGCGGCTCGCTGCGCGATCCGCTGCTCATCGGCCGCTGGCGTACGTTCTTCGAACTCGAGGAGCTCGGCGGGCTACAGCTCGACGTGTCGGCGGCCACGGGCAGCACCGCCGACGGCCACCGCAACACCGTGATCGGAGTGGGCGGCAAGTACAAGTGGATCGGGGCGGGCTCCGGGTTCCCGGTGCTCACGCTGGCCGCCGAGGGGCTGGGCGGCTTCCGGGGGATGGACACCGACTCCGGCGGCGCCGCGCACGTCGAGCGCTGGGGCGCGTACGCGTACGCCCAGTACGACGTCAACCGTCGCTGGGCCGCGGGCCTGCGCGGCGATTGGACCGAGCTGCCCGTCGAGCGTGGCCGGGAGTGGGCGCTGTCGCCGTACGTTCAGTTCAAGCCGTCGGAGTTCCTGCGCTTCCGGCTGCAGTACAAGCACACCGAGGGACGGGGCACCGTCGAGCGCTCGGCCGAAGAGCTGTTCTTGCAAGGGAGCTTCATCCTGGGCGCGCATCCCACGGAGAGGTTTTAGCCATGCGAACCGTCGGCCGACCGCTCCTGTGCGCTCTGACTGCGCTCGCGCTCATTGCCACGACCCTGGCGGCCCCGATCGGTGCGCCGGCACAGTCCCGCCTGCGTGTGCTGGCCACCCTGCCCGACCTGTGGGCGATCACGCGCGCGATCGTCGGCAACCTGGGCGAGGTCCAGGTCGCGACGCGTCCCGGACAGAACCCGCACGATCTGGAAATCCGACCGAGCCAGTTCGTGCTGGTGAAACGGGCCGAGATCCTGGTGCGCAACGGCCTCGACGAGGACGCGTGGATCGACCCGATCATCGAGAGCAGCGGCAACCCGCGGCTGCTCCGCGGCGCGCCGAGCGTCGTCGAGGCGGCGCGAGGCCTCACCATCTTGAAAATACGCAGCGGCTCCATCGATCGCTCGCTGGGCGACGTCCACCCGTCCGGCAATCCGCACTTCACGCTCGACCCCGGCACGCTCCCCGTCGTGACCGCCAACATCGTGGCCGGGCTGGCCCGCCTGCATCCCGACCTCGCCGAGCAGCTCGACGCCAATCGTCGCGCGTTCCTCGACGAGGTCGCCGCGGCCACGCGCCGGTGGAGCGACGCGCTCGCACCGCACCGGGGCGCGCCGCTCGTGAGCTATCACGACAGCTGGCCCTACTTCTATCAGGCGTTCGGCCTGGAAGAGCTGGGTGTCATCGAGGACCGTCCCGGCGTGCCGCCCTCGCCACAGCACCTGGTCGCGCTCATTCGCCAGATGCGCTCGCGGCGCGCCAAGGTCGTCCTCGTCGAGAGCTGGTACCCCACCGACACGGCAACCGCGGTGGCCCGCGCGGCCGGCGCCCGGGTGCTGGTGCTGCCGCAAAGCCCGGGCGCTGTGAAGGGCACAGACACCTACATCGCGCACCTGGACTTCCTGGTCACGTCTCTCGCGCGCGCGCTCATGGAATGAGCGGCGCCCTTGCGGCCCCGCGCGTCACCCGGGCGGGTTTGGCAACCCCTCCAGGGCCGCGGCTCGGCGCTGCGAGTGGCGGATCGCTGGTTCTGGGGGTTGTTGTGGACCCTGGCCCACGTCGCTTGGTACTCCAAAGCGCCAGACGATTATGAACGCATCTCGGCGGGATGATGCGAACCCGGGCGCCAGGTGTGTTCGTGTGGACGCCCGTGTTCAACCCGATCTTTATGACCGGCTCCGTGCTGGCCGCATTACAGATGTGGCGCAATTATCGAGCTGGGCGCCCTTCGGGCGATTCACCGGACGCCGATCGTTGGTGGAACAAGCCGCCGTTCTAGCGCACGCTGAGCTCGCCATACATCCGACGCTCGTCCGCGAGCCGTTCACGGGCGACGATTAAAATGTAACGCGCCACCTGCTAGGTTCAAGACGGATGGGCGGAGACCGCGCCCGAGGCCCCCACGACGATTCCGCCACGGCTCTGGGGAGAATCATCGTGCGCGCCGCTTGGCGACCGGGCCATCCCGGCGTCGGGCGTCCATCCGTCTCTCACGGTGTCACTGCCTGGTGGCGACGATCCGCTTCTTGAGGTGTTCTAGACTCGCGTCCCTGAAGGCGACGGTAAAGGCGTTGAAATGGCCCGCGAAGTAGGCGTACTCACCAACGGCGCGGAAGATGTGGCCGACGACGCCGTCACTCGACCGAACGACAAGCGTCCAGACTCCATCTGCGTTGGTGGCCTCCTCGAAGCGAAGCGGAGCGCTTCCTGGCATCCTCGATAGGTTGCGCGCGAATCATAGGTGACGCCATTGGACCTTCGTCTAACGTCGAGCGCCGCACGGCGCCGGCGTCAGCGGGCGGGCCGGGTCACGACGGCTGCGTGCGCGGCGAGAGCGCGGGTTGAGGGTCGAGCCGCGCGCCGCTAAACATCTTCAGGTGGCCGACTGGGACCCCGGTGCGGCGGCGCGGCGGGCAACCGAGCGGTGGTCACCGACACGGGCGGGTGGGAGTTGTTCTCCGAGACGATCGTGGCGACGCACCTGGGCGGGGGGACGCATTCGTATCCGAACGGCGGCATGCGCGTGAAAGGGCGAGAGCACGGCCCGCTGGCGCGAATCGCTCCGCCGACCCCTCTCGTAAGTGCGCGTCACCGGGGCGTCGGAGGGATTCGGGCGGCGCAAAGGACCGTGAGGTCGAGGCCGTGTCGTGGCGCGATACTACCCCGCGACGTCCCCTGACCGCGCGCGGCCACGGTGCTCAATGGAGCCCCCAAGAACCCGCGGCGATAGATCATGTGGCCTGGGAGTACCGGGCGCCGTCTGCGCCCGGCGGCGAGCGGGGCGGCGCGCAGAGGCAGCGCGCTAGACAGGGAAGGCGCGACGCTCCATCACGTTGTCCGATCGGGATCGCCTTCGCTGTCTCCCTTGCCTGCACGCTCGTAGCGTAGGCAATCGAGAGACTGGATAGCGCGGTCACAAAGAAGGCCAAACGCCGCGAGCGGGTCGGGGAGTTGCTCGTCCTCTGTCACCACGAAGTTGTTCATGCTGCGGACCTGATGCGTCGAACGTGCCAACCCATCGCGTATCCGCGGCGTCCGATTTCAGCACGCCAAATCGTGATCGGCTGATGCCGATACGAAGTTGAGGCAGACGGTACCTATGAAGTTCGGTCGCTCGGCATGACCACGTTGCGCAAGAAGTTTGCATGCTGCGCCTTCCCCGGAGGTGCTTACTCGTGGACGAGGCGTTCTGGACGGCGGCCCAGGCGCGCATACAGGCCGCCTCTGAGGTCTACCGGCACCGCACCAGCGCCCGGGCCTTCGGGCAGCCGGCGAACGGCGTCGAGTCACCGTCCCTGCTGACCGCCGTCGGTACGTGCGCCGTATGCGGCGGCTCGATGGCAGTCATGAAGCGCGCCCACGGGCCCCGCGGGACCCGACGGCGTCGATCACGAGGTTCTTCCCCTCAACGTACCCCAGCTCGCGCAGCCCCTCGCGCAGCGGTGTCAGCGTATTGGCCTCTCGCACAGCGCGGGAGCCGTCGCCGAGCCATCCAAGACGCCACACCGTGCCTGCCGACTGCTGCGCGCCGGCGCCGAGCTGCGCGGCGAGGAGAGTGATGCAGCCAGCCAGGAATCTGCGTCGCCTGATCATGTGGCTTGAGACTATCGCGCCGTGCGGACGCGTCGGCAACGGGGAGCCCGCGGGTGCTGCGGGAGTAGGTCCTCACCCGCTTGCGAGGATGCCGAGGAGCGAGATCCCGTTGCTGCGCGCTATTTCGTGCCGAAGATATCGACCGCCCTTTTAGGTGGTGAGACACAGCTACGCAATATGCAACGGGCGTGCACATAATCATCAGCGGTCTTGTCGCCATTCCATTCACTTACGTCAACGCTCTCCTCTGGCGCGAGTCTTGCCATAACTCTTCTGACTTGGCGGCGATTGCCGCCGGAGGTAAGTAGACGATCCAGCCGTTCAGGACCGGCAGGGATTACGGCTCTGGTCTCGCTGGTGACGACCGGCTGAGGACACCAGCGACGATGACAACGTGAGCGACGACGGGGTGATCGTTGACTTCGACTACAAGGGATGGCGTGTTCGGCTCCGATCCAAGATGGCGCCCGATATTGGCCAGTGGCACGCGCATGCTTTGTTGATGTGCGACGATGGCCGTCAACTCTGGATTCAACCGCTGGGTTTCAGCGACGCGCGCACGTTCCCGAGCTTAACTGCCGCCAATCGAGCCGCGAAAGAACTCGCGCGGGCGTGGATCGACCGACAACCTACTTGAACGTACTGCCTCAGCAGACAGAAGAAGCGATTCAGCTCACCGCGTGTCGATCAACCCACCGCCGCGCATGGATCGCGCCGCGCTCCTCGGCCGCCTTCGCCGTTGGCTTCCGGCACGTGACCCTCTCGACGTGAGGCTTGGCTACTGAGAGCGTGAGCCGGATGCGGACGTCGGCATCCCACGCGCCGTCCACGTGCTGCGCAGTGACCTCGATGCGGTGACCGCAATAGTCCGGCTCGACGATCACACGTCTTCAGCTGGTCCAGGGAGTTCCGGTGGTGGCGCGGGCAGGTCGGCGCACTCCCCCGCCGGGCACGGCGTATGAGTGTCCCTACTGTCGGCGCCCCGTGGTTTCTTCAGGGCGCCTCGAGGGCGACCTTGTTGAAAGACTCAACCGTGGCGCGATAGGTGGCCGCGCCCGACGAGACGAGAACGAAGAAGTAGCCTCGGCCGCCGGCTTTTACGTCACCCACAACCCACCCGTAGGTTTCACCCGTCACCCCCCCGGCCGAGTCCACGCTCTCGACCCGCAATCGAACGTTGGTTATCCGCCAGGGGAGGTTGTTGTAGACGTATCCCTCAACAGCCCGCCCTCGAAAAGGACTCTGAGCTTCCTCGAGCTCGAAACGAAACGGATTCTGGGCGTCGGTCGCAGGAGTCTGCGCCTCCACGACTACCGGCCCCAAGATTCCAGCGACGACCATTCCAAACACCAGGATCCTGTTGCACCACAGATTCACCCTCCACAAGTCCTCGAGCACGCGGCGCTCCATTATTCGATGACCTGATCGGCCCTCAGCAACAGCGACGGCGGGATGGTGACGCCGAGGGCCTTGGCGGTCTTGAGATTGATGACGAGCGGAAACTTCGTGGGGCGCTGCACGGGCAGATCTCCGGGACGGGCGCCCTTCAGGATCTCGAGGACGTGGCCGGCGGCGCGTCGAAACAGGTCCGGAAAGTCAGGGCCATACGCGAGGAGCCCGCCGGCCTCGGCGAAACTGGGGACGAATCCTGAGACAGTCGGAAGCCGGTGAGTCAGCGCCGCCTCGGCCACAAGCCCGGGAATCTCCTTGGGTTCGGTGAGCGGCAGGGCGTGCAGCGTGATCCCGAGGCGGCCGGCCACGGACTCGGTCGCGCGAAACTGGAGGTTGTTGATCCGGGGATCGCCTAGCACCGCCACGCGGGTGACCGCTGGCCGGATCTCTTGGCGCATCTG
>WNFI01356080.1_pt1 | contig 10592 bp, 10 predicted proteins | sample 5400471 | NCBI WGS metagenome assembly WNFI01 (sample SAMN13153348, study PRJNA577476) | soil metagenome | isolation source: 100 cm saprolite on Douglas fir-dominated hillslope | place: USA:California | collected 2013-09-17 | reverse complement strand
ACGGCATCGAGCTGACCGGCAAGCCGAAGTACGCCTACACGAACTTCGTTGGCGGCCTCAAGCGACTGCCTGTCCGTCTGCTCAAGGCTTGAGATTAGCCGGACGATACCGTATGCGGCGAGTAAGGCATGCAGACCTCTCGGTAAGCGTGCACCGGGCCTCGGGTATTCAGCGGCCGGGGCTCAGAGTCGTAATAATCAAGAAAGGTGCACCGAGGGTTATTCAAACCCTCACTGTGTATTCCGTTAGTCGTGTATCAGGATGGAGGCGACAATGTCACAGGCAACGGTGTCAGAGGCAACGGTGTCAGACGACTGGGATTATCGGTGGCAGCAGGTATTCGCCCTCAGCGGTCTGGCGGGCGTAGTCCTGTGCCTACTGGCGTGGGAGGTGTTCTGGCCTCAGCCACCAGACTTCGCCATGTCAGGGCCTCAGACCGCGCAATTCTATGCAAGCCACCAAACCAGCATGCTGATCGGCATCACGCTTTCCGCGATCGGCATGCCTTTCCTGATCGCGTGGACGATCCAACTCGGCGCGATGCTCCGCCGACTGGAAGGTGGCTCGGGCCTGGTGGCGATCGTCGCGACCGTCGGAACCGTCTCGATTCCGATCCTGCTGGCGTTCGACGTCGCGGTCTGGGCCGTCGCGGCATACCGCCCCGGGACCACCAGCCCCGACGTCACCCGCGCGATGAGCGACCTCGGCTGGATTTCCTCGATGTTGATCTGGCCGCCACTCGCTGCAGGTATGGCGTTGACTGGGGTCATCATCTTCAAGTCTCGGCGGAAGGTAGGCGCTTTCCCGGTGTGGGCCGGCTGGCTCAGCTACCTAGCTGCTATAGCTGAACCCGGCCAGGCAGTCATCATCTTCAACAAAAGCGGGCCGTTCGCGCCGAACGGAGTCGGCAGCTGGTACTTGGCTGTGTTCACCTGGGGGCCGTGGATCGTGGCGCTGAGCGTTCAAATGTCCAGGATGCTCGCCCAGCAGCATCGCCTGGGGACCGCCGACCGCAAAGCCGCACTCGTACCGTCCTGACCGAGCAGAACCGCGCGGTGATGTCGCGTGTGATGTTGCGGAAGGAACACCGTTCACCTGTCCTGTCCAGCATCAGCCTGCTCGGCGGAGGCCTCACAGCGTGGATTTTGGCTGAGTTCCCTGGGAAAATCCTGGACGCGGCTTATTATGGCTCATCGCAGCCGGTGCTCCAGGAATTCATATGGCGTGGGGCCTGGTTCGTCTACGACATGACCTATATGGTCACCGGCTTCGAGATGATCGCGGTCGGAATCTATGCGGTGACGGACAAGAGCGACTCGCCTGTCTGGCCACGTCGGGCTGGCTGGGTCGCCATTGGCGGGGCCCTATCGTTCGTTCCGGAAAGCGTCATGCCGTATTTCCACACAGGACCCCTCGCATTGAATGGCCTGTGGAACTTCTGGATCGCATTCCCGTGGTGGCTGATCTGGTTCGGATCTACACCTTCTACATGCTGCGGTACCTCCGGCGTCAGCTGATCGAGAACGCGACGGAGCCGATCCAGGCACGGGTGGAGGTGAAGCCCGAGGTTGGGTGACCGATCGCTTGAGCTAGATCCTGGACACACTGGTCGTCCCGGTCGATGGCGGCGATGAGGGGGATGTCGCAGTCGGCGATCTCCCGGATCTGGCGGGCGTTCGGTCTCAAGCCGCACCCGGGTCCAGACCTGGGCTGGGAGGCTGTCGAGTGACCCCCATCAGCGTCAATGGCGGGAGCAGCAGGGGCTGAGCCGAGACGGCACACGGCGGCTGCGGTAGCCCGGCCCGTTCGGTGAAGTCCCGGACGAGAGCTCAGCCGTTTGCGACCTGGATCGCGGTGCGCTCCTCCACCTCCTGCACCGCCTCGGCGTACGCATGGACGTGCTTGTTCATCCGACGCAGGGCAGTGTCCGGGTCCTGCGCGCGGATGGCTTCGGTGATGCTCCAGTGGGCCCGGATCGTCGTCCGCCGGACGTCATTATCGATGAAACCCTTCGTGTCGGTGGAGGATGGCGACTGCGACGTGCCAGTTCACGTTGGCCTGCAGGAAATCCCCGAGCGGTCCGTCGACGGATATGGCCTGGTTGGCCTTGTCGAGCCGCTCGAGGTCGGCATCGGTGCGGTACTTTGCCGCCAGCTGCGCGCAGGCGGGCTCGATCGCCTCGCGCGTCTCGAGCAGGGCAGCCATGCGGATGCGCCGGCCACGGATGACCAGGGCGACGGAGTCGGCCACCGACTCATCGTCCGGTTTCTGCACGAAGGCCCCGCCTGCCCGGCCGGTCTTGATGCGGATCAGGCCCTGGACCTCGAGGATGCGCAGCGCCTCCCGAACCGTCGCCCGACTCATCTGGGTCTGCGCCACGAGGTCGCGCTCGGTGGGCAGCGCGGTGCCCTCGGGAAACTCGCCTAGGAGGATCCGCTCGCGCAGGTCATCCGCGAGGACGTCGGAGGCCTTGGGAACAGGCATCGGCGTCAGCCGGACTGGCTGCCGACTCGGCCCGCTCTTCGAGACCAGTGGTTCCTGCATCTCGCCTCACATCCTTGATTTGGTCTTACCTAATTTATCAGCTCTGATACCGCGCACCGGCTGTGCCGCGCTCCAACGCCTGCCGGAAGAGCTTCCGTGCCTGGCTGGCCGACGTCGCCCCGAGGGAGGTGGGTGCGCGGCGGGCTAGACCGCGGCGACGCAGCGACCGTCGTGGAGAAGGAGTACTCCTGGATTGCCTAGAAGGATCCTCCCGGATCGACGCAACCCCTTGCTAAAATGGTCATACCATTCTAGCATTCACCGTGTGGGTTCGGACACGTGAGAAGGGGTCCCCATGAACGCACCACTCAAGACCGTCCGCGACCGGTACAGCGAGGAGCGGATCGCCGCGTTCTATGCCGCGGGTTACTGGCAGCCGACCAGCTTCAACTCTCTGGTCGCGGAGCAGGCCGTTCGCCGTGGTGACCAGGTCTTCGTCTTCGATAGCACCACGTCGCTGACGTACGCCGGCTTCCGTGACCAGGCCCTGCGGTTGGCCGTGGGCCTGCGGCGAGAGCGTGTGCGCCCGGGAGACCGTGTTGCCGTGCAGCTTCCCAACTGGACCGAATTCCCCGTGATCGCCGCGGCGCTGTCCAGGATCGGCGCGATCCTGGTCCCCATCATGCCGATCTACCGCGAGGACGAGGTCGCCTACGTGCTGCGGCACTCCGGCGCGGTGGCCGCGGTGACCTGCCACGAGTTCCGAGGGTTCGGGCACCTGGAAATGTTCCAGAAGGTCCGCTTCGAAGCCCCGGACCTGCGCACGGTGTACGTCGCTCGGACCCCCGCAGGAGTGGACGCGTCCGAGACCCCATCACTGGGCAGCCTCGTGGTCGACGGCGATCTGGCGGCCCTGGAGGAGGAGGAGGCCGGCCCCGACTCATCGCCCGACGACGGTTTCCTCATCGTGTACACCTCGGGCACGACCTCCAGGCCGAAGGGGTGCTTCCACACCTTCAACACCTATCGCGCGAGCGCGAACGCGATCATCAAGGGCCTGGGATACACCGAGCAGGACGTGCAGTTCGGGCCCTCGCCTATATCCCACACGACGGGCCTGGTTACCAGCGTGATCATGCCCCTGATCGCGGGCGCGAAGTCCTACCTGATGGAGGCGTGGAACCCGGAGGAGGGGCTGCGCAGGATCGAGCAGTACCGATGCACCGCTGCCGTGACCGCGACGCCGTTCCTGCAGATGCTGATGGCGGCGTACGACCCTGCCAAGCACGACGCGAGCAGCATACGCCTCTGGGTTTGCGCGGGGTCGCCGATCCCGAGGGCCGTCGTCGAGCGCTCCCGTGAGATCTTCCCCGGTTGCCGGACCCTCAGCCTCTACGGCCGCTCGGAGAACCTCCTCACCACCATGTGCAAGGCGGACGACCCGGCGGACCGGGCGGTCACGTCGGACGGCGCGGCCCTCGAAGGTGCCGAAGTGAAGATCGTCGGCGAGGATGGTCTCGAGGTGCCGCGCGGCGAGGAGGGCGACATCGCCTACCGGGGGCCCAGCCACATGATCGAGTACTTCAACGACGACGAGCAGACGGCCGCGCTGTTCACGGCCGAGGGGTTCTCACGGTCCGGGGACCTCGGCCGGATGGACGAGGACGGGTACGTGCGGGTCACGGGACGCCTGAAGGACATCATCATCCGGGGCGGGATGAACATCAGTGCACACGAGATCGAGGACCACCTGGTGCGACACCCGGCCATCGCGGACGTGGCCGTGGTGGGCATGCCGGACGAGCGGCTGGGCGAGAAGGCGTGCGCGTACGTCGTCCTGGCAGACCCGTCCGCGAGCCTGACCCTCGACGACATCACGGACTATCTCCGTGCAAAGAAGCTCGCGATGCAGAAGCTGCCGGAGCGTCTCGAGATCGTCTCAGCCCTGCCCATGACAGCTACCGGCAAGGTCCAGAAGCACATCTTGCGCGCGGACATCAAGGACAAGCTCGGGGTGACATGAACCGCCGGCTGGGTTGTCCGTGATGATCGCGAATTCCCGCACAAAAGCCGCCGCCCGCGCCGCGAGCGGCGCCAGTGCCGGGTACTTGATGGCGGTCCCGGCGCCCAGCACAGGTTCCGGGGCTGGCGTCGGCACCGGAGGGACCGCGCACAGCAGCCCGCCAGTCACCCGCGGCGCCCGCCGCCTGGCGGCCAGGACACCCAGCTCCGAGACCGCACGCACCTGGGATGGCGAGCAGCCGTGGCTCGGGCACGGCCCTCGGATTCCCAGCGCCACCATGCGTGACATCCTGGCGGTGCTCGACCGCGTGAGCGACCTATGTGGACCAGAGGGTAATCCGCGGGCCCTGCCGATCGTCGACTTTCCGTCCGCGGAGGCTGCCCTTACGGCCGCGTCGCAGCGTGTCACCGAGGCTCTCTGGGAGGATCGGCAGGACGCGCCCCTTGCCTGGGGCAGCACCGAGACGGTCGACCTTCTCCTGGAGCTCAAGGAAACCCAAGGGCGGCTTCGCGAGGCCAGGCTCGCCCAGCGCATTGCGGCCTTCGCGAGCGTGCAGGATGCACTCGGGCGGCTTCATGGGATCACCTCCGTCTCGCAGCTGATCGATCGAGTTCCGGAAGAGGCATGCCGTCTCGGCTTCGACCGGGCCATGATCTCTCGGGTACACGGGTCCATGTGGGTTCCGGAGGCCGTCTATGTCGAGGGTGACGCCGGGTGGGCGCGGGAGATCCTGCGGGTGGGCCGCGACGAACCCCAACTGCTCAATCATCTGATTCTCGAGACGGAGATGGTCCGCCGGCGAGGCCCCCTCCTCGTCCCCGACGCGCAAACTGATCCGAGAGTGCATCCGACGCTGGCCGCGGCGACACTATCCCGTTCCTACGTCACGGCGCCGATCATGCCTGAAGGACGGGTGATCGGGTTCCTGCATGCCGACTGCTACATGCGGCGGCGGCACGTGGACGAGTTCTGCCGCGACGTGCTCTGGATGTTCGCGCGGGGTGTCGGATACGCATTCCAGCACACCGTGCTGTCCGAACGGCTCCATGCCCTCCGCACCACCGTCGGTCGGATGACCTTCGACATCACCAAGGTGACGGACGAACTAGTCGACGCGGAGGTGGAGGTCGCCCGGATCGACCGGGAAAACGTGGCGGCGGCTCGGAGCGGCGCTGCGATGTTCGTGGCCGACTACTATGGCAACCGGCGAGACCAACGCCGGCATCGCCGCGCGGCTGATCATTTCGGAAGGCACGGTCAAGTCGCACGTCAAGCACATTCTCCGCAAGCTCGGAGCCGCCAATCGCGCCGAGGCCGTGTGCCGGTATCTCCGCATGGAATCCGGAAACGCAACAGGACGGTCGCTGATGAGCAACGGTCCTGCCGTTCCTCGGCTGTGAAGGAGGCTGCCCATGGTTGTGCGATTGACCGTCGGTCTGGTGCTGACCGTCGTCGCGCTCGCGATCGCCGGGCGGCGGCTGTGGTGGCTGTGGCGGCTGGCGATGAGCGGGCAGCCCGCTCCCGAGCGCGTCGCGGCCGTGCGGGAGCATCCCGGCCGGGATGTGGAGACCCAGGCGGCCGAGGTGATCGGGCAGCGCAATTCATCGAGGACCTGTTCGCGGTGGCCGTGCTGGCCGCGATCATCACGTTCACCGTGATCCGGGTGCGGAACTCCCCGGAGCGCCGCGGCCGGGCCTCCCGGTTCCTCGGCTCGCACACGAAGGCCGCCTGGCTGGTCCTGGGCATGATCTTCCTGGTCATCGCGACGCTGCTGGTATACCGCGGCGCGCAGATCAACACGGGCGTCTTCCCCTACCACCACGGCGCGTTCGCCTCCCAGCTGGTCGGGCACTGGTTGCACCCCCTGGGCTACGGGACCAACGCCGTGCTGGAGGCGACCTTCATCCTGGCCCAGCTCGGCGTCATCCTGGCCTTCCTGGTCCTCGTGGTGTACTCCAAGCACCTGCACATCGCGACCGCCCCGCTGAACGTGCTGTTCTCCCGCCGGCCCAACGCGCTGGGGGCGCTGGAGCCGATGCGGTCGGGCGGGACGGTGCTCGACTTCGAGGAGGCCGACCCGGACACCGACGCCCCGTGGCTGCTGGCCGGCTCCGATGAGGCGCGCGGGAAGCTGCCGGACGCGGTGAAGGCCGAGGCGGCCCGGCCGCTGGTCGGCACCAAGGACGAGGGCGGGGTGATCGACCCAGACGTGATCTGGTCGTGCACGAACTGCGGGGCGTGCGTGGAGGAGTGCCCGGTGGATATCGAGCACATCGACCACATCGACGGGATGCGCCGCTACCAGGTGCTGATCGAGTCGGCGTTCCCGGTCGAGGCCGCGGGCATGCTGAAGAACCTGGAGAACAAGGGCGACCCGTGGGGCATGGGCGAGGCCCGCCGCGCCGAGTGGATGACCGAGCTCGACTTCGAGGTCCCCATCGCCGAGGGCAAGCTCGACCCGGACGTGGAGTACCTCTTCTGGGTCGGCTGCGCCGGTGCGCTGGAAGACCGCGCCAAGCGCACCACCAAGGCCATCGCCGCCCTGGTGCACGGCGCGGGAGTCAAGTTCGCGGTGCTCGGCCCGGCCGAGACCTGCACCGGCGACCCGGCCCGCCGCATCGGCAACGAGTTCCTCTACCAGATGCTGGCCCAGCAGAACATCGAGACCCTTAACCAGGCCGCCCCGCGCACGATCGTGGCATCCTGCCCGCACTGCTTCAACACCATCGCGAACGAGTACCCCCAGCTGGGCGCCAGCTACGAGGTGATCCACCACACCCAGCTGCTCGCCCGCCTCGTCTCCGAGGGCAAGCTGGCCCCCACGACCCGGGTGGAGGAGAAGCTGACCTACCACGACCCGTGCTTCCTGGGTCGGCACAACAAGGTGTTCACCCCGCCCCGGCAGATCCTGGACGCCGTGCCCGGCGTGACCGCCACCGAGATGCACCGGTGCAAGAACCGCGGCTTCTGCTGCGGCGCCGGCGGGGCCAGGATGTGGATGGAAGAACGCATCGGCAAGCGCATCAACACCGAGCGGATCGACGAAGCCCTGGCCCTGAACCCCGACACCATCTCCACCGCCTGCCCCTACTGCCTGGTCATGCTCGGCGACGCCGTCAGCGCCAAGAAGGCCTCCGGCCAGGCCAAGGACACCCTGGAAGTCATCGACGTCGCGCAGCTGCTCGCCAGGTCGGTCAGCACCACCGCTAACGACGGAAGCCCGGCCGCCGCAGACGGGACTGCGACCGCTATTGATGAGGCGAAGCGTTAGCGAGCGACTCCACGAGAAGGGAAACGACGAGATGGTAACCACCATCCCAGTCAGGCCGATTCATTGATGCCGAGGAGTAATCAGTGACGAGTGCGGAGACCAGGCTGACGGCCGCTCAGGCGGCCGAATCGGTCGACGGTGGCGAAGCCGTCGGGATCCCATCGCTCTGGGACGCAGCCAGCGGAATGGCCGCGGCCTTGCGCCAGGGCACGACCGTGGCCCAGGAAGCCAGCCGGCTGGGCGTGGAACTTACCCGCATCGCCCGGGGGCGGTCCGACGTGGCTCCGGCCAAGGGTGACCGGCGTTTCACCGATCCGGCATGGACGTCGAACCCGGTATTCCGGATGATCCAGCAAACTTATCTCGCCTCCGCGCAGGCGCTGGACAGGGTCGTCGCCCAGCTGGGCGAAGGCGCCAGCGGCACCAGGGCGGAGCAGGCCCGGTTTGCGGCCAACATCATGGCCAGCGCCGCCGCGCCGACGAACTTCCTGGTGAGCAACCCGGCCGCCCTCAAGCGCGCCTTCGACACCGGCGGGATGAGCCTGGTCCGCGGAGCCCGCAACTTCGCCCGCGACGTCCGTCGTAACGGTGCGATGCCGTCCATGGTCGAGCCCGGCGCATTCGAGGTGGGCCGGGACCTGGCGGTGACCCCTGGCGCCGTGGTGGCCCGGGACGCCGTCGCGGAGGTCCTGCAGTACGCCCCGGCCACGGACACGGTGTTCGCCCGCCCGGTTCTGGTCGTCCCGCCGCCCATCGGGCGGTTCTACTTCCTGGACCTGCGGCCCGGGCGCAGCTTCGTCGAGTACGCCGCCGGACGCGGCCTGCAGATGTTCATGGTCAGCTGGCGGAACCCCACGGCCGAGCAGGGCCGCTGGGACCTGGACACCTACGCCCGGACGGTGTCGTCGGCGATTGACACCGTGCGGGAGATCACCGGCAGCCCGGATGTCAACCTGATCGGCTTTTGCGCCGGCGGCATCATCGCGACCACCGTGCTGAACCACCTGGCCGCCGTGGGCGACCACCACGTGCACAGCATGTCGTATGCCGTCACCCTGCTGGACTTCGGGCTGCGCGCTCCGATCACCGCCTTCTCCGGGCGGGGCCTGGTCGCGTTCGCCGGCCGCCGGTCCCGGCGCAAGGGCATCATCACCAGCCGGCAGATGGGCAGCGCGTTCACCTGGCTGCGCCCCGATGACCTGGTGTTCAACTACTGGGTGAACAACTACCTGATGGGCGACAAGCCGCCAGCCTTCGACATCTTGGCCTGGAACGCCGACGGCACCAATCTTCCCGGCGCGCTGCACGGTCAGTTCCTGGACGTCTTCCGGGACAACCTCCTGACCCGGCCCGGACAGCTCAGCGTGCTGGGAACCCCGCTGCATCTGCAGCACATCACGGTGCCTACCTTCGTCACCGGGGCTGTCGCCGATCACCTGACCCCGTGGAAGGGCTGTTACAAGACGACGCAGCTGCTCGGCGGCCCGTCCACCTTCGTGCTCAGCTATTCAGGGCACATCGCCAGCCTGGTCAACCCGCCGGGCAATCCCAAGGCGCACTACTGGACCGGCAGCACACCCGGCGCCGACCCCGGGCAGTGGCTGGCCGGCGCTGACAGACAGCAGGGCAGCTGGTGGGAGGCATGGGCTGACTGGGCAACGGCGCGGGCCGACGAACGGCAGCCTCAGCCTGAAAACCTTGGCAGCGAACGCCACCCGGTACTGTGCCCAGCGCCCGGGCTCTACGTGCGAGACATGGTGCCCACATGATTATCTTTGTCCGCGCGGATCGCCCGGAGGTGGGTTGAGGATGGCTGTGACGGCCTTGCCCGGGATGCCGTCGGCCGGGCAGGCCGCAGGCGGCGACATGCTGGCCCTCTGGGCGGAGGCGACCGGGCGCCGCAGGGCGGCCGGGCATGGCCTTGGCGGGCTGCGGTTCGCCTTCTACGGGCGGGTCTCGACCGAGGACTGGCAGGACCCGGTGACGTCACGGGCGCGGCAGCGGGACCAGGCCGCCGCGCTGGTAGCCGGGCACGGGCGCATCGTGGCCGAGTTCTTCGACACCGGCTACAGCCGGACGCTGGCCTGGGCGCGCCGCCCGCAGGCCGCGGCCTTGGTCGCCGCGCTGGCCGACCCGGACCGCGGCTGGGACGCGATCGTGATCGGGGAATACGAGCGGGCCTTCTACGGCGGCCAGTACGCCTCGATGGCGCCGCTGTTCGAGCACTACGGCATCCGGCTGTGGACGCCGGAGGTCGGCGGGCGGATCGACTTTCACGCCGAAGACCACGAGGAGACGATGCTGGCGCTGGGGTTGCAGTCCAAGCGGGAGATCGCGCGGACCAGGATCCGGGTCCGGACCGCGATGGCGACCCAGACCCGCGAGCAGGGGCGTTACCTGGGCGGCCGGCCGCCGTACGGGTACCGGCTGGCCGACGCGGGCCCGCACCCGAACAAGGTCCATGCCTCCTGGGGCCGCCGGGCGCACCGGCTGGAGCCGGACCCGGATACCGCGCCGGTGGTGGCGTGGATGTTCGCCCGGCGGCTGGCCGGGCACAGCGTCGCGCGGATCACCCGGGCGCTGAATGACGCCGGGATCCCGTGCCCGTCGGCCGCCGACCCGGGACGGAACCCGCACCGCACGGGTGCCGCGTGGACGCTGCGCACGGTCGCGGCGATCCTGGCGAACCCCCGCTATACCGGGCGGCAGGTGTGGAACCGGCAGCGCACCGACCACGACCTGGTCGACCCGGCGAACACCGGGCTCGGTCACCGCCAGGTGCAGCGGTGGAACTTGCCCGCCGGCTGGGTGATC
>WNFI01054678.1_pt2 | contig 10592 bp, 10 predicted proteins | sample 5400471 | NCBI WGS metagenome assembly WNFI01 (sample SAMN13153348, study PRJNA577476) | soil metagenome | isolation source: 100 cm saprolite on Douglas fir-dominated hillslope | place: USA:California | collected 2013-09-17 | reverse complement strand
CGCCAAACCGACATGCCAATCGCGACTGCGATCGAGATGAAACTACCCGACGCCGCAATGTAAGCACCCTCGACGAAGACATGCGGCGCGTAGGCGTCGTAGGCGTACCACCACCAAAAGAAGGCAGGCGGGAGGTAAACTGGCACGCCTGGCAAGAGCTCGAACCATGGCTGTCCGAGTTGTGGTTGGTAACCTAGTTTCCACGCCACCCACTGCGTCGCTGCCCACATGGTGATGAGTACGACCAAGGAGACGACGAGGATCTGACCCCAAAGGATCTTGGTCGCGGACATGGGAGGAGATCAAGCGCGCCGCTCGCGATAGACAAGAGTTGCATCGAGATAATAGTACGATCGGGGGCTAAAGGGTATAATTCGGACAATTGGGTCACATTCCTGATGCCCTCGGCAATTAGGATTTCTTGGCCAGGACCGCAGTCCATCGAGGCTATGTGTTCGGACACATGGCCTGAATTTTGAATGCGGATATCAAAAGCTGTGATCGTTGATTTCTTTACAAGAATGAGGGCGTCATGGACATCGGTGTATTGCGCGGAACGACGGTCCTCTTGGCCTGCGCGGCGGTCTCTGCCGTATCTCCACTCGCTGCCGAGCCCGTAGCACTACGCGGCTACAACGCCGCCATCGGCGAAAGCTCAATTTCTGGCATATCCTCTGGCGCGTTTATGGCGGTCCAGTTCGGCACGGCATGGTCTTCGGTGATCAAAGGCGTCGGCGTAATCGCCGGCGGGCCATTTTGGTGCGCCAAAGCCGACGCGGACGATTTCATCAACGCCTACATGCTGCCGGTGCTGACTGCGACGGGCTCATGCATGAAAGGCCCGCCGCCGGACCTGAGCATCCTTTTCGCAAAGGCCGACTCCAAAGCGGCGACGGGGGACATTGATCCCTTGCAGAACCTGAGCCAGCAAAAGATATATCTGTTCCATGGCTACAATGACGCCGTGGTGGCCAAGTCGGTAACCGACGCGGCTGCCGACTTCTATCGCCACTTTCTGGGCGACGCGAACCGTGGCAACCTTTTTTACCAGACCGCACTGGGCGCGGGGCATTCGCTGGTCGTTGCGCAGGAGCCGCACGTCAGTGGCCTCAACGACTGCAAAGACAACGACGTCCCGTATATTGATCAGTGCGGCTATGACCAGGCCGGAATTGTCCTACAGCACATCTACGGCGCCTTGAAAGCACCCAACCGAGGCCAATTGACTGGGACGATGAGGCGCTTCGACCAGTCTGTCTATAGCAAACCCGACGACACCGATCCGCTAAGCCTGGGCGATACCGGTTATGTTTTCGTTCCGAAGGACTGCGAGGACGGTGGAGCGTGCCGCGTCCACATCGCACTCCATGGCTGCAAGCAGGACGTCGGCGACATCGACCGACATTTCATCGATGACACCGGATATAATTCCTGGGCCGATACCAACCATCTCATTGTTCTCTACCCTCAGACCAAATCTAGCCCTTACCTGCCGTCCAATCCGGAAGCTTGCTGGGATTGGTGGAGTTACGTCAATCACGAGGACAACTATGTCACCAAGTCCGGATCGCAGATCAGGACGATCAAAGCCATGCTGGATGCACTGACAGCGAACGCAACGCCTGTCGCTATGGCAGCACCCGAGGCAGCGCCGAACGCGCTCACGGTCGTCGATACCTCCGACCACAGTGCGGATCTCGCTTGGACTCCGATAGCGGGAACAACAACCTACAGAGTTTGGCGTGCAGGAGAGAATGGTCACTTCTCGGCGGTCGGCGATGTTGTGGGGTCAAGCTTCGGCAACTCCGGCCTTACGCCCCAATCGACTTATCGTTGGCATGTCTCGGCCGTCGTGAACGGAGTTGAGGGTCCAACCTCCATTGACGCCGCTGCCACCACGCGAGCCACTCCCGGGCCTTGCAACACTCCAGGCACCTGCCCAATTGGCAGGTGAGAAGATCCTTCCGAACCACAGTCAACAGACCTAGAGACCTAGCCCACGGTCTCGACCAAAGCTCCAATCGACTCGGCCTGCGGTCATCATGACGCCCGAAACCTGCCGACCGAGTTGTTGTTCCAATGCCGGGCGCCAAGGCACGAGCTGGAAGCCGAGCCCATCATCGATCATCGCGAAACGTCCGGAACTCAATGTGACGCGCTGACGGTAGATTCCGGCGACGTGCTCGCCCTCTGCCGAAGGGTGATAGCTCAGGCCGGTCTCTGCTGAAATCTTCCCTGCGGCCTCGCGCAGTTCCCGTCGCCGCAATGTGTCGAGCAGATCGCGCGCGAAGATCAGTCGCTGTCCCTGCCGGCGCGCGAGCCCTTCAGTGGCCAGATGATCTGCGCGGCGCTCGATGGCGTCGCGCACCTCTGCGCCGAACCCGCTACCGGTCGCGGTTGGTTCGCGCGCGAGAAGCTGGCGGTCGAGCCATGTCGCTCCCCGCGCCGCGATCTGTTCCTGCAGGGAGAGGTCCGATCGGATGGCCAGCGATAATCTCTTCCTGCCGTTAGCGTCCTCGTAGGTACGAGCCTCGACAATCGCACCGGGTGCGGCGTCGCCGGTCATTTCTAGATCGGAGAAACGAAGATGGTGTGTCCTGCCATCGACTCCTTCGACGATGGCGTAGGCCGAACCCTTCAGTTCATCATGAAGTCCGCGTGCGACCAACCGGCCGAGCACTGGATCGGCGACGTTTTCGCCATGGAGAGCAAATCCAGAAACGTCGGGTTGACGGCCGAGGTTCACTATGGCCCGATGCATGGTCTTTACAATGTCCCCACGGGTCGAGAGATCGCGCAACGCTTCCTCGATGCCTGGCTTTAAAGTCCAGCAGCCGGGTGCAACCTGGTCAGCGAGGCCAAGGCGCTCGAGTTTGGTGACCCGACCGGTCATAAGCCGCCGCAGCTCCGGATCGTCGTCGGGGTTGCCAGGCCGAAGGTCGGCGACGCCCGCCCCCTCATCGACGGCGTTGCGTAATGCCCGGTCGAGTCCGGTCCACCGGTCGGCATCGACTTCCTTCTCCAGGGTTGAGCGGATCTCCTGCTCGCTGCGTGGTCCTAGCTCAACCGTGACGCGCTCCTCAGCACGGGCTCGAAATCCTCGGCTAATGTAGTCGCGGCTGATAACGAGATCCTGGCCGTCATCGGCGCGTCCGCGGATCAAGATATGAACGTGAGGATTGTCGGTATTCCAGTGATCGACGGCGACCCAGTCGAGTTTCGTGCCGAGATCGCGCTCGGCATCCGCCATCAACTCCCGTGTGAAGCCGCGCAGGTTTTCCATGTCAGGAGAATCCTCCGGAGAGACGATGAATCGGAAGTGATGACGATCGTCGACACAGCGCTCGGCGAAGGCGCGTTCGTCGGCGACGTCACATCGCGCCTCGAACATGCGGGCGTCGGCGCCATCCCTGGTTACACCCTCGCGCCTCAGATAGCTCATGTGTTTGGCAAGCGGCGCCGAGCGAAACCCGCTGCCGCGATGACGGATCACGCGCGTCTTCATCATCACTCGGCGCGACGGCGATCGAAGTGACAGGGCAAGCGCCGCGGAACGACCTCGGCCAAAACGGGTGCCGGTGTTTGCTCCTTTCCGGCCAAAGCCGCTCCCCGTGTGACCGGCCTTCTTCGCGGCACGCATGACCTCACCGACGAAGCTCTTCGGTCTCGCCGCTCCGCGCCCTCTGTCGCGGATGCGGCCGGGACGAACGCGAAGATCGTTGTCGACCCGGGTCATAAAACCCGAGGAGCAGGGTTAAATTGAGCGATGGCGGCGGGCGATTTGATTTGGTTGATATTTCTGCAGGAGGCGCCAGCAAATGGCATCACGCAGTATCCGGAAACCTCAACCCCACCAACCACATGCGCCCGACAGCCGTCGGCGCTTTTATCTTGCCATCCGTGGCTCGTATCTCCCAGCACCCACTGCATCCCATCAGAACATGCGATGACCAACGACAAACTGCGATGAAGCACGATCTGGATCATTGCGATCGGGCCAAGCCGGCATGGTGCACAAACAAGTTGCCCGACTGCGGCACGAGAGCGGATAGATCGATAACAGGATGAACGTTTGATCGACGATCTGGCCGCGCATTGGGCGATGGCCGATCGACGGTTGAGTTGCTCGCAATGCGCACAACGAACAGCGGTGAGCCAGCCAAAGTAGACGGCTTCGCTACGGCGGCGATCTTTCCGTCGGTCTGTTTGCCCTCGACCGTCGATGCGAGCTTCGCGACATACTGCGAGCTTCGCGACATACTCTTGGGTCTCATCCGGCAGCGGTCGATCTGTCGCGAGATGATTTTCGTAGCGTTCAGGCCCTGCATTGTAGGCGGCGAGGAAACCCGGCGCGCCAAATCGTTGGTAGAGTTCGCGGATGTATGCGGCGCCAGCTAGGATGTTGTCGCGTGGATCGTAGGGATCGGCGCCAAGATCATATCGAGCGCGCAAATCTGACCACGTCTGCGGCATGATCTGCATCAGTCCCATTGCACCTTTGCGCGATCGCGCCCGCACTTCGCCAGCACTCTCGACGCGCATCACCGACCGTATCCAGTGTTCAGGGACGGCGAAGCGTTTGGACGCCTCGGTGATAAAAGCCGCGAACGGGCCGACGGGTAGAACGTTCGCTCGATGCGCGGCCGACGACGCTCGCGCGGCATGCGCCGCATCGCTGACCAGTATTGATGATGCGAAAATCGCCACCATGCACGCCATCGCCCCGAGAGACCGCAAGCCTGCCATCGTGCTCGCGGCCATCCAGGGTGAAGCGCATTCGCGCCGGCCTCGCGGCCGCCCTGGACCGCCGCTGCGCGCTATGACCGTCACAGATTTGGTCGGCACGGAGGAATGATGCTGCGCTAGATCGAACACAGGAATGACAGATTTTTCGGTAAGGGAGTTCACGATCACTCCTCTCTGGTCCACACCGACAGCGCCTTGCCAATGACGGAAGAATTGGGAACAAAGCCAAAGTAACGGCCGTCCAGTGAGTCTTCCGATTGCCAGTTCATGAGAAAGAGTTCATCGGCGCCAACGACGCGACAGCCTTGCCAGATAGGCAAGGGACGGCCGCGGGTGTCGCGCGACAGCGCTTCTCCCATGTCGATCTCATCGACCGAGATCGTCAGCCCTTTCCTGCAGACCGTTTGTCCAGGCAGCGCCAGCACCCGCTTCAGCATGGGAACGCCGATCGGCAGATAGCCGTTTAGATCGAGAAAGGTCGCAAGCGGCTCGGGCGGTCGGACGGCCACGAGTTCGGTGACGGCAAGCCTGCCAGCGGGCTTCAGCTGGTAGAGACCGACCGGAACGCTCTTCGAGGCGTTCCAAATGTAGGCTGGCTTTGCCTCTCCCATCGTCGACAGGACAAGGGCAACAGCTCCGAACGTCATAACAATTGTCGCCAACCGACCCTTCATAGCGCGATCCTCCGCCGATGAAGCCAGGCTTGATGGCGCGAACGTGTGTACGATCGCGGCTGTTCATTGACGGACAGACGGTTGTGGACGTGATGCCAATAGTCGGGTGCTGCATCGGCCGGATCGACATCGAGCGCTTCGACGGCGTCGACAATCTGCAACACGCGTTCGACCTTTGGCCAACCAGAAAGCCGCAACAGGATATCGCCGCCCGGCCGCACATAAGGCACGGTCGCGCAGCGCTGGCCGGAAGGAACGGCCCGCACAATATCGATTCGCGAGATGACGGTGCCGAAGTCGCTGGAGGTCCAGCGCACGAACGCGAATATGCTGCCGGGCGAAAAAGAGAGGATGCGCCGCCGCTTATCGAGAATCTGTTCCTCGGCATGACGGCCGAATCGAATCCAGTTCTCGATACGCTTTTCGAGCCACAGAAGTTCGACGTGCGTGAGGTTGCTCATGCAGTTGCTCCTTCGCAGGAGAATTGCCGAGCCGAAAACCGCGCAAGGCGCGTTACGAGAGCGGCCTTACCGCCAGCGCTCCTGTCGAGGAGTGGGCCGGTCGTGGTATTCCGTGCAACCAATCGCTGGCTATCCCCAGCGGAGGAAAACGGGCGGCCCGTTAGAAAGAATCCGAAGGATTCCAGGTTAGAGAAGTTACGGGTGCGGCAAGCCGTTGAACAGCAAGACGTTTCACCAGATTCTGGTCCCCGATAGCACGAGGATTGGGTCCCCGATAGCACGTGAGTTGCGGTCCCCGAAAGCACGAGATGATTCACAGCTTGTCCACCGATGCGGTTGCGAGGCCGCGACGGCGCAGAGCGACCGTCAGCGGATCGACAGGAATGGGCGTGAAGTTGAGAAGCTCGGCGCCGCGCAGGCCGTGCTCAATGACGAGCCGATAACCGGGCAGCGTCTGGCGTCGGACGATCTCCCGCAGATCGTAAGCGAAGTGCTTTAGCGGCGAGAGGCTGCCGGATTTGGCATGGAGATGGATGAGGTCAAAGCTCCAGCCGCCGTCTTGGCGACCGCCGTGCTTGCGTACGAGCCGGTAGAGCCAGCGCTCCAGCCCGCCGGTCAGGTCGAAATACGCCCGGTCGATGGTGAGGACGAGCGCTTCCTGCAACACGCCGGCGTAAAACCAGTCCGGCAGGATCAATTCGAGTCCGCGCGGGTGTCCGTGCATGTCCGCTGTCTCCTTCCATTCATTGATCCAGGAGAAGCGGTGCCGCCGACGTTCCGTCGGCTGGCGGATCGACGTCATGACAGTGGTTGATTGCAGCCGATCGAGCGCGGCTTTCAGGCGGTCGTAATCGCGCAAGCCGGTGCCGCGGCCGACGAAGGTCAGGATCTCGTAAGGTGTCGCCGCCATCAGCCGGGAGGTCTTCAGACCGGCGTCGCGGGCTTCAACGATCTGCGAAGCAGCCCAGATCAGAACGTCCGCATCCCAGATGGTCGCCATGCCATGCTCCGGCACAGCTTCGACGCGAATGGTGATCTTGCCGGCACGGAAGTCGATCGGAACTGTGCGCTTGGACTTGGCAAGCGAGAAGAAGGGATAGGCCATGAGATCCTGCGCGTCGCGCGGCGCGAGATCGCCGGGAAGCGCACGAAACAGATCAAGCTGCTCGCGTTCGGAGGTCTGTCTACGCCGCATCGACACTGTGCTCCCGTGGCGATTAGCGGCGCACTTGGCCGGCATAGGGCCGCGGAACGGCAGCATGCCGCTTGGCGGGCAACACGGTTCCGGTGCCGGAATCGGAGGTCGATTCGCGGGTCCCGCGTTTAGCCCAAGCTTCCAAATCGGCGATAGCATAGACAACGCGACCGCCAAGCTTCCGATAAGTGGGACCGGTCCCGTAGGTCCGGTGCTTCTCCAGCGTGCGGCCTGAGAGGCTGAGGAATCGCGCCGCTTCGGGCGTGCGCAGGTATCGTGGCGGCAATCCGGCGTTCGGGTCGGACATCTGGGAAGCTCCGTGATCTTCTGGAGCGCCGGCGAGGTCGGCGGCGCGTCGACGGTCACAGTGGCGGAGCGAAGCCTCAAAGGGGGATGCCGAAGATGAGGGGGCGTGTTTTCGATACCCCCGAAAAATCGTTTATTTCTTTCGAGATGGCGGGCGCAGCAACGCTCGGTAGCCGCCGCGCATCAAAGCGAAACCGCTCTGAACCAGGCGAATGGTCCGATTGCGCAAATCGTGGGTTCGCCAGTCGCGATCGGAAATGCGCCTGGCATCGAAGAGGACTTCTGCAATTTCGCGATAAGTACTGCCGTCCATGCGCGCATCGAGCGCGCGCAGGGCGAGCGCCAGTCGTCGCCGGCGATGCGCGGAAAACGCGTGTAGCGGCGCCCCCGGAGGCCTGCCATTGAGGGCCCGCCACAGTCGCCTGCCTGCATCGGCGCGGAATTCAAAATCGCGGTCGAACGGAAGTTCGACAGCATAGGTGACGGTAACGACCGGCGCTTCTTTCAACCAAACGCGGTGCTCAGCACCGTGCAAATACAACACGGCGTGCCAACCGTCGGGCCCTTGCCTCAGTTGACCCTTGGTCAAGTCGCTGAGATCCAGGCTGACGTGCGAATGCGAACTCGCCTGCAAGGCAGGCCGCACTGGGACAACCGTCGGCAGAACCTCCGGCGCCCAGAAGATCGTCTGTTCGAGACAAGATTGATCGGGATTAGCTGCGAAAAACTAACCCCCAACGGTGCCGAAATTCAGCACTTACGGTGAAATTGGCTGGTGAGGCTCTCTGACGATCGTGTTGGAAACCGGGGTTACGGCGCAGACATTCCCACGCAAATCCGGTGATTTCCGTCTCCTGGGCGCTATCGTACGCGTCCTGTGATCTCCAATTAAACGTAGACATTCGCGTCCCCATCGCACTGCGAGATTGCGGCGGGATAATCCTGAGGGGCAACGGTTGTGGGAAGTCCCCGATCATGCATCGCGTGATGCAGCAGATCGAACTCTGATATCAAGGGAGCAATTTTTTCTATGGCGCGCGGAAATCGGAGTTAAAGATTCGGATTTGATGCTCCGCCTCGCAAAAGGTGACGATATCCATGCTCCGTCATCCATTTTGCGCGGGTCAGATGGGTATCGAATGCACGCCTTGCGCGGTCGGGCTCAAGCTCCGGATCAATGTGCAGTACCAGTTGCGCCACCTCGCGCCAGTCCGCTGCTTCCGCGTCCGCATCGAGCATTCGCAGATAGGTTATGATGTGCTCCTCGTCGTACACCGTGAGAACGGTGTCCGTCGGCGCTATGTCGGCAACGTCGGGATTTAAAGGCGGTTTCTTCATGCGTGCGCCACAGAGCGAATGATTCTAACTCCCCGCAAACCATAATTATCCGACGGACTTACCTCAGCCCCATTTTGATCAGCGCCGCCAGCACGATTTGAAGGCCCCACGGCGGCGGCGATAAATGATCGCCCCGCCTCCGCGTATTATAACACGTAGCGCTAAAATACGCGATTGCTTCCTATCCTGCGGATGGATATCCGCAAGACCTTTGGAGGGAACGCACGTAGATTCCGCTTGGCCTTGGGGCTGAGCCAAGAAGCTGTGGCTGAGCGGATGGGAGTTGATCGCGCCTTTATAAGCAGCATGGAGAGAGGGCTGCAAAATGCGACCCTCCTTACGATCTGGCAAACAGCCCAAGCGCTGGAGGTGCGACCTGTTGATTTGCTCGACGAGAAAGCATCCAAAGCCAGAACCTAGGCTTACAAGTCATCAAACCCAAAAGATGACACGTCGTTCATTAGGATGCCGGTCGACAATACGTAGATTCCGGGGCGTGCCGATCTACCGACATACAAATTTGGGGCAACCATCATCATGACGAGAGCCGACCTCTCCGACGTCTACCGAGGCTACATTGCCTGCCTGAACAAGCAGGATTGGCCGAACTTGGGAAGGTTCGTGCATGAGGACGTTCAGTACAACGGCAAGCGGTGCCGCGCGACAATCAAGGTGAGACGGCAGCGTCAATCAGGATGAGAATGCGCCGGGGATGGCCGGACGGAGCGAGGGCGTAGCCCGAGCGAAGGACGGCCGTCCCCGGCGGCGCACTTTTCCCTCTGGGGTAAGTGCGGTCTGGCGGTCGTGAGCGACCGGGTCAAGCTTCTGATTCGTCTCAGAATTGAGGGATCAGACATTGCCCGGCCTCCAAATCACCGACCACCAGATGAGGCTGTACATGAGTTACCGACAAAGCCACAAAACCGCCATTGCTGCCGCCAAGTCCGGCTTCAGCACGGCAACCGCCTACCGGATTGAGGATGATCCGCGGCTGCCCTCGCAGAAGAAAGCGCCGCGTAGTCGACGGCGGCCGGACCCCCTGGCCGAGGTTTGGGACGGCGAGATTGTGCCGATCCTGAAGTCGGCCCCCGGCATTCGAGCGATCGCTGTGCTCGAAGAAATCCGGCGGCGCCATCCCGAGATCGCCCCCGGCATTCGGCGCACGCTGGAGCGGCGCATGCGCACGTGGCGAGCGCTCGTTGGTCCTGAGCAGGACGTCATCTTCCGCCAGGAGCACGAGCCTGGCCGGCTTGGTCTGTCAGACTTCACCGACACGAGTGCACTCGGTGTAACGGTCGCAGGTGTCGTGCTGGGGCATCGACTATATCATTTTCGGCTGGCGTTCTCGGGCTTCGAGCATGCTCACGTCGTACTCGGCGGCGAGAGCTTTGTCGCACTGGCCGAGGGTCTGCAGAATGCACTGTGGGCGCTCGGCGGTGCGCCGCGCGAGCATCGCAGCGATAGCCTCTCGGCGGCATTCTGCAACTTGGACCGCGCCGCTCAGGAGGATCTGACGAGTCGCTACCAGGGGTTCATGCGCCATTACGACATGATACCGACCCGCAACAACCGGGGTGTCGCACACGAGAATGGCTCCATCGAAAGTTCGCACGGCCATCTCAAGAAGGCGCTGGAGGACGCGCTACTCCTGCGTTGCAGCCGTGACTTCGGCGATCTGGATGCCTACCGCCGCTTCGTCGACGAGATCGTTGGCCGGCGCAACGCCCACAATCGCAAGCGGATCGAGCTGGAACGGCCGACGCTGGCTCCCTTGCCCAAGCGCCGGACGGCCGATTACGAGGAGAAGATCGTCATCGTGACGTCGAGCGGCGGCTTCATCCTGCGCCGCGTCTTCTACACAGCGCCATCGCG
>WNFI01345165.1_pt1 | contig 10593 bp, 10 predicted proteins | sample 5400471 | NCBI WGS metagenome assembly WNFI01 (sample SAMN13153348, study PRJNA577476) | soil metagenome | isolation source: 100 cm saprolite on Douglas fir-dominated hillslope | place: USA:California | collected 2013-09-17 | reverse complement strand
GCCGCCGCCCGCGCCTCCTCGAGGTTTGGGGTGTCGCCGGCGAGCCAGCGCAGGCAGGTATTGGCGTTGGTGACGGCGGCGGTGATCGGCTGATTCACCTCGTGGGCCAGGGAGGCCGTCAGCTCTCCCATCGTGGTAACCCGGGTGACGTGAGCAAGATCCGCCTGCGCCTGGCGCAGCGCCTCCGAGGCCAGTACGTGCTCCGTCAGGTCGCGGCTGATGATGAGGGCGGCTTCCACGCCTTCGGAGTGCGGTCGCAGAGGCGAGTAGCTCACCGCCAGGTATCGCCGGCCGAGCTCGTTGGCGAACCAGTCCGCATGACCGACGTGTTCTCCCGCGAAGCATCGGTCGACATTGGCCTTCATCTTCTGCTCGAACACCTCCCGGCCCAGCAAATCCGCTACGTGCATTCCGACGATGCCCTCGGCCGGTATTCCCCAATAGCGCCCATACGACGGGTTGGCGCGCTGATACCGGTAGTCCTTGCCGACGATGGATACGCTGTCGGGGGAGCTCTCGAAGACTTGCCCGGTCAGATATTCCGCCTGGTTGCGCTCGGCAATCTCACGGGTCAGGGACTCGTTGGTCCCACAACATCGATTTCAGGTTCGAAGAAGTAAGTGCGGACAAGCGACGAGAGCACAGCGGCGAGAATGCCGGGCGCGGTCCCGCCGTACCAGAAGGTGATCGCGATCGCGGAGAGCGCAAAAGCGGTGAAGGGCTGAGGCAAATGAGAGTATAGAAACGTCTGCGCCAGGCCGTAAGCCGCCGCGACCGAGACCAGAGCGAGCCCATAGCGCAGGGCAGTCGGCCCCCGCGGGCCCCGTGTTGCCTTAAGCGCGTAGACCATCCTCGACGCCCCTTTTCGCACTCGGGACAAGGAGTTCCCCGGGCGCCGCTTCCGGGGAACCTGGGTCACAGGGGCCCGGTTTCGAGGGCCGCCCTTCCGGTTACACCGCTGGCGGTGGGCTATTTCTTGCCGGTTGATAGGTCAAGCTTCGCCGCCATTCGGACCAGCTCTGCCAACGATTCAGCCTGCATCTTACGCATCACCTGCCCACGGTGGACCTTCACGGTGATTTCGGTTATCCCAAGCGCGGAGGCTATTTGCTTGTTGAGCAGGCCCGAAACAACCCGGCCCATGACCTCACTCTCCCGCGCGGTCATGGACTCGTAGCGCCTGCGCAGGTCGGTAATCTCTCCCTGCTGCTGGCGGGTCAACCGGTCGCGGTCCAAAGCATGGTGGATCGCATCGAGCAGGTCTTGGTCCCGGAACGGCTTGGTCAGGAACTCCACCGCCCCGGACTTGATGGCCTTCACCGTCATCGGAATATCTCCATGCCCGGTGATGAAAATGATGGGAATGTGTAAGCCCGCATCGGCCAACTCCCGCTGAAAGTCCAGACCGTTCACTCCCGGGAGCCTTACGTCCAGAACCAGACAGCTTGGTCCCTCCGGCCGCTTGCTGCTCAGGAAGTCTTGCGCCCTGCCAAAGGACTCGGATCGCAAGCCCACCGACTTCAGCAAGCCTTGGATGGACTCCCGCACCGCGGCATCGTCATCAATGACGAAGACCGTGGGCGGACCGGGGGGAGTCATCCCTATGCCTCGAGTTTTGTGGGCAAGGCGAAGTGAAAACTTGCGCCACGCGGGGAATTGTCGGCTGGCCACAAACGGCCCCCGTGCGATTCGATGATGGACCGGCTGATCCGAAGTCCCATGCCGGTGCCGTGAGGTTTGGTGGTAAAGAACGCATCGAAGATCTGGTCCGCCAGATGGGGGGGCAGCCCCACCCCGGTATCAGTGACGGACACCGCAACTTGCTCGTTGTCGGCTGGCTGTGACTTGATGGCGAGCTCCCGCGTCCCATCCACATCCTTCATCGCATCGATGCCATTGACCATGAGGTTCATCAGGACCTGCTGCAATTGCACGCGATCTCCCATGACTTGCGGAAGATGTGCCGCGAGCTCCGTCCGGACGGATATGGAGTATCGTCGGGTCTCGCCGCCCAGAAGGACGATCATCTCTCGAATAACCTCGTTTACATCTACCAGCTCGGGCGGCGGAGTGTCCTTCTTGAAAGCCAGGCGGATGCGGCTGATGATCTCGGCCGCGCGCGTTCCATCGTTGACAATTCTCAGGGCAGCCAGGCGTGCCTCTTCCAGATCGGGATGATCGCGCGTAAGCCAGCGCAAGCAGGTGTTGGCGTTGGTGACGGCAGCGGCTATCGGTTGATTCAATTCGTGCGCCAGGGAGGCCGTCAGCTCTCCCATGGTTGTCACCCGGTTGACATGTGCGAGATCCGCCCGCGCCTGACGCAGCGCCTCATCGGCCCGCTTGCTGGCGCTGATGTCCATCGAGCTACCCACGAATTGCACCAAATCCCCGGATGCGTTGAAAACGGGATGGCCGACGGTGCGGATGTATTTGACGGTGCCGCCTGGAAGCAGGATTCGGAATTCCATTTCGTAATCTGACCTTTGACCGATTGCTCGCTCGATCACCCCTTGCCACTTGGCTCGATCCTCCGGATGAACGCGCTGGAGTCGTTCGTCCCAAGTCGGCATACCCGCCTGTGGATCAAAGCCATTTATGCGATACCACTCGTCGGAGAGATGCAGGGCTTCTCCTCCCGCTACCCTCCAAACCCAACTCCCCGTATGCGTGAGCCTCTGCGCTTCCGCCAGATAACTCTCGCTTTGCTTGAGCTTCTGTTCTTGCAGCTCCAAGGTCTGGGCCGCGAATCGCCTATCCATCCAGGACGTCAGCAGAGCCAGCCCGAGGACGATAAAGGTGACGGCGACAATCCCGGCCGTGCCAAGGGTGGAGATGCTTACACCTTCGGACGGGTGCGCGGACATGTCGGAGAGCTTGAAACTGGCAGCGGCCATGCCGGTGTAGTGCATGACCGGGATCGCGGCACCCATCACGAGGGCTCCCGCGAACCTTTCCCAGCCGGCACCCCTCGTCTCATGCCGAAAGCGAAAGGTGATCCAGAGCGCGGCGAGAGAAATCAGAACCGCGAACAGGATGGACAGGACGACGAGAAAAGAATCATATTGGCAAACGGCGGGTAAGCGCATGGCGGCCATGCCGATGTAGTGCATGCTCGAAATGCCCGCACCCATCAGGACACTTCCAGCGAGCGCTCGGAGCCCGCCCATTTTCGGTCGGCTGACCAGGCCCAGGGCGACGGCGGACGCAAGAATAGCCGCAACTAGTGACAGCAGAACGGTCGGCCAATGGTAAGCCACGGGAATTGGCAGGATGAGCGCCAGCATCCCAATGTAGTGCATGGCCCAGATGCCCGTCCCCATCGCGCCGGCCCCGCCCAGCAGCCAAACCACGCGAGTCCAACCACTCGCGGCCGTTACGCGACCGGCAAGATCCAGAGCCGCGTACGACGCAAAGATGGCGATCAACACCGAAAGCGCCACCAGCCCGTAGTTGTATGAGCCGCTCAGGTTCACAGCCGGCACGTGACTCCATCCGGTTGCCGCGCGGAACAGTCGCGCCGCGCTTCAATTAACAATTGACCGTCTCCGTAGCACCGGTGCCAAATTCGTGCCGCTTCTCTTGGAGTCTCAACCTGTGGGTCGAGCATGGCGACACCCAGCTAGAAGTCTGCGTACCGCTGGCAACGGAAGGAGCTGCGCGTGGAGAGCGAGGGGTCTTGCGATGCTGCCAATTGGCCTCGTTGGTATCCGGATGGGCTTAGGCTAGCCGTCCTGACCGCTTGGCAAGGATACTTGACCTCACCGCCGCCAACAATAAAGACTTCCTCCCCGTCTCAGGGAGCGCTCCCGACAAGGCCTAGTTATTCCGAACTGTTCTCGGGAAAGGGTTTCTTCGCACCTCCGCTCGCGGCGGAGCACGCGGGCTTCCCAACGCCCCGTCACCAGAAGCGGCTTCATCGACGAATAGTGTACCTACTTGTCCCCGGGGGCCCTCGAGCGAAGTTCGATGTTCGCCAGCTAACACCCTGTCCAACTGCCGACGTGTCTGGTGATTGCGAAATCGGTCAGAGACCTTGGCCCGTTGCTGACGCACGTCTGCTAACCAGAAGGTTGTAGAGGCTTTGCCGGTGGAGAACAGATCTCCAGCCCCGGGGGGGAACGGCAATTGCTTTCCTCTAGGTCGGCTGCGCCCTTCGAGAGGGTTCGCGCCGAGGAAGACAGGACTACGATCGCAGCGTCAACTTCTCCAAGTACCGCACGTTTAGCATCATGAAAGGCAACTCCTCCGGCAATCCGCTCACGGATCAGCGCGCCACGGCCGCGGTGGCGAGCGTGCTCACGTCCCGGGGCTGGAAGGAGGCCCCGGCCGCGGAGGCCCAGACCACGGTGGTCGTTCACGCGGCCACCAAGACCAAGCACAGCTACCAAACCTTCTACGAGGGTTGGGGTGGCTGGCGCTGGGGCTGGGGCGGCTTCGGCCCCACCCAGACGTTCGTCAACGACTACAGGGTCGGCACCCTGGTGGTCGACATTTTCGACGCCAGGACCAAAGAGGCGATCTGGCACGGTTTTGCCAGCGATGCGCTGTCGGGCAACGCCAGCGACAATGCCAAAGCGACCGAGCAGGCCGTCGAAAAGATGTTCAACACCTTCCCCCCGCCTTCGGCCCTGGCGAGCGGGCAGTGATGGTCCCCCCCCGCGGTTCCCGTCGAGACCCGCGGGGGGCGGCCGGTCGCGGAGCGCGACGCGAGGGTGACTCGGGGAAGCGCGGTCGCGCCGAATGCGCGGGCCGAGGGTGGGGAGGGTCATGGCTAGGCGGGTAGGGACCGTCATCGCGGCGATCGGGGTCGCCGTCATCACGTACCAAGCGGCGAGAGCGGCCGACGCGCTCTTTCTGCGCGCCGTCCATCCGCCGCGCGGCGAGGTCATCCTAATCAGCGATCTGATCCTCGCCACGGCCCTGGGCGCGGTGGTCTATCTGTGGCTGCATTTGAGGGCGACGCGCACGCGCCTCACCGGCCTGGAGCGCGCCCAGATCGTCCTGGATGCAGAGCTGTCGGTGGCGGCGCAGATTCAGCGTCATCTGCTCCCGCCGGTTCCGGTCGGGTCCGGCGTGCGGTGGGCGGGGCGGCTGGAGCCCGCCAACCGGATCGGGGGCGACTTCTACGATTTCATCCCCGCCGAGATCGAGGGTCTGTTCGTGGTGGGTGACGTCTCTGGCAAGGGGATCCCGGCCGCCTTGCTGCAAGCATCGGCCCATTCCCTGTTCCGTACGCTGGCCCGCCAGACGTTTCATCCGGCGGAGCTGCTAAGGAGGGTATCGAGAGAGATCTACGCGGAGAACGCCGGCGGGTCTTATCTGACCTGCATCCTGGCGCGCATTGACCGCGCGACCCGCACGCTCCTGTACGTTAACGCCGGCCATCCCGAGGGCTTGATGGTCGGCGCGGGGGGCCATCGCCTCCTGTCGCGCGGCGGCCCGCCCGCCGGGCTGTTCCCCGATACGACATACGAGTCGGAGGTGGTTCCCGTCGAAGCGGGCGATCTGGGCGTCATCGTGAGTGACGGCATTACGGAAGCGATCGAAGAGGAGGGTATCGCGGCCGTCGACGTCCTGAGGCGAACAATTCGTGGCCTCGGGGGGCCGCCCGCGCCCGAGCGCGTGTGCGATGCCCTGATGGCGATGGCGCGGCGGGACCCGGGTCCGCGGGGCGTCACGAATGGGCAGGACGACAGAACCGTGCTCGCGTTTCTGTTTGACGGCGCTCCGGAGGCGTGACGGAGAAGCCGTGGTCCGAGGACCGAGCTGTCCGGGAGCGGTCCGCACCCCCAACGATCCCCACCATGAGATACTGATGCGTCGATGCCCAAGGACCCCTCTCTCCACTCCGTCCTCGTGATTGGCTCCGGACCGATCGTGATCGGCCAGGCCTGCGAGTTCGACTATTCCGGCACCCAAGCCATCAAAGTCCTGCGCAAGGAGGGGTTGCGGGTCTCGCTCGTGAACTCCAATCCGGCCACGATCATGACGGACCCGGAGTACGCGGACCGCACGTATGTGGAGCCCCTGACCCCCGAGGTCTTGACCGCCATCCTGGAGCGGGAGCGGCCGGACGCGGTCCTGCCCACGGTCGGCGGCCAGACCGCCCTCAACCTGGCGGTGGAGCTCTCGAAGCGGGGGGTCCTGGAGCGGCTGGGCACCCGCCTGATCGGGGCCAGCCGGCGGGCGGTGGAGGTGGGCGAGGACCGCCGGCTCTTCAAGGAGGCCATGGGCCGCATCGGGCTGGAAGTGCCGCGGAGCGGCTTCGCCCGCCGGGTGGCCGAGGGCCGCTCCATCCTGGAATACACGGGCCTGCCCGCGGTGATCCGGCCCTCCTTCACCCTGGGGGGGACGGGGGGCGGGATCGTCTACAACATGGAGGAGTTCGAGGACCTGGTCGAGCGCGGCCTCGACCTCTCCCCCGTGCACGAGATCTTGATCGAGGAGTCCGTGATCGGGTGGAAGGAGTACGAGCTGGAGGTGATGCGGGACCGCGCGGACAACTTCGTGGTCATCTGCTCGATCGAGAACTTCGATCCCATGGGGATCCACACCGGCGACTCCGTGACCGTGGCCCCCGCCCAGACCCTGACCGACCGCGAGTACCAGGCCATGCGCAACGCGTCCCGCGCCATCATCCGCGAGGTGGGGGTGGAGACGGGGGGCTCCAACATTCAGTTCGCGGTCGACCCCCGCACGGGCCGCATGGTCGTGATCGAGATGAACCCGCGGGTCTCGCGCTCGTCCGCCCTGGCCAGCAAGGCCACCGGCTTTCCCATCGCCAAGATTGCCGCCCTCCTCGCCATCGGCTACCACCTGGACGAGATCCGAAACGACATCACGCGCGTGACCCCCGCCTGCTTCGAGCCCGTGCTGGACTACGTGGTGGTGAAGATCCCCCGCTGGGCCTTCGAGAAGTTCCCGGACGCGAATCCCACGCTGGGCACGCAGATGAAGTCGGTGGGGGAGGTGATGGCCATCGGCCGCACCTTCAAGGAGGCCCTCCAGAAGGGGCTGCGGGGGCTGGAGAGCAGCAGCTCCGGCTTCAACCGCGCCGACCTCGACGACCGCCGCATCAAGGAGAAGATCCTTACTCCCGACCCCGACCGGATCTTCTACGTGAAGCGGGCCCTCGAACTGGGCTGGCCGCACGCGGAGGTCCACCGCATGACCGGGATCGACCCCTGGTTCCTGGACCAGGTTCAGCAGATCGTGGAGATGCAGAAAGAGGTCGTGGCGCGGGCGGGCGCCTGGGCGCAAACCCCCGATCCCTCCTCTCCGGGGGGGGCGCCCCTCCCCACCCCCAGCGCCGGCCTCCGCGGGGTCGACGATGGGACCCTGCGCCAGGCCAAGCGCATGGGGTTTTCCGACCTCCACCTGGCCCAGCTCACGGGCGCGAGCGAAGCGGGAGTGCGGGCCCGGCGGATCGCGGCCGGCATCGTCCCCGTCTACAAGCGGGTGGACACCTGCGCGGCGGAGTTCGTGTCCCACACCCCCTACCTCTACTCGACCTACGAGCGGGAGTGCGAGGCCGAGCCCACGGACCGCAAGAAGGTGGTGATTCTGGGCAGCGGGCCCAACCGCATCGGGCAGGGGATCGAGTTCGACTACTGCTGCTGCCACGCCTCCTTTGCCTTCAAGGAGGCGGGGTACGAGACCATCATGATCAACTGCAACCCGGAGACGGTCTCCACCGACTACGACACCTCCGACCGCCTCTACTTCGAGCCCCTGGCCTTCGAGGACGTGATGAACGTCCTGGAGCTGGAAAAGCCGGCGGGGGTGGTGATCCAGTTCGGGGGCCAGACCCCCCTCCGCCTGGCCGTGCCCCTGCACCAGGCGGGGGTGCGCATCCTGGGCACCAGCCCGGACGCGGTGGACCTCGCCGAGGACCGCCAGCGCTTCAGCGCGCTCCTCAGCCAGCTCAAGATCCCCCAGCCCGAGAACGGGAGCGCGACCTCGCTCGAGGAGGCGAAGGTCATCGCCCGGCGCATCGGCTACCCCGTGCTCGTGCGGCCCTCCTACGTCCTGGGGGGCCGGGCCATGGCCATCGTCTACGACGAGGGGAGCCTGGAGGGCTACGTGCGGGAGGCGGTGAAGGCCTCGCCCGAGCACCCCATCCTGGTGGACCGCTTCCTGGAAGACGCTACACCCGCCAGCTCGGGCTCGCCCTGGGCGTGCGCGGCCTCATGAACGTGCAGTACGCCATCAAGGACGACGTGGTCTACGTCCTGGAGGTGAACCCCCGCGCCTCGCGCACCACCCCCTTCGTGAGCAAGGCCACGGGGGTGCCCCTGGCCAAGGTGGCGGCGCGGATCATGGCCGGCCAGAGCCTGGCCGTCCAGGGCCTCACCGAGGACCTGACCGTCTCCCGCATCTTCGTAAAGGAGTCCGTCTTCCCTTTCCTCAAGCTCCCCGGCACCGACATCATCCTGGGGCCGGAGATGAAGTCCACGGGGGAGGTCATGGGCATCTCCGAGGACTTCGGCATCGCCTTCGCGAAGGCCCAGATGGCCTCCGGCTTCCAGATCCCCACCTCCGGCACCGTCTTCATCAGCGTCAACAACCACGACAAGGCCGGGGTCCTGCCCCACGCGCGGGACCTCGCGGAGATGGGCTTTGAGATCCTGGCCACCCGGGGCACCGCGGAATACCTGAACGCGCACGGGGTGGCGGCGGAGATGGTCTACAAGGTGAACGAGGGCCGGCCCAACGTGGTGGACCTGATCAAGAGCCGGAAGATCGCCATCGTCTTCAACACCCCCCTCGGCCGCGAGTCCTTCTACGACGACGGGGCCATCCGCAAGAGCGCCACCCTGCATGGGGTTCTGGTGGTGACCACCTTGACCGCCACCGCGGCCACCGTCCACGCCATCCGCGCCCTCCGGGAGCGGGCCACCGACCTCGTCAGCCTGCAGGAGATCCACGCGCTGGCCCGCGCCTAGGCCCTCGGGACGGGGAGCGCCCCCCCCGCTCCGGGCCAGACCCGCCCCCGCCCGGTCTTGACTCCCGCCTGAATGGAATCTTCAATAACGAGAGGTATGGCGGGCGGGGACGAGGCGGGCCGGGGCCGGGGTTGACGCCATGAAGCCCCTTTATCTCGCGCTCTCGGGCGGGGGGGCCCACGGGGCCGCCCACGCGGGCGTACTGCGCGCCCTCGACCGCGAGGGAATGCCGGCGGCGGGCATTGCCGGCGTGAGCGGAGGAGCCCTGGTGGCGGCCGCCTGGGCGGGAGGGGCCGACCTCGAGAAGCTGGTGGAGCAGGCCTCCCGGCTCCATCCCTGGATGTGGGTGCGGGGCTGGGGGGGCGGCCTGCTCTCGGGCACCAAGCTCGGGGTCCTGATCGACGAGTTCCTGCCCGTCCCCACCTTCGAGGGGCTGCGGGTGCCCGTGCGCGTGCTCGCCACCGACGTGGACACCGGCGAGCCGGTGGTGCTGCGGGAGGGCGACATCCGCGACGCGGTGCGGGCGTCTTGTAGTTTCCCCGGCGTCTTCCCGCCCATGGTCCTGAACGGCCGCCGGCTCTATGACGGGGGAATCTCGGAGGTCGTCCCCGTCCGCCTGGCCCGGGAGATGGCGGAGGAGACGGGGGTGGTGGTGGCGGTGGACGTGAACAGCGGGACCCGCTGGCCGGCGGCCGACTCCTTCGTGGCCCTGGCCCTGAGGGCCGGCCTCACCCTCCTGCGCGGTCGGACCCGGAGCGAGCTGCAGGGCGCGGACCTCGTGATCGCCCCCGCCATGGGGGACTCGGGCTGGATGCGCCCCCGGAAGATCCCGAGCTTCTTCGCGGCGGGGGAGGAGGCCCTCACCAAGGCCCTGCCCGAGCTGAGGCGCTTGCTGGGGGGTTGACGGTGTCCCCCTGGATGCTCTTGGTGAAAGCGCAGCTCGAGCTCCGCTCCGGCCCGGCCAGAAATGACGGATCGCTTGCTGTGGTAGCGTCTCATGTCGGTGGGCGCCCGGACGGTGACTCGCCAGGGAGGACAAGATGGGCTCATTAGGGTCAGCTCGCGCTCGGGGGCTAGCCGTTCTGCCGCTGGCGCTTCTTGCCATCGCGCCGCGGTCATGGGCGCAGACGACCGCCGGCCCGCCCCGCCCCCATAAGAGCGTCTACGGGACCCTGGAGAGCGTGGACACGACTCTGAACCGCGTGGTGATGAAGTCCGCGAGTGGCGAGAAGCTGGCCTGGAACTTCGAGCCGTCGGTCATCGCCGAGGTGGCCCGCTTCAAGCCGGGCGGCTCCATGATCGTCATCTACCGTCCGATCAACGCCAACGAGAAGAGGGTCACCGCGGTCGCGTTCCCGGGCAGCGCCGCGACCGCGCTCTATCTGAACATGACGGACTCGCGGGTGGTTTTGCGGACCGCTCCCGACGTGGGCGGGGTCTGCGGCAAGCCCGACGCCGGTGCGGTCACGGATTCGGTCATCCCGAGCGGCGGCACGGGCGAGGCGATCGAGGCCTGCTGGTGCTGCACCGCCGCGGGCAAGTCCTGCCACCCGGAGAACAAGACCGGGAAGGGCAAGGCGCTCCTCGTGGGGTGCTTCGAATAGCGGCTCATATCCGGGGGCGGTTCGGGCGGCTCCTGGGAGTGAGG
>WNFI01665727.1_pt1 | contig 10594 bp, 8 predicted proteins | sample 5400471 | NCBI WGS metagenome assembly WNFI01 (sample SAMN13153348, study PRJNA577476) | soil metagenome | isolation source: 100 cm saprolite on Douglas fir-dominated hillslope | place: USA:California | collected 2013-09-17 | reverse complement strand
CGCTGCGCGCGGCCGCATCGTCTTCATTTCCGGCATGACCGCGCGGCGGCCGGACGGCACGATTGCGGGCATCGGCGACGTCGAAGCGCAGACCCGCCAGGTGTGCGAGAATTTGAAGGCCGCGGTCGAGGAGGCCGGCGGCAACATGGACGACATCTGCCGGGTCGACGTCTACGTTCGCAACATGGAGCATTTCGAGCAGATCCACAAAGTGCGGCGCGAATATTTTCGCCCGCCCGCGCCGGCCTCGACGATGGTCGAGATCTGCAAGATGACGTCGCCCGACTATCTCATCGAGATCAACGCCATCGCGGTCATCGCCGAGTGACGCACGCTGCGGCGAGCAAGTCATCGTGCTGTTGTTGTCGACGGCACGCCGATGAAGGGTGTGGATTTTCGTGACAAAGGGCAGCACGTCACACTGCGGGTGACTTGCCCTGATAGCTTGCTGCTATGCGCGACGATATTTTCACAAGAATGGCCTGCGCGCGCAGGTCGCGGCTACTCGCAACGGAATTTTACTTGACAAGCAGTGGTTGCAGTAATCCACTTTGATGCGCGGACCGAATTTGGCTTCGATCGGTTGAGTGGGAGGCCACCCGTGTCGGCGACGTCATCGGCGCAAGGTCATGGTGGCGCGCGAAGGGCAAAGTTTCGGCCTCCGCTTTTGCATCCCGTCCCGCCTGGAACAAACGCTCGCGCCGACGAGCAATCGCGCCCGTCACCGCGCGTTTTGAGACCTTCGATCGCCAGGCCGGCTGCTCTCACATCAAAGCGCCGAGTCGGATCGCGGTCGCTCACAGACGGCACTTCCGCGAAGACTGAGCGTCGACACACGCCAATTCACGGGGAGAAAGACGGCCATGCGCAATAACAGCCGTGCTGTCGTGGCGGTTCTAAGTTTCATCGGCGTTCTCAGTTGCTTTTCTTCATCGCCAGCGCAAGCGCAGGCACCTTCAAAACCCTTGGGACAGCCCTGTAATTTGCTGAGTGATTTGGTGCAGGCAGACCCGCGAAGTCCGAAGCCGGCCGTCCCGCCAAAGCTCACCCCCATCGACGCGACAACGAAGAACTTGATCTTGAATTCCGGCCTCCCATGCCAGGAGACGGTAACCGGCGACGGCCCCGACAAGACGAAAACTCCGCTGGACCACAGGCAGCGCGGGTTCGATTTCTATTCATGGCTGACATTCATTGCACTGAATTCTCCCGCCGACGGGAGTGGGATCGATCAATCCAAGCCGAACACGAAAACCAAATGGGAGGACAAGGCGAACTTCAAGCCACTTCTCGACGTGATGCTGCCGAATGGGGCTGCGTCGGAATGGACAGATAAAAAGCAACCTCCTCCGGGATGCAAAAGTCAATTCGATGCCAACCCCGACATGATGGTCATCAAAATGATAGAGGAGACCTTCAACCAGCCGTTCAAAACCGGTCCATTGATCGACCAGCAGGGAAATTACGCGCTGTTCGATATCCTGATGAATCGACCGATGTTCGACTACATTCAGAAGCACAAGCTGTACAGCAAGCCAGAACAAGAGAGCGCAGCCAATTCCAACCTGAGGATCGATTTTCCGGCCGGAACGAATCCACCCGACGGTCAGATCGAGGGCGGCGACCCGGGCGGGATCATTGTCAAAGTCTCCTGGAAAATTCTGGAGTCGGATCAAGAGAAGCGCAAATTCCACACCGTGGATGCGCTCGTATCCATGCCGCGTCACGATCCAAACACGGAACCACCGTGTTTGCGCAAGACGCTCGGCTTAATAGGCTTCCATGTCATGCATAAGACGAAGAGCCGGTTGCAGTGGATATGGACGTCGTTCGAGCACGTCGACAATGTGCCCGAGAAGAAGGAGGTCGACACTCGGAAATTGAAGCCGTCGTATAACTTTTACAATCCCAAGTGCAATGCTGCGACCTGCAAAGTGAACGAGACGCCGCCGTGGCCCTGGAAGCCAGAGCCAGCGCTCGGATTGAAATTCCACAGTCCATTCAAGAGCCAGATCGTTCGCGTCACCCCGTTGACCGACGACACGAAGAAGATGAACAGCCAATTCCAGGGCATCCTCAAAGGCACGGTCTGGGAAAATTACATGCTGCTCAGTACCCAATGGCCGAGTGACTTCAGATGCGCAGCGAAACAGGTCTCGGATCCCAAACCGGAACTCGCTCCCAATACTGACCAAGAGAAAGAGCCGGACATGAACTGTGCGCCGGCTCCGACCTTTCTCGCGAATTCCACGCTTGAGACGTATAGCCAGGGGTCCGTCCCCCTTGCTTCATCGAGCTGCATGGCCTGTCACGGTAACGCGACGAGTTATCAGCTGCCCCTTCCCAACGCCAAATTTTTCAACCAGACAGACTTCACGTTCATGCTGGAAAAAGCGTGCGACCCGCGCGTGCATTCAACGTGCATGAAGGCCGGTTCGAGCGGAGGAAGCGGCCGCCACTGCCGCAATCTCTGTCGGGGCCGTCGACAGCCCGGCGAGCGCGCAGACGCGCCAAGACATGGTCAACTTTGTGCTGCTGTCGGGGGCGCTTACCGGCATCGTCGAGACGAAGCTGGCGCCAGGGCTCGACTTGGCGAAATCGGAGCCGGGGTCCGATCCGGTTAATGTCAAGCAAGAGTATTTCGACTGGGTGAACAAGAGACGCCCGGCCGCTCTCAAGCGCTTATTGCAAATCGCCGCGGACAGTCAGAAGTTGCCCGCAACCGATCGCGCGCAGGCTATCATCGACAAGGTGCAGGCGACGCCGGACACCAAATACCTGGCGCGCAGCATCGTTCTGATGTGGTACTTGGGCGCTTGGTACGATCCCGAAAATTTGCGCGCACTCGCGGAACTGCAGAACGCAGCGGCCAAATTCGAAGTCATTTCACCGAAAGCGTATACCCAGGGATGGGCTTTGCGGGTGGCCCAGGCCCACCCCATGGGATTCAGCGAAATGCAGTTCGGTTACTGGTCGCGTCCGCCGAGCGCTCGCGCCGATTTCATCGGCAATTAGGTTTCCAAGGAGCCGACCATGGCCGCCGAGTCTTGCATAGAATGCGATGTCGCGATCGTCGGTGCCGGCTTTGCCGCCGCGTTGATTGCAAATGAATTGGGCAAAGCCAAAAAAAAGGTTGTTATCCTCGAGGCCGGCGCGGCAATTCCGCCCAACATCAACGACTACATGAAGCGGTTCTACATGACCACCGCCAAGGTGCCGGAGAGTCCTTACACGCCCGAGGTTTTCGATGCAGGCGGAAACCTAAGCGATCCGGGCAAGGTGAATGCCGGCCGGCCGACGGTGCTGAGCCTCCTCCCCAAGGGAGGCTTCGGCGACTGGACCGACCCGAAACAGAGCTACCTCATTCAGAAAGGCCCGCGGCCATTCGCCAGCACGTATGATCGCGTCGCCGGCGGGACGCAGCATTGGCTCGGAACCTGTCTCAGGTTCGTGCCGGCCGATTTCAAGATGAAAACCAATTACCCATCCGTGCCGCAGTTCGTGGATTGGCCGATCGGCTACGACGATGTGAATCCGTGGTACGGCAAGGCCGAAGAGGAACTCGGGGTCTCGGCGGATGTGGAAGAGCAAAAGTATCTCGGCATCCAGTTCCCGGCTAACTACAGGTATCCGATGCCGAAGATCCCGAGCTCGCTGGTCGATCTCGCCGTGGCTGACGCGCTGAAGTCACTGAGCGTGGATGAGACCAAGTTCTTGGAAATGGAAACGCCGCCAACTCAGATTCGCGTGAGGAACCTCCCGGCCGCGCGCAATTCTCAGCCCTATAGGAATCGCCGCGCCTGCGCCGGCAACACGAATTGCATCCCGATCTGTCCGATCCAAGCGAAATACGACCCCACCATCACGCTAAATGACGCTACGAGCACCGGATTTGTGCGGATCCTGGATCGGACGGTCGCCAGCGGTATCGTCGTTGGTGAAAACGGACGCGTCAGTCAGGTCAATTTCATACAGTACGCCGGACCGAAGACCAGCGGGTGCGTGAAGGCCAAGATATACGTCATCGCGGCTAATGGTATCGAAACTCCACGGCTGCTGCTGATGTCGAGAAACGGTGGCCGGACCGCCAATGGCATCGCCAACAGCAGCGACATGGTGGGGCGGAACCTGATGGACCATCCCTATTACGTCGCCTGGGGTTTGACCCCGACCCCGGTCTATCCCTATCGCGGCCCGCTGATCACGTCGGGTATCGGGGATTTGTGCGATGGACCGTTCCGCGCCAAACGGGGCGCCTTCCGTGTCGATATCGGCAATGAAGGCTGGAACTTCGTGGTCGGCGGCGATCCCAACGTGACGACGCTCGATTTCGTCAACGGCTTGAACCGGAGCAAGGCTAACGGCGGACAAGAGGCGCTGTTCGGAAAAAAGCTGGTCGACGCGCTGAACGACAAATTCACGCATCAGTTTCGCGTCGGTTTCCTTGTCGAGCAAACTCCAGACGTTGAAAACCGGGTTACGCTGTCGGAAGTGTTTAATGACGGCTTAGGCCTGCCACGGCCGGAAATTTCATACGATCTTTCGGGCTATACCAGACAAGGAATTGTTGCCGCCCACCGCATGAAGAATCTGCTGTTCAAGAAAATGGGAGTCACTGACTTCACCGGGAAGGTTGCAAAAGACGAGCCCACCCGGTTCGACGAACTCATCGACGACACAATCGTCAGTCTGAGCTACATCGGCGCCGGGCATATTATGGGAACCTGCCGAATGGGCGCCAAAAAGGACACTTCGGTGGTGAATTCCTTCCAGCAGTCATGGGACCATGACAATTTGTACCTGGCGGGAAGCAGCACGTTTCCGACGGGCGCGACCGCCAACCCGACGCTGACGATCGCGGCGCTGGCGCTACGGACCGCGGACAAGATCCTGCGGGAAGATCTCAGGTAGGGTGCCGAGACATGCGCCGCACGGGGGAAACGGCTCGCCAATGGTCGATTGCGCGCAAGCACGCGCTTGCCGCCGCGCTCGGCCTCGTTGCCCTTGCCAGCACGCTGAGCATCACGCGCGCGGCCGATTGCCCGCCCGAGCCGCAACAGCACCTTCCGCAGGCGCCGCCGCCGCCCTTAAATATCGACAAAGTCAAGGACGTGCTGCTGGCCTACCAGGCCGAAAACTACGACGGCGACATCGCCGCGGTTTTCGCGGCCGCGCGCGCCTATGTCGAGGGACGCGCTGGCCAAGTCAGCAAGCCCGCCCTCGTTCTCGATATCGATGAAACGTCGCTGTCGAACTGGTCGAATCTCAAGGCCAACAATTTCGGCTTCATCGCGGACGGCACCTGCGATCGGCTGCCGAGCGGTCCATGCGGCTTCAAAGCATGGATACTGCAAGGCGTGGCGCCGCCGATCAAGCCGGCGCTCGATTTGTTCAATGCGGCAAAAGCCAAAGCCCGCCCCGACGACGACCCACATCCCACAGTCGAAGCCTACAAAACCGAGGAACGTCGCAAGCTCGCGGAGGCAGGCTACACGATCATTGCGACCGTCGGCGACCAGCAGAGTGACCTCGACGGCGGTTTCGCGGAGTGTACCTTCAAAGTGCCAAATCCATTTTATTTCATTCCGTGAGGGAGCAGCTACGGCCACGATCGCAGCAACAAATTTGCGCGTGACTCGCCTTACACTAGCGTCGCGGCTAGCAGCACAAAGGAAATACTGCGTGCAGATTGATCGCCGAACTGCGCACAAACTGATTGGCGGAGCGCTCCTCGGCCTAGGTTGGATCGCCTTGTCTAAAGGGCAAGACGGTAGTCCTCCATTACCAAATCCGACTACCTTTCAATCCGGAGATTTAGTTTGGCCAAAAAAGCCTGGAGCATTCGTTCCATACAAGTATGCCGTTAATGCCTCGGCTGAGCAGGACGCATCAAATTGGTATGCAGAACGCGATGCCTTTCTTGCTAGACTATCACGAGATCCGAAGTACTTTACGGCTAAAGATATTGCAGAGTTTAAGAGCCTCGATTTCCGCGAGTTTTACGCGCGCTACGTGGGAGATCAAAAGCCAGGAATTCCAGGGGCGTACTCGACTGGAGGGGGAGTTTATGTGGGGCATGTGGGCGTTATCGAGGTCGATGACTCCAATGTGCCGTGGGTGATTGAGGCCCTATTGGCAACCGGGGTTGTGCGATCTCGATATGATCAGTGGATAGCCGGTCGACCAGGTGAAATCGTTTGGCACGGCCGTATTCGTGAGCTTCCTTTGGGCGATAGAGCGAGGATCGCCTTTGAAGCCAAGAGATACCTAAGTCGTCCCTATGATTTTTGGAATTTTGACCTAAACGATGACGCAGGCTTTTATTGCTCGAAGTTAGTATGGCTTTCCGCTTGGCGGTCCCTGCGCTTCCCAGTCGATGGGAATTCAGAACCCCGCCGCAAGTTTTGGTTTTCTCCTAAACAGCTGCTTTATGCCCGCCTAATCATTCGACTTCACGATCCGGGATCCTACGCCAACCGCTAGGCGGGAGCGGGGGAAGCGCAATGAAAGGGCCAATTCGCGCACTCGCACTTCTCACGTTGGTGGTACCGACATTAATCAGCGTAGAAGCCGAAGGCGATTGGTTGGAGGTGCGGCGGAAGGTGCGCAATTCGGTCCTCTTCATCGAAGCGGTGGGCCAAAAGAATGATGGCACCAAGCCATTAGACATCGTTCGATCGACTGGCTTTGTTATTTCCGATAACGGATTTGGGATGACTGTCGCACATGGTGTGCCGAGGACTACGTCAGAGACAACCGTAAACTACTATGCTTCAGCAGGCAGCAGATATGCCTCTAAGTTTCCTATCGAGGTTATTCGTCGAGATGACGACCTAGATCTTGCAATCTTCCGTCTTCCCCCGGTGCAAAATTGGCATCTTATAGGGTTGGGAAAGAGCAATGATGTGCCTGAGGATACACGTCTATATGTGTTAGGTTTCCCGCGCAGTAGTGACTTGGCGTCGGCAGAAGGGTTGCTGAGTAGCTATTTTGGACCGGGTGGCAAGTGGCAAACAACGCTTCCACTCGATTATGGAAATAGCGGAGGCCCCGTGTTTGATGCACGTGGTCGAGTTATTGCCGTGGCGGCCGGGGGATATGATGAGGCCAGAGCGATCACCTTTGTTATTCCAATCGACTACGCTTCGCCGCTTTATTCTTCAGTGGTGACCCAGCGTTTGTACCGATCCAGATAGGGCGCTCTTAGCTAGCCGGTTATCGTCCTGCTGAGGGGCAGTCGGCCGGCGGCAGGCGCTTAGAGCTTGTGCGGAGAGCCGCGATAACCCTCGAGATCGGCGTACTTGAAGAAGCTCCGGGCTTCTTCGAGGCACTCCTGATTACTCAACACGTCGCGTTCGTTGGGATGCTTCGCGGTCGGAAATTTCAGCGTCATGGCGTCGAGCTGCTTGCCGCCTTCCTCGAAAATGTCGCGGGCCACATCGGTGCACAAGAACGACGTGATGGATGGATCATAGTCCACGAAGGTTTTGTCCGGTGAGACGAAGAACGCACGCGTCGCATCATTGTGGTTCTTCGCATCCTGGATGTCCTTCACGAATGCAAGATTGGCGTCGTTGAGCGCCTTCAATTGCTGTACACCGACGACAGACGCAGGAATCGGAATAGGAGCCCCGGGCAGGCCTGAAACGGGGTTGGCCAGGTTGAACATGATGTTGCCGATCATGTACGCCGTGAAATCGTTCTGGAGATAGACGACCTGCTTCACCCCGCCCAACGACATCACGCCCGAGCACTGGGCGCACGATTCCAGCGACGTGTAAAGCGTGACGTTCTGGAGCGAGAACGCGCGTGATCTGTCTCCAATGCGATCGCCGGTTTTCCAGCTGTCGAAAATGTCGGTGAGACTGAACAGACGCCTGACCATGCGCGACTCCGCGTGCTCGGCCGAGCTCCTGAAGAAATCGTTGTGATTGAAATCGAAGTCGATGATCTCGCCGTTGCCGTCGACGGCGACGCAAGCAATGTTGTGCCCGACGTATCGATCCCAGTTGACCCGAAGTCGATCCGGATCGGCGATCATGTCTCCACGATAGCGTTGCGTCGGCTGCAGCGGCTGGACCGCCTCCACCTGCTTGACGCGCCGCGGATAGGATCCGAGCGGGCCTCGTTTGTTGCCCAATATTTGGCGAACGGCTCCTGATCGACGAACCCCGGCGGCGGCGATGCCTGAGCCTGAGCCTGAGCCTGAGCCTGCGCCGCCGTGAGCGTCGCTTCTGCAAACGCGCTTGCAGTGCCGGCGACGCCCGCCGTTGTGACGATAAAGTCGCGCCGATTGATCCGATCACGATCGCTCATGGCATGCCTCCTTGTTCGACTGATCCGTCGCAACGCAAACCGAGACGTTTCGCGCGGCTCTTGCGCTGCCGTCCTCGGCGACTGCGTAGCCGCTCCGCGGTCGGGCTCACCCGCCTGCGAGCTGGGTGCGCGCCTTGAAGTCCGGCGTGCCCGGGGTATAGGCGCCTTTCACCCACGCGTCTCTGCTTCGCTTGAGGGTAAAGGCGTCTGCGACGCGGCTGTCCGCGCTTTTCGATCGCTTCTTTCTGCCCCGCTTGGCTCCTCCGCCATGCGCCAAATTCCACAGCGCTCGCGCGCGATAGTGCCCGTAGAGACGCATGAATTCCGCGAGATAGGTCCGCGCCAATTGCGGATTGCCCTTGATCTCGAGCAGGTTCTCGTCGTTCTTGTGCGTCGAGTTGTTGCTCAAATTCGCGGAGCCCGTATAGATCGTGGGGTCGACGGTGTCGGCGTCGATGACGATGAACTTGTGGTGGATGTGTACCGCCGGAGGGCCTCGTTTCTTCGGTCCCGCCTTCGGCGGCGCCAGCGTGCTCTCGCTGCTGAGATCGACCGAGCTCAGCTCCGGCAAAAATTCGGCGGGCGTGGCACCGGGACGGAAGAACGAATATGCCAATACCTTCTTGTCCTTGCGCGAGCGGTTGAACAGCGTCACCTTGATCTGCGTGGCCGCGCTCGGCTGGCGCGGGGCTTCGCCCGAGTCGGAGCGATCGTTCTTCTTGGCGGTCGGGTCCGAGATGCTGTTGAGCAGTCCGTAGAGCAGTTTCTTGCGATCGCCCGTCGCCAGCAGCGACGTGATCAGCTGCGGGTCGGTGGGATCGAACATACAGAAGATCACCGAGCTCTTCGCGCCCTTGACGGACGCGATCACGGTGTCGATGGAGACCCGCTTGTTCTTCGGCTCGGGTGAGAAGAATACGCGCACCGTCGTCTTTCCGATTTTGATCGGTCGAGACCAGGCCGCGTCTTTGGCCGTTTCGCCGATCGTCGGATCGTCCGCGATCAGCTGCTGTCTCTCGCGGTACAATTTCGCGAGCTGGGGCGAATTGAAGATGTGAACGAGGTTGGCTTGGCTGGTCAGCCCTTCGGGCGTGAAGTTCGCCGACCCCATCAGCACCCGTCCTCCTTTCACGTCGACCAGGAACTTGTCGTGCATGATGTTGGTCTTCGAACGAGGCTTGCCCTCGAAGCGCTGCGATTTCAGCAGTTTGATCGCCGGACGGTCGGTCGTATCGTTGCTGCGGTCTTCGTAGACTATGGATAAATCTCCCTTGAAGCCCTTGAGCGCGGGCACGACCCAGCGCTTGTCGGTCAGATGGTAGATGGCGCCGTCGATCCCCTTGGCACCCGACAAAATGCGAGCAAAGGAATCCTCCAGCCCGTTCGCCAACCAGTCCATCACTTCCCGGATTTTCGATTGCGGATCGGGGAACTCCCGCGAGAAGGCCTGCGAACTGACGACGGCGCGGTTGAACCAAGTTGCGATTCCGTCTTCCTCCACGCGCGGGAGCGTGACGGAAAGCGTGGTTTCCGCCTCGTGCTGGAGCGCAAGATCCTTCGGGCCGCTGCCGCGGACCGGCGTGATCGTATATTTGAAGGTCTTGCCGCGATCGGAATCGTCGATGCCGGAATCCCACCAAAGAAATTTTTGCAACGGCGCCACGTTGCTGGGCAGAGGTTGCGAATTCGGTCCCGGCGGGTTGAAGCCGATCTTGTTGAGGAGATAGCCGTCCTTCTCGCCCGGACTGAATCCCGGGCTGCGCCGGACCGCGAATCCGAGGAAGTCCGGAAATCGTTTGCCGTCGGGCCAATCCATTGCCAGCAGGACGAGAGTGGGCGATGTATAGGCCTGCGCCGCGACCGCCTGCGATCGGCCAGCGTCGGATGCGCGGGAGCTGCGCCGAGTTCGTGCCATGGCTCTTCCCCCTGCAAAAGCAAAATGTTCGTTCTGGATTTCGAAAGTGTGATTGAAAAAGTCGGCAACTGCAAGTATCGGTAGAGCCAATCGCGCTAATCCGCGCTCACAGTTGCGTTAGATCGATCGCAGGATCTGCGGGAGCACGCCGCTTCGGCGCCCCGCGGGCGCCAACCCGTGGTTCGCGATCACGTTTCGAACTGAGCCTTGCGCCATTTCAACGCGGCGCCCAATCCTTCCTTGCGGGCGAGCTCGCGGAACTGGGTTGCGACCTCGGTCTGCGCGGCATAGAGCGGCGCGACCACGTCGATGCCGGCCTGCATCGCGTTGCGAAAGCCGGCGGCGTCGGCACCGCGATTGATG
>WNFI01399489.1_pt1 | contig 10594 bp, 10 predicted proteins | sample 5400471 | NCBI WGS metagenome assembly WNFI01 (sample SAMN13153348, study PRJNA577476) | soil metagenome | isolation source: 100 cm saprolite on Douglas fir-dominated hillslope | place: USA:California | collected 2013-09-17 | reverse complement strand
TCGTTGATAAGTCGTTCTCCGCCGCATAAAACTTCCCAAAATCATCTCACACACCCCACCTGCAGCACCTTTGGCGGAGCAAGATCGGGCTTTGGTCCCCGCCCCAGAACCCAATTCAGGACGCGCGTGGTACTCTGTGCTTTTGCGTCCCAGGTTAGGTGTTCCACGGCGTAGGACATGCCTCGCTGTTGCAATCCAGCAAGAAGATCGCGATTACCCGCCAGCTCTGACAGGATCTCTTCTATCCCTGAAACCACATCCCTCTCGTTTGTAAAGGGAACCTTGTACCCAACTTCGGGGTGAACGATATCTCCAGGACCACCGAAGTCCACGACCACAGGGACCGCGCCGGCTGCGAGCGCTTCAAAGACCACACCTCCGCCAAAGTCTCGAACTGATGGGAATACGAACACATCGGCAGATCGCATGCGGCTAAGAGCTTCGGTATGCTTCAGCCAGCCGCAGAAGATGACCGAGTTCTCGATCCCCAGGGATCTTGTGAGTTGCTCCAGGTGGCTCCGTTCCGGGCCGTCTCCCACCACGGTAAAGTGGGCCAAATCCCGACGTAAAAGCGGCGCAGCCGCGCGCAGAGCAAGATCACAAGCCTTCCGGGGGACCAGGCCGCCAACGAAGATCAGCTCAAGTTTGGCGCCTGGCCCCGGTCTGTGCGAGTCGCCGGAACAGACGGAGGGGTCGATGGCATTCTCCGGGACAAAGAAGAGTTTGTCTCGATATGCGGCAAACTCCGCGTACGTATGGGATGAAGCTGCTATAATCGCTGCGGCGTGACGATATGTAGACCTCGAAAAGGGCAAGAATCGGTACATTTTTCTCAGGTCAGAGATCCATTCTTTCTGCTTTTCGAGCTGGCTAAAGCCCGGCGGCCAAGGCAAGCCACCGCTGATTGGCCCGATTACGAAAGGTGTGCGTCCCTTCCGCAGAAAGAGAGCGAAAGGGCTCGGCAAAACCGCTGTCAATGGTACGAGGCGCAGAACAACATCGAACTCGCCCGCAAGAATGCGGTCCCGCAACTGTCGCCAGGCTCGCCATTCAAAGGCGAGAGCAAACGGATATTTGAAAGCCGTCAACGCCTGACTCTCATAGTTGCATTTGAAGCATGAGGGTGGGCGAGCGCGGCAGCGTGAGAATAAGTAACAAAAGGAATGCTGACCTGCTCCGGATTGCAGTCCGGCCCTAACACCAAAACACGTAATCGACCCATGGGTTCTCCGGTTTCTCGGCAATTCGCGGCCGTCAAGAGATGTCGCAATTTTCTTCGGGTAATCCATTCGACCCGCGCCAACTGGATTAGCTAAGTCCATGCTTTCGCGAAAGCGCGCCCGCGTCGGCGCCCAGTAATCACCGGCTCGGGGACCGCGACATCACTCGTCTGAGCTGGCCGCGATAACTGCCTGCCCAGTCCACCACTGCGGCCAGATTCAGGAGCGAAGTACGCCGGCACGGCGATGGTCGCCAATAAAAAAGCGATCCATGGAGGCCCCATCATCCTGAACGCGGCCTCCGTCAAGGCGTTAGTAATGGCCGCGAAGAAAAAGGCCATCCTGAGACTGCCGATATCAGGATTGCGGTAGGCCTCGATCACGTTCCTGTAACCGGTCGTGATCAGAATACCCAGCAAGATAGCTCCGATATACCCCAGAGAGAGAACAATCTCAATATAGCCGTTGTGGGCCTCGTTCACGTGGAGTCCGGGAATTGCTGTCCACATTTCCTGGAGCCGAGGACCCAACCAGAAACTCTCATATCCAGCGCCGACCAGACGATTGTTCTGAACCGTGAGGGCCGCATGCCAGATATCGGTCCGACCGGTTAGCGTGGGATTTCGTCCCAGACCCGTTATTAAGCTCCCTGAAGATTCAAAGAAAAGTGCATACACGGTACAGGAAAGCAACGCTACGACGAGAAAGTGCACCAGTGCGGGTCTGCGGCGGAAGGCGGGCCTCGTCGAAAGCAGCATTATGATGCTTGCCATGCTGAGGGCGCAAATGGAAGTCATCGAATTGCATGTCCACAGCAACCATACGATCATCATCAGAACTGCACTAAGCGCCAGCAGGCGCCGATTGCGGTGCGGGTTTTCCCGGTCGTTATATTCGCTGCGAAGACGCCAAAGAAGGACCAGCCCGAGGAAATCGCACAATTCCCCCAGGCCGTTCTTTTGCGTGGCGACGCCGACCGGCTCCATTTGCCAGCTCAAATTCAGCACCCGCCCCAGTTGCAGATAGTACTTAATGAAGAGAACTGACAACGGAACCAGCACAAAGCCAAGCCGCGTGAACAGGCGTTTGATGGCGTCGGGGACATTCTGCTCGGTGACCACGATCAGGATCATCATCAGGTCCCCAATCCCCTTGATCCAGTGCTTGAACGTAACCAAGGGGTAATCAGACCAGGTGATGGTCAGCGCCGCGTACAAGAAGAACAGACAAATCGGCCAATTTTGAAGCAGGATGGAGCCCACTCGTCGCCCCCTGCCGATAACCACGATTAGCGCGGCGACCTCGAGACATATATAAAGGGCCCGGTCAAGGGGGCTACCCTCAAGATAGACAGTGGCCATGTCTGTCGTCGGCGGGGTCATGCCTAGCCATAGCGACGCCGCTCGGGACAGGCAGAAGAACAGCCATAGAGTGGGAATCCAAAGAGCCCTAGACACCCGGACATTCTTGTCGCGATCGAAAAAGAAGAGCCCTGCGATGCTGATCGCGAAAATAATGGCGGCTGGTTGCGGAGGCATTCAATGCGCCCTACGTGCGCAGATTTCTTGTTGCAGCAGCGACCGAATCTGTCAGCGAAGCCATTGGAGATCCTGAGCGTAATAACTACTGCTCGTGGATACAGTTATGGTCGATGAAAAGACGGTACATCAACTCAAGCGACAGCAGCTTATGGATTTCGGTCGTATAGTTGCGGTCGCCTTTCACGTGGCTCCGTACCACGGCTTCCACCGCCTTACGATCCAAGTACGGTCGGGATAGCGTCAACGGATCAAGCAGCATTTCCTGGACGTATTTGGAGAGCGCATCCCGATACCAGACACGAAAATGGAAAACTTTGTGGCGGCCCAGAAACAGACGCTCAAGATGGAACGGCGACAGCGCGTGATCGATTTGCGCAACCCATTGAGGCATGCCGTAGTCGTACGCATATTCCGCTTTAAACGTGAACTCAAGCATCGCGCGAGATATCGGGGAGCCGCCGTTCAGGCCTCGATCGGTCCGTATTTTTCCTAACCGGCTGTTTCCCTCGCGAATGAGCCTGATGCAGTCATCGTTGTCCGCGAAAATGTCGCTTTTTACGACGGTTGAAACCGGAGCACGAAACGCCGTGCGAACAATGTCGTTATCAATAAAGGGAGACCGCATCGTGACCTGCGTCTCTTCCAAAGCGAGATTGGCGAAGTGGTGCCACGGAAGCTGATGGAAGGCGATGAAAGAAACGGCATGCGCTTTAATCAATTGGGAATAGGTCTCTTTTGCATTCCGAATGTGAGGATCAATGTCACTTCGAAACAGTCCCGGTTCGGGATCGACAGGCTTGAAAGCGCGAAGCCGCCGCAGCACTTCACTGCCGTAGTTTCCAGTCATGCGGACAGGTGCAATCTTTGCGGCGTATTCATTGGCATACAGATCGCAAGCCCTGCTAACACCAGCGCAACCGTCTGTCATATAGACAGTGCGCTCCGCGTACCGGGGGAAGCGGGAGAGGAAATCTTCACCGACGGGGATCACCTCGTAGGATTGGCCGCAGAGCTTGGCAATTCAATCCCGAAACATCCCGCCAAAGGAATAACAGGGCAAGGTTCCGGGCGATGACCGTTGCCAGGCCATGATCATGCGCGTGTCGAGGCCTCCAGTCAGTGACACCGCAACCTGCTGCCCTCCATTCAGATAACGAGAAAGATTCTGAGAGAAGACTCGACGCAACTCCTGATAATAGGCTTCAGGTTCCAGGCGTTCTTGCTTTTCCCATTCATCGACCTGAAAATATGCCCCTTTTCGACGGAGTGCTCCGCCCTCAAACTGCCATTCCGACGCCACCGGCAAAAGGTGAATATTCTCGAAGAGAGTGCGGTCCTCCAAAACACAGCCGCAGGAGATATATTCTCCCAGACTCCTGGCGTTTACGGATCGCAACTCCGGCCGGACCGCGAGGATGGCTTTGGCCTCGGCGGCAAAATAGAAAGCTTCCTTGTCTTCATGATAATAAACTCTGTGCAAACCATAGCGGTCATTGAACAGAGTGACGGTGCCGCGCGCTTCGTCCGTAATCAAGCCTTGAAACCGGCCGTTCAAGCTTGCGGGGAAGGATTCCTCTTCTTCGTAGCGGTGAACGAGGTAGGAAGGGCCATCCTGCGGAAACTCATGTCCACGCTCTTTTAGCTTTTGAGCGAGTCCGGGCTCAGGGAACTCTTCGCCTGCAAAGATAAGACATACGCTTTTTCCCTCGTTGTAGACCGGCATCTTCGAACAAAAAGTACCTTGCCTTGCGACCCAACCGACATACACCCCGAGCGTTTCATTGATCCAGGTTCCCACTTCGTAGAACGCCTCGTGCCGAAGTGACTCGACCATGCGAAGCAGTTTGGCTTCTGCTTGAACTCGAGGCAATTTTGTGACAAGTCCAACGATCCCGGGCATTCGACTATGCTCCTAGAGAGCTTCCTTTACGGAGGCAAATCGCCGGTTATACCAGCTCTCCCTGAGCCCTCGTAGCTTCGCGGATATGGGTTCTGGCAATCGGCTAGCCAATTTGTGATGCAGGCCCAGTCGAAAAGCGATTGCCCCCACTGATGTCAAAGGTACGTAGTAGCGGGGCACATCCATCCGCTGAAACCCATTGCGCTCCTTGAAGTCGCTAAGAGTGCTTCGCTGCTTGCTGCCATACGCGAAGTTCGAGTATACGAGATACGAAATTCCCCGGTCCGCGCAAGATCGCACGGCCTGCGCAACCAATGCGTTCGACGGTGCCTTGTCTCGCTCCCGAATAGCAGAGACTATGTTCATCAATCCCGCTTGCGTTCGAGTTTCGTCGTACACCATTTTGATAAAACCGATCAGGTCCTCGCCAAGAAACGCCCCGATAAAAACGCTACTTTCCAAAAAGCTGGCTTCGTCTTTATAAACGGTCTCAAAATCCTTCCCGTAGTGGGGAAATCGCCTGCCTTGCCGCACCGGGCACTCGTTATAGATTTTCCAAATGCCTTCGACCAATGTGCGATCGAACGGCACCTCCCGAATCACAACACCTTTCTTCTTAGCCTGCTTTGCCTTATTTCGGGCTTTGAACCCGATCTGCTGATTCCACCAGTTATCGAAAGTACTCACCGGAATCGCGGCGAAATTGTCCCACTCCATCGGGAATACATATTTCTTCGATTTATCCGGCAATTTCTGTACAAACGTGAAAAGGTCGACCCGGGTGCCATTCGTCTTCAACTTCTTCAGCAGCGCATCGGGATCTTCCAGGAAGTGATATTTGTCCGCTTCCAGACGCGCCGTCCGAAGCAAGCGCCCCTGGACTCTAACTTGTTTTCCGCAAACTGTAATCAGTTCATTCATAAGCTACTCTCATATTACCTCCGGTTATTTTCCCACCAGAGACACTGTCCTCTAGTCTCGTGTTCTGAAGGAGGCGGGGAAACGGTGCGGGGGTGCGATGGTGGGAACGGAACTGGCGGAGAGGGAAGGGATTCGAACCCTCGGGTGGTGTTGCCACCGCAACCGGCAAGCCGGCTGCTGCCTTAGCCAACGGCGACCTCTCCGAAACCAAAGCCTGTACTTCGAAATTAATATTCGATCTGACCAAGCTGAAAGCTGGAAATCTCTCCCTTTTCAGTCTGAAAATTTCCGACATTTAATCAGTCACATAGTGGTCTTTGATGGGATTAATTCCCACCAGGGCAAGTAGCTTTCCCAGATGATCACAGAGCCGCACTGCCAGGTCCATGAACCGATGTTGTCCCAGGATGAATGTAAAGGGTAACCCCAAGACATAAACCGGCACGGCGACGAGGGATTTGGCTATATCGAGCGCACCGAAACCCTGATACTTAACCGTGTTTGACCCTCTGAGCAATGCTCGCTTCAGAAGAAAAAAACGATCCCAGCGGGTAGATCCAATGACCTCGTACGCTACGGCTTCATCACACCATATGAACTTGCAGCCCTTGTCGATCATACGGTTGAAAAAATCCGTGTCTTCCCCTCCGCGGAACTCAGGCCTAAACACGGTCTCAATACCAGTCAAGATACTTCTTTTTAGAAGGACGTTCCCGGTACGGCCGTCCTTCCAGTTCACGGTGGTTCCCGTGGGGTAAGTCTTCCTGTTATAGAATGTGCTGTCTAGGACCCATTTCGGCGGAGGTTCAACGAAGTGCCTTTTAACAGGTCCCAATACCCCTTCCACTTGATATCTATTGAAAGCCTCGTAAAGCGTAATCAACCATCGTTTGATGGGAAGCTCATCGTCATCGATGAGGGCGACAAAATCTCCATCTGCGCATGCCACGGCTTTGTTTCGAGCGAGCGCGATGTTCTGCTCGGGAACAACCGCATAGATGATGGGAACGCCAGAAGAAGCGGCAAATTCTGCGACCACGCCTTCCGCCGATCCAAGCCGATCGTTGTCGGAAATCACGATCGAATAACTGAATTGGCCGTCGGTTTCCTGCTGTTCGAGTTCTCGCAACAACTTCTGGAGCATCAACGGCCGCTTGTACGTGCAGACGCACACCGCGATGTGCTGCAATTTTTCGCTCATAGCATTCCGAAACGTTTCTGGGTGACTAGTCACGCCCGATAACAGGACGGCCCGGGAATTGTTAGTCGCCATCCGGCCTCCCTGCGTAATGAGATGCCAAGGGGAGAGTGCCGGCCCAGCACAGGAATTCGTCTCCGGTTAGAAACCGATATTCATCCTCCTCAACTGGGTGTGTCTCCACTTCGACAACAAAATTACGAGCAAGTGAAAAAATCTTTCGCAGTCGATCCGAAGGCTCGAAAGGTGGCAAGGCGAAAAAGAAATCAGTCACATGATGCCGGCGGGCCAGCCAGTGGTCCAGTTGCCGACGATAAAGCCGATTTAAAAATCCCTTTTCCCCCGGTTGGAACGAAAAATTCCGCCGCACATTGGTACCGGCCGGCAGCAATGCGCCGAAGACTACATTTGCGCAAAGATGCATATGGTGATGGCCATCCAGTCTCGCAGGAGCTGCGCCATACAGACGATTGTACCCATCCAGTTGAGCCTTCACTACGTAGTCAAATGAGTTCTTCAGTCCCGGATGGAAAATTGCCTGGTTCAACCGGCGACGGAGCAAATATGCAGCAACCTGTTGCTGGTGATTCAAAAGCTCGCTGGGAACGTCCGGCCCGGTGAACGGCGATGTGAAATTCAAATGGAGCCCGGCATCCACGCGCCGCTCGAGAGCGATCGCCGCTGCCCGGGCCGAATCTGCCATAAAAACCATGGCGCTGACCGAAGAGACCGTCTTTCGGCAGACGCACTCAAAAGTTCGGTCAGTCGCGGCCCCAATCGTCAGCGTTGGTGATTAGGGCGCCCCTGCCACTCCCTTGGTTATTCTCAGTTTCCGGACCCGAGTTGCGGATTGTATTTGCCAATGCTCTTATCCTTGTGGCACGGCATTAACGCTCGAATGGGGATCGGGCGGGTCTATTATCCATTCGGCCCTTTTGTGGTCATTTTACCGGCAACCGAGGAGCAGTCACGAGAAACCATCAGGTTGCCTGCCGATGAGACGTTCCTCCAAACACTGCTAGCTTGCCGAAAAAAAACTTCCTGAGCCGCTGCATCTGCTCTCTGCCACGAAAAATAGCGAACTCGGCAGATACATCTCTCGGGCGCCGACTGATGAACGCGCAATAATAGCCGGTAAGGCTGGCTAGTCCTCCGAAAATATAGGGTTGCCTACTCATCTGGTAGATACAGCGAAACACTTGCCAGACCGGATGCCCGCCAAGCCGGTAATCCTTCTGCCCCAATTTAAACGGAAGCTCTAGGCCCTTATGCACCGCTGAACCCATCTTCCGGTGGTGAACACAAATTCTCTCCGGGAACGATCTGCTCTGCCAACCCCGCATTCGCGCCGTCACAACAGCCACCAAGTCAATCCCACCGCCTTTGATTGGAGAGTACCCTCCAATTTCCTCGAAACACTCACGGCGGAAAAGTTGGCAAGCTCCTGAGACATGTTCAAGGCTCGAAAACCGGTAATCGTACGTCACACTTCCTTCGATAAAAGGCGTGCCCCCGACACCCAATTCCGGATTCTCAGCAAATCTGGTCAAGAGAATTTCGAAATAGTCACTGTCGAACGAAATGTCTGCGTCCAGGTTACCGATGATTTCGTACTGCAGGTGCTTCACCCGCTCCCATCCGACATTAAAGGCTATGACCTTTCCGGCGAAATGACGTTCCCGGCGCTCTGGCAACTGGACTAGTTCAATCCAGGAATTGTCAGACGCATATTTCTTGACGAGTTCATCTGTTCCATCTGTCGAACCATCGCTGACGATCACCCAGAGTAGCGGGCGATGGGTCTGGGACACGACAGATTTCAAAGTCAGTTCAATGAACTGCGCTTCGTTCCGTGCCGGCGTGATGAGAACGTAATTGAGATTTGCTTTCATTCCGAATAGTTTTTCTTAGCGAGAAGCGGGTCGCCTTCCCGTGGTTTGCATCACGGTTATATTGTGATTCACGAACTTAGAAAGGCGTTGCGGAACATGCATCCAATCGTAACCGCCGACTACCTTCGCCTCCAGAAGGTCCGGGGAATCCCAGGAATTGACCGGCATCCGAGGCAGACAATACGGGTTACTATCCCGGCGCGCCCTTCCGATGATGCTGGAAACTGCGCTTTTGAAGCCCAGGTTTTCCAATGCATCTCCCAGAAATCTTGTGAAGTCCCTGTCTTCCTCCGGAAACGAGAATGGGTAGGAGAACGACTCGACAGCCCCTCCGACTTCCTGCTCGATTACTTCCTTGGAATAACCTAATTCATATTCGATCTGCTCTGGTTCCAAGGAACGCAGATCCGGGTGCGTCACAGTATGCGAACCGAGCTGGAATCCTTGCGCATGCAATTCTCTCACGTCCTGCCAGGTCAGATAGTCCACCCCCTCGTAACGCGTTGGGGTATTACGGATTCGGTCCGTCGCCAGGTAAATTGTGCCTGTGAATCCACATTGTTTCATGATTGCTAGGCCTTCGGTGTAGAGATCGCGATATCCATCATCAAAGGTAATAACAAATCTCTTGCGCATGTCCTCGCTGGAAGAGGGCTGACTCAGTAGCTCTGTGAGATCTATGGAGCGGTAACCTGCGTTTTTCAGCCAGTGCATCTGCTCGGAGAACACCTCAGGTGTTGTATTTATCTGGTAGTACGGGTGGGAATGGCCGAACAAATTGATGGAAATGCTGTGATAAGTGAGAATCGGAACGCACTCAGCCTCTGGGCGCCCGAGGATTTTCGTCATCGGCGAGCACAGATATAGGGTGATGAGTCGATCTAAACGGGGCATGCTAAAAGCCTGCATACCTATAATTACTCCTCGCTGACTGGGAATTGCGAAATGGTTGGGGGGCTAGGCTTGCGACATCTGCAAAGAGGCGAATTGCTTTACCCTCTTTGCAACGTTCGCCAGTTGTTCCTCGCTCATTTGAGGGTACATCGGCAGGGAAACGATTTCCGCGGCCACGCGTTCCGTCACCGGGAAGTCGCCCTTCTTGTAGTTCAGTTGTTCGTAAGCCTTTTGGAGATGCAATGGAATCGGATAGTGAATTCCGGTGCCGATTCCAGCTTCGGCCAGCGCAGCCTGCAACGCCTCGCGCTCCTGTACTCGCACCACGTAGAGGTGGTAAACGCCCTTTGTCCAGGATGCCTCCACCGGAATCACAATGGCGTCTTTCGCCTCGGCTAACAATTCATGGTAGGCATGCGCGTGCGACCGCCGTGATTCATTCCACTTCGCAAGGTGCCGCAACTTCACCGATAACCAACCTGCCTGAATGGAATCAAGGCGGCCGTTATAGCCTTCCATATCGTGATAATACTTTTTGGCCTGGCCATGATCGCGAATCATCTTTACCTGCTGGGCCATGGCTTCGTCACTCGTCGTCAGCGCGCCTGCCTCGCCACACGCTCCCAGATTCTTGCCCGGATAGAAGCTGAACGCAGCGGCTTTGCCCATTGATCCCGCGAGCTTCCACGTATTGTCCTTCTTGGAAAAGTATTGCGCGCCGTGAGCCTGGCAGGCATCTTCGATGACAAACAAACCGAATTTCTCCGCCAGTTCCGAAATCGGATCCATGTCAGCGGTCTGTCCGTAGAGATGAACGGGGACGATTCCCGCAATGCGCCGTTTTGAATCGCTCTCGAACAGTTCGCCGCTCTTGGGGTTGATTTCGCAGCGAGTCTCCAGATATTCGCGAAGTTTCTCCGGATCCATCGTGTAAGTCTGTTCGTGAATGTCTACGAACGCGATATTCGCCCCGGCCTGCGAAATGGCTTCCGTCGTCGCGATAAACGTGTGCGGCACCGTGACGATGA
>WNFI01356156.1_pt1 | contig 10594 bp, 15 predicted proteins | sample 5400471 | NCBI WGS metagenome assembly WNFI01 (sample SAMN13153348, study PRJNA577476) | soil metagenome | isolation source: 100 cm saprolite on Douglas fir-dominated hillslope | place: USA:California | collected 2013-09-17 | reverse complement strand
GTGAAGAGAGCATTGTCAAGGGCCAAGAGAAGGGCGAGGGTGAAGGTTCACCCGCGAAGAGCGTTCCAGACATGTACAAAGCATTTGACGGATCAGCACTTATGGCTATTGGTACGACCCCTCTTCTTAAAATTCTACGCCAGAAGTTAAATGAAGCTATGCAGGTATGTTACTACAAGAGCATGTATCAATGCTTCTAAGACCCAACATGCCTCCCGGATGGGAAGAAGAAATGGAGGCTGCTGGCCTCATCCCCGAAGATGAAAGCACTGTTCCGGAGGACGAAGGCATCGCACTAGACGGCAACTCGGATAGCATAGAAGATGTCGAAAGCGACAGGTCAGACGACGAAGAGATCTTAGTTGAATCTGTTTCTAGCGACACGAACTGAAGAAAGAATTCTATGCATAGCATAGTGTTGCGAAAGCTAGGTTCAACCATGGAAGCGAATCTTCTGGTTACCAGTGTACTTCTAGAAACTCGTCGGAGACTCCAAGCACGTATTATCGGGGGAAATTTTAATGACACCCGCGTACCATACAGGTCCGTTCGTCTCCATCAGGCATGTTCCATTTCCGCTTCTCTGTACGAGCATTTTCACTGACCCGTAACAGACAGCCTGCAAAAATGATTCTAGTAGATGTATTTGTATTTTTACTCGTCCCAAAATATCCACACTCCATTAGGACCTAAGATTTGCATCTCCGTTCAATCTCTTTGCAGTGATGGACCCCCTTCGGTAAGTAGGTACAACAATGAAATGAGAAAGCGGGAACCATTGTCCGTAAGTGGTTGATTCCCCTACAAGATACGGGTAGAGAGTAGTCTTAGTTTTTGAAGTGTACCAGAGATCAGTTTGGTCAACAACATTTTGGAAGACGATGCAAATTATCATGACGATCGTGAACTGCTGACCCAGAGCTCCGAGTCCGAGGTCTGAATCGGGGGGTGCTATCCTCCATTATATCTAAGCGACACAGAGAGCAACGCACTTCATCGGACATCTTCGGACACCTTGTCCATGATGTCCGAGACCCGATTTAGCCTTGATTCAAACCTCCGCGCTAAAGTAAATTTCTCCGACCTGCACAGCCAATCGAGTTCGTATAAGGGAGTCATAGAGTATGAATATGGATAGGATAGGAGTAAACTATACCCTATCTAACATATCTACGAGTACTCGGCAGTGCAAGCATCATGAGAGAACGCTGAGAGTATGTGAGCGACCTCCTATCTGGATTATCACCAGGATTAGACAAACCGATTATAAAAATATTGTCACCAATATTACCGCTAGTCTATCGATGAAACAGTCAATAATGTTTCGCAATAACGATGTAAAGTCTCATGAAGACTGAGAACTGTTGAGAGTGCCGTCCTCCCATCGCTTGAGAACGTTTTTCTGGAAAATGCCCATGTCCGGACCCTCGAATATCCGTAGTCTCTCCAGTCGTCGTTCACGAAGTTTATTCTTTGGTAACATGCCCGACACTGCTTTGCGGATAATCTGAGAACCTTCCTTGTCAAGAGATCGTGGTTTGAGCGACACAAGAGAGACGCACCTCATCGGGCTTCTTGCTCATCATGTCCCTATATTTAATCTCCTTCAAGCCTCCAGGGTAAAGCGTGTGTTTCCTGTACAGAATTTGATCCGCCTTCCTCCCTGTGACTTTGACTTCACTGGCATTCGTCACGACCACGTAGTCGCCGCAGTCGACTATCCAACAGTCATGTTTCCGGGCTCTCAAGCCAAAAAAAAGAAGAAAAACACACCACTGGGGTCGTAAATCGGCTTGTGCTTCCCCATAAGCGCGATCGCTACTCTCTCTGCCAATTTTCCAAGGACACGGTCTTTCGCGTCGGCATGATGCCATACGCGTGCATAGGCGAGGGCAGTCTAATAAGGTCGTCTGAGCCAATTCAATATGAGTATGGGGGTAAGCATACGTTGCCTATTGCTTGAGACATCAAGCTTGAAAAGTTGGATAGTTACGCTGCAGGCAGTCGCAGAGGCAGGAGTTGGTGAGTTGGTGGTTGCCGCCACATCTACATCTTATCTTATCAAACCTGAAAAACCCTATCCTATGCCGGGGCTGTCTGCGTCATGGGCCGGCACCATTCGTTTGTGCCGCCCTCTTACTCTTAACCCTCAACCACCACCATTCTCCCCTCATGCTCACTATCAGCCTCATTGCATACACAAGGCCATTATTCGGGCCTATCGTACGGCAGTCGGGGCTCAAGGGTTTCCCGGCGCTACGTTCCTTTGGCAGTATCGGGGCACGACCGCAGATTCAAGTACTTCGAAACCGCCCTCTCAATGTCTTTACCAAACCCTCCCAACAGCCGTCACGAGGCATCGTCGATTCTGCGGTTATATCTCGTCCATCACAGACGGAGGCTTGGAGGCGATACGCGGTCACAGCTGTATGTTGGATCCACCTCACGTGCTGCCAGCAGCGGATGCCTACTGAACGCATCTGTAGGCCACCGTCGCCGGTACCATCGTTGGTGTAGAGGTGTTTTTGAACAGAGACACGCGAGATAGCCTCACTGCAGCTGAGCGATCGTACCTGCATGATTCTTTCAAGTACACCGGTGGCGGGCTCGTCCTGACGGCTCTGGCGGCTCGAGGCATGTTCAGGGCTGGGCTGCCATTCCGCATCATGTCCGCGAATCCTTGTGAGCACATTTAACACAGGGCTTGAGAGACGCCATTCACACCTCGCAGGGCTCGTGCTTGGTGTCAGTCTTGCCGGCAGCATCGGTAGTATGATCGGAGTATACTACACCTCACCGGAGAACTCCACTCAAAAACATTTGTTTTGGCTGGTTGGTTTTTCACTTTTTCACTTGCAGAACATGCTCCAAAGACGTCCTATCATAGGCTTTCAACGCGTGCCAAGCTGCAACACTCAGTCCACTCTTCTTTCTCAACCCGGCTATTCTATCGCGAGCGGCATTGTACACGTGCGGCGTTGTAGGCTCCCTTTCCTACATTGGAGCTACTGCGACGTGAGTCCCCTGCATTTTTTCTTATAGTATCCATCTGAATCATGTCTCAACAGAAATGACAAATATTTGTATATGGGCGGCCCCCTGCTTGCTGGCGTCACTGTCGTTGCATTGACCTCGCTAGCACCCATGGCCCTTCCTCTCGGTACACGTGCCTTGGCTATTACCGAATCTATCTCCCTATACGGTGGCCTTGCTGTCTTTGGTGGCTTCGTGCTCTATGAGTATGTCATCAGCTTCTTCCGGTTTGGATTGGCGACGTACTTGATCTGTCCTTCGCTTGCAGTACGCAAAAAATTCTCCATCATGCTCGCTTGGCTGAGCGCGGTCTCACCGCCCGTGATCCGATGAAGGAGGCGATCGGTCTTGAGCTCGATATGCTCAACATCTTGTATGTCCTACCCTGTTCTTCGGCTTCCGACAGCTAACTGCACCACATTTTTCTAGTGTTCGTATTGTCCAGATTCTCACTATGCAAAACAACAGGAGGAAATAACTTAACGTCTAGTCTGGTACCCAGTAAAGTAGCCCCTGTGTGTGATTCAAGTCTACTCGTGTCCACTATTTTCCCTTTTTGTTGGCATTGCCTTGGAACTGGACTACCGGCCCAGTTCTTACTAGGGGATATAAGCGTGATGATAGATTAAGGCTTCCTGAGCCATTGATCTATGATATCTAGGCTATCCACTTCCATTTACCCTTGGCCCTTGCATCGAACCACCTCACAAACACAACGCATACCCCCGCTGCTATTAGCAGCGCCGCATCATATCCAGCTACTTTATCAAATCGCTTCATCAACTGTGCTGGTGGATCCAGGAGCTGGCCTTGTCCTGGGTGAGTACCCAGCAGGGCGCCTGCGATAGGCGCCCCCATTACCGCACCAAAGCCACGTACAAAGTAGATGGCGGCGCTCGCAGAAGAGTAATGCTCTCTCCCATAAATTTCTGCTATACTAGTAGGCAAAAGGGAGCTGTAGCCTCCGGAGGCCATTCCATAGAGAATAACGAAAGCGAGAAAACGCGGTCGTGAGGCATGAATCCAGAGAGTGATTGCCGAAACGCCTGAGAAGACGACCTGCATGCGACGAGCGATCAAGCGTTAGATTTAATTATGCGAAACGGGAATATCCGAACGTACGCAACCAACCAGGGTGTTCTGCCGTCCGGCATAGTCAGCTAGGAGCCCCATAGAAACGCGTGATGCGCTGTTGACACCGTTGTTCAGGGCCAAGAGCATGCTGGCCGTGGTAGGTGAGAAGCCGAGCACATAAGTTGAGTACGTGGTCAGATAATACAAGGGTATTATGTTTCCAGCAGCCTGAAAGAACGCCGCGAATAACTGGAAGGATGTTGAGTGGATGGGCGGGAGTTGAGATGTGCGCGCGGGAAATACTTACCTGCAAGATGAATGTTCCTCTTGTGGCGAGTGCAAGAGAGGGTCTTATCGGCTTATACGCGGGATGGGGCCGAATAACGAAAGATATGGCAATACAGATCACAAAGTTCCACACCCCAAGAATACGCAGTGTCGCAGGTGCACTATAACGCACAAGCAATGACTGGGTAACGGGGGCGAAAACCAGTCCACCTGCGCCGGACCCCGCCATGGCAATGCCCATCGCAAACCCGCGGTGACGGTCGAAAAAACACGGAGTTAGGGATATGACCGGGTAATATAACATCGATGAGCCGATGCCGACGAGAATTGCTTGTGTTAGGAGGAGATGCCACAACTGATCGGGACCGAGATATCAGTCGAAAGCAGAAACTGCGATAATGCTTGCACATACCTTGGTGGCAAGGCTCGCGAGAATAAATCCTAGGCTCATGAGAGCCGATCCGGAGAGACACATGAGGTTCATGTTGCATCCTTTTGAGATGAGCATGGCGACGAAAACGCTCCCACTCCATGTAAGACCACCTCCTATCGTACCGATGAGAGAGGCCATGGCATATCGACCAGGACCATCAAGGATGTTGCTCTCCGATGACGTATAGAAATCCTGTTCGAAAACCGTTCGTATAAATTTCCGGACAATCGTGGCAGCGACGAGGCCAGGAGACTTGCCTGAAAGATTCCATATGTTTGGTTCAGACCAATCGTCTGAAAGGTCGCGAAGAACCCAGCAAGAACCAACGCGCATTGATACAAGCGCGATGGTCGCAGGTACTCTGGCTCCGATAAGCTTTCCGTGTCTATTGAGGAGCACTCCTTGCTGTCCCAGTCATAGCGCGATGTTGTAGGCACCAGAGTAATCGGATATCGTTTGTAATCCCCTTCAGATATCGTGTCTTTCATGATGAACGATGGAGAAGACATCAATAGAAAGTAGAACGGTGCTCGCGTCTGGCGTGAGCAGGGATTTGATCAAACGCCGGAGGACAAGTATCGAATATGAATCCCTTCAGGTTCGTGCCTTCCAGGGATGAGGTAAGGCCTAAGCACTCCGGGTGCCCTATAGACGCGATCAGTGCAAGGTGGAGGTGAAGTTGTCATGTGCATGTCTTTCGATCCTTTATACTGGGAGTGATTCGATTCGCAGATGGCCTGGAACATACTGCAGAATACCCCAAAGCCCGGCGCATCAGCCCCACTACTCGGTTGAAAGGAGGCTCCCCCGCTTATGGTTCCACGTCACTCTCCACTCCATGCACTGGTGGAAGCCAAAGTGTCGCCAGTTAACGAGATCCACAGCTGGCAGATCTAGAAAACTGCGGGTTGCCAGAGATCGCGTGATGTCTCGGTGAAAAAAATCCCCCATTTACACGATCCCGATAACCAGCCATAATTACCCCACGGCAGAAGTAACGAGGGTCCAAAGAGGGCACTCCCGACACCCGGAGTATTACCGAAAGCAAACCTACTACGTACCACTGGCCGTCGTTGATTGGAGGAAGGAAGAATAGTGAGAGTGTTCACCAGTTGAATATCATATACGAGCAATGACGGCACACACACCCTGGTGCATGGCTTGCTATGAACATCTGTATTGACAAGAGTGCGTTAAGACGGAGATGTGATAAAGATATTCCCGCATTGGAATCTCACCAGGATACGGCGCATGGGTTACCTTGGCAACTGCCTCAGATGCGATAATGGCGCACAACTTCCCAATGCAGCGACCAGTTTGAGGGAAGCTGGGTAGCATCACCGTAAGAATTGCAGTCCCTGCACTGGTTTGTAGATACTAGTTGAGCTTTGAGCCGTTAAGTTTTGAGCAGCATTTCTGGACAAGGACGCCTGTGCCTCAAGATAGAACCCACAGGAGTCTGTAATACAGTTCATCTAGTTTTGCTTAGGATTGTATTCAAAGTGCGTCATGCAAGGAACTGCGGTTGTGTCGTAGGGTCCGAGAGCAGATCAACATGGCAGGGAATGCCCGGCACCGCGGTACAAACAAATACGCCCATACGCCCATCCAGGACTCGGAGGGCAAGCTGTACACAATCTCGAACCTAACCCTCGCAGCTCTCCTCAGTTGATCAATAATTAATAATTAATCATCCGGCAAGCCACATGCCAGTGCCAGTGTCGCCAAAGGTCGTCCTGGTGACGGGTTGCTCTGAAGGTGGGATAGGATTTCATTTGTAAGTTGTCCCCTTTTTCTGTTCTCTTGGGAAAGACAACGTACTGTATTTCTTGATAGGGCAAAAGAGTTCGCTTTGCATGGCTGCAAAGTTTATGCAACCGCCAGGAACATAAAGCGGATGCAAGCTTTACATCATCCACGGATCGATCTTCTGTGCCTCGACGTTACAAATGACTCCGCCATCCAACTCGCCATCAACACTATCATAGCGAACGAAGGAAAAATAGACGTTGTCGTGAATAATGCCGGAACAGGTTGCTATGGTGTGTGAAGCCTCGGAAATTTTACACACATTCTCATATAGTTGATATCTCCCAAGGGCCGACGTTGGAATTACCTCTCGAACAAGTCCAGGCTGCCTTTGATACGAATGTTTTTTCGGTTCTCCGCGTAAATCGTGCGGTGTTTCCTTACATGGCGGCTCGCAGGCAAGGAATGTTCATCACTATTGGCTCTGTCGTCGCGATGTGGTACGCGCATCACTACGTCTCGTTATTCCACCGAAAACTGAACTGCCCGCTTGTAGCCCCCTTCCGTGGGGTGGCATATACGCTGCTACCAAGTCAGCAGTACATGCGATCACCGATGCGTTCGAGATGGAGTGCCGGCCTTTCAACATCAAAGTCTTGCTCGTTGCCCCTGGTGGTGTCAAGTCTAATATAGCTGCAAATCAGAGTTACAACCCGCCTCCAGACACCCTTTATGCGAGGTACATAGGAAGAATTCTGTCCCGACGGGATATAAGCCAGTCCTCGCCAATGCCCACTGAGATCTTTGCAAAGCGTGTGGTAACGAAAGCTCTGGCACCGAGTCCACCAAGTTACATGACGCTAGGTAAAAATTCGACACTTTTCTGGCTCCTTGCGTGGTTACCCCGTTATTGGCTTTTGTCCTTCCTTTGGAAACGTTTTGGTGATGTTTCATAGACAAGGGACCTAATTTATGGTTTATGGGAGAACTCAAACAATGCATTTGTTCACTGGGTCTCCTTAAACGTTTTATCGACGAGAAACGTGGCCATTGAGGATACGATAGATAGCCATGGTGTTGTCCAATGATCCGCCGTACTGTTGATGGACCAAATAGAATATTCTTTTGTCTGGTGTTCGCTTCATCACTCTCTTCATACGTCAAACAGCTCGCTACCCCGTGGAGATATTTTCAATTCTGTCGAACGACACAGAATTTCGATGCGAGATGAGACGCAGATCGCTTTCGGGGACTTCAGAAGATTATTTATTTCATCCTCCAGTTTTTTTCTTATAGATTCATAAAATGTAATAATTAAAAAATGTATTTAGGTTGTGCTATATTAGAATACTGTAAGCAATGTACAATTTAAGTTTTTCAGTTTGTATAACTCTCTTCATCCATCGCCTCTGCTTGGGTCAAAAAATTCTATTACATGCTATATGATACCATATGCATCAGGACTTTAACATCTGACTTGCAGGACCTTGCACAACCTTGCACAAGGTTGTGCAGGTCCTCGGCAAGTCCGCTGGCAACCTATGTCATGAGTTCTTGGCAAGTCCGCGCCTTCTCGCAGCCTTCTTGTTCAACCACTGGCACTACACGGGCGGCCATTATCTTTCATATGTACGAGTCTACAACAGAGATGCAGGTTAAACAACAAAAATTAACCCAGGGTGATATGTCCTCCGTCTCCCACAAAAACATGCTTTTGGCGGGGCAAGGTGGTGCAAGGTGAAAACGTGGGAAGGTATGGACGACCAGGGGAACGACGTGAGACGTAATAGGGGGCAGTCACGTACTGGAAGCCGACATAACAGCGCCACCACAGATCAGGGTTTTTAGGTTCGAACATCAAATCTGAATAGTTCAGTTCTCGAGCGCGAGCGATAAGATACAGTAGATAGGGTCAATGCAGGTGGGCCCTTTCATACCCCTGACACTACGGCACTTTACAATGTCAGTTGCTCTCGACCAACCAATCAGATTACAGTATTTAGCGACTGACTGGTTTACATTGTAAAATGCCCACAGTGTGAGACGCTGCGCGATACATGCCTTATTGCCTTGCTCGTGTGAGCTACAAAGGTCGATAAAATAAAACACGATACCAGACCAGCATCGTATGCTATCTTATCCGGAAGAAGAGTGCAACCGTGGGTCCATGGCTGAGGCCTCCAAGTCTGGGCCAGTTGGATGCTGAGGCCGAACTTAGTCGGCACCCGCGAGGATACTCCAGACGTTTTTTCTCCATATCCACAGGCTCCGAACCCTGCTGTGTTCTGACTTATGCAGCCACGTCATAGCCCAAGGTCATTTGCAATTGCAAAATATGGCGGCTTAAGGAACTGGATTTGGGTGAAATATTCCGTGCGACCCCAAACGACAGGTTTTGACGAAGTAGTCCGGCACTTTGGCGGAGCGCCGCACTTCGCGCAAGTTGCGCAACCTCGTGTCCGTAGACATAACTCATAGCGCCACGGGTTTCCTCGGCATATTGTCAGACACGCGCAAATTTCATAACAATGACCCCCTCGGTGCGACAATCACGCTGGTGTATGTGACTTGTTGCTGGGTGATTTGTTGCTGGGAGTCGCGATCATTGCTGGGGTAAGTACGTGTATTCCCCCGGATAAATCCGCAACCTTCCTACTGTACGTTATCGGAATTTCCCGCGCGCGTTAAGGGACACACTCTAATCCTCGAAAACCCAAAATGGAGTCAGAACTGGATGTTTACATGATAAAACTGCAGAAAGGGAATATAGACGGTACTGAATAACCGTTATTTCCAGGAAGACGATCTGGATTCATCCCGAGTCCGACGTGATGAGGAAACGGCGCCAAGGATAGAACTTTTCTAGATCGTCGAGACTCACACCTACTAACCTCGCCCCGCGGTGCTATCTTGACACTTGACGATCGACTGTAGGGGCTGAAATTTTCACGACGAGACTCTCTTCGAAAGTTCAGCTAATGTAACGAGATTCGCAAAAGGGAGTATAAGGTATAAACGGTCGGACGCACGAAGCGCGGGGCTGATGAGGGAACAACCGGATAATGAGCGGTTCTCATGTTGAATTAGATGGTGGGTCGGAGATAGGCGCAGCTATGTGGAAAGGACACACCTTTGTACGTTGCGGCACTAGAACCTGATTGAACTCACATATATGGAACATGGACGAGAGCGGGAAGCTGGCCAGGTTTGGGGGTTGATACGCCAGGCCGGGCACCGCGAGAACCAATTTCATTGTCCAAAATTTTGGTTCGACGAGGGAGACGTTTTTAATTCATTCGCTGCGCAGATAGAGCGTCTCCATTATCTTTGATCTTTTTTGGTGGTGGTGGTTGGCAAAGAGAGTCGAGCCCCAATTGTATACTGTACCCCGCAAGCACAAACCCCGCGCCTGGCGCGCCGCATGTGCGGCTTGCCAAATATGGAAGTGTTCCTGACCAAGCCAAGCGAGGTTAACTGTATCTCTCTCTACACCAACTGGCAATGTCGCACTACCCGAGTCATCTCTCACCAAACATCACACCCACGAAGTCCGGAAAGGCTCAGAAATCGCGAGCGCGCCGTGAGCCCTCGGGTGTCTTCTCCCTTTTCCAGCCGCAGCAAATCCAACAGTTCAAGGAAGCCTTCTCCCTCATCGACCAAGACAGGGATGGTCTAGTCGGGGAGCAGGATCTAAAGGACACGTTTACTAGCCTAGGTGTGCGCTCTAAACCTACAGGTGTTTCAGAACATGGTGTGCTCACCCCACCCCACCTTAGGAATTGTGCCGTCCCCTGAGATGATGGAAGAGCTACTCACGTCACGCCCGGGGGAACGTGGCTCGCAGCAGACTTCCACCGAAGACCCGCGTGATCGCGGGATCAACTTCGCTATGTTCTTGACCATGATGAGCGAGCATCTGTTCGAGTTTGATGCCGAGGCAGAGCTGCTCGAGGCATTCTCGTCCTTTGACGAGTCCGACTCTGGAATGGTCAGGTGCGATGAAATTAGAAAGTGGCT
>WNFI01173162.1_pt1 | contig 10594 bp, 16 predicted proteins | sample 5400471 | NCBI WGS metagenome assembly WNFI01 (sample SAMN13153348, study PRJNA577476) | soil metagenome | isolation source: 100 cm saprolite on Douglas fir-dominated hillslope | place: USA:California | collected 2013-09-17 | reverse complement strand
ACCGAAAGCGCAAAACTTACGTACAATCTACAGCAACTTGCAAAGAGGCGGCAGAACTTTCTGGCACGATTCGGCAAAACTTTCTGGCAAAGGGCACAATTCGGAAGGTGAAAGTTGCCACTGCGGCAAACTCCATCTTCCATTTGCAAGATGCTGTGAGCCAGGTCTTGCCTCATGCCACGCAGGTCGCGGATCGGTATCATCTCGTCCAAAATCTGCGCGAACATCTCCAGCGCCTCCTGGATCACAAACGCTCCTGTTTGCCGTTCGTCGAGGATACGGCTCTCAAAACTACCCAGGTGAACCCTCCAGAGCAGGCAGATCCACCTGCCAATTTGACGTTCGGTGCAGTATCCAATCCAGCTCCAGGCCCACTCCCATCAGAACAGCCAGAGGAGCGAACCCGCATAGAGGCTGACCTCTCTTACTTAACCTATGCCGAACGCAAGAAGAAGATCAGCCGGGACAAGCGCGTCTCTCGCTATGAGGAAGTGATGGCTCTCCACCGGGAGGGCCTGGGGCAACGTGCCATTGCTCGCCAGCTTCGGATCAGCCGGAACAGCGTGCAGCGCTATGCCTCCTCGCCTGGCTTTCCCGAACGAGCAGAAGGCTCTGGACGGCGTGCGAAAGGCGCGAGCAAGCTCGATCCGTATCTGCCGTATCTGCGAGAGCAATGGGCGGCGGGTATCCACAACTGTTCCCGTCTGTTTGATCTCGCCAAAGAGCGCGGCTATACCGGGTGTCAATCAGGGCTGCGCAAGAGGCTCTCTGAGTGGCGAACAGAGCTGCCGCCCAGCGGTGGCGGGGAAGTCCACCCAAACCGCGTCTCTTCGCACAGAAGGGGCAGCGCCGTCTTTCCTCGCGGTCAGTATCTTTTTTGATGATTCTGCCACTAGAGAAGTTGACAGCCAAGCAACAGCAACAGATTGAGTCCATCTGCCAGGCGAATTCGGAGCTCCACATCGTTTATCTCTTGAGTCAAGAATTTGTGATCATGCTCAAAGAGCGTCAGGGAGAGGCATTGGACTCCTGGCTCAAGCGCGCCAAAGCATGCCATGTGATCGAACTCACCAGTTTTGTCAACGGGATTCGTCGCGATTACGCCGCGGTTCGTGCGGCCTGCTCCTTGCCCTGGAGTAATGGAGCCACGGAGGGCCACGTCAACAGGCTCAAATTTTTCAAGCGCCAGATGTTTGGTCGTGCTCATCTCGATTTGTTACGCGTGAAAGTCCTACATGCGGTGTAATCTCGGTTTCCTCGAAAAGAACGGGAAGCCTTGAGCAGTGAAACGGCCTCAAGCTAACGAGCATCAGTGACGATGATGGTGAGAGTCGAAAAGCCCTCCGAGAAGGAAAGCACTTCTTCCGGCGCGTAGTAAAGGACTTTTTCATCCTTGGTGAGAGTCGAAAAGCCCTCCGAGAAGGGACGCACGGCCGCTTGCGTTCCTTCATAATCGAATGCTCCAGGGTCCAGGAGAGTGACATCCGGCCAGAGGCGGAGCCATATATCGCACATCTCCGGCGGTGGGATGCGGTGCACCTCATCTCTTTGAAGGATACCCTGCTTGAACACAAAAGATCGCCACTGGTTGCTTCCTCCACGCACCGTCACGCTCAGACGCTCACAGAAGGCATTGGCAATCATGAGAAGCGGCGTCTGCCTAAAAGTCGACTGCAAGTCGCGTCGCAAGATTTGAGCGCTTTGTTCCAGAAACGTCTCAGAGAGCGTTGATCCCTGACAGGTCATCGTCGCGCTCCCATCCTGCTCCAGACGTATCGTCACGTGGTCCAGAGGGGTTTGGAGTCCACGATAATGCCAGAGCAAGCCCTCCAGTACAGCGACGAGGAGATGGGCCCGCTGATCCGTCGAGCCAAGGTACATTGTGGGGTATTTGCGTACAGCTTCAGGAAAGGAGAGGATCTCAATTCCTCTTGCGTCATACTGAGGTGACTCGTCATCCGATCGGTGTGGCATCTCCGTCTCCTTCTTTTTCGCAGGATGATTGGTCTTTGCTCCACAGTCTACATCTCTACAGTCTATCACAAAACGAGCTTCTCCTGCTCTTCTCCTTTCCTGACTGGCGTACAATTGTTCTGCTTAAAGCAATCAAGCAATGTTCCCCAAATCTTGATGCTGCTGGCGAATCCTCCTAGACGTATATACAAGGGCAATCAACATTTGCTACGATAGAAGAAAATACCAGAAGAGAACCTTCTGCCTCAAGGAGATGTTGAATGTCATTGCATCCTCAAGCGTTCTGCGCTGTCCCAGAAGAAACTGTTCGTGTCGCTCGTGCAGCCTATCCAAAGGGAAATGTGTACCTCCAAGTCCGGGATGAACTCGGAACGATCTATACTGATCAATCCTTTGCTGAGTTGTTTCCAAATTGTGGACAGCCCGCAGAAGCCCCCTGGCGCTTACTTTTGGTGAGCCTTCTGCAATTTGCAGAGGGGCTTTCAGATCGGCAGGCTGCTGATGCCGTGCGAGGACGACTCGACTGGAAATACATGTTGGGTTTAGAACTCACCGATCCAGGCTTTGACGCCTCGGTGCTCTGCGAATTTCGTGCTCGTTTGTTGGAAGGGCAGACAGAACAGCAGATAGTGCAGCCACTGCTGGATATTGCCCGCAAGCATGGATGGATGGCTCAAAGAGCGTGGAAAGCAACGAACTGACTCAACCCATGTTTTTGGGGCTATTCGCACGCTCAATCGGCTGGAGACAGTGGGAGAAACGATGCGAGCGACGCTGAATGTCTTGGCGACCGTTGCTCCCGAGTGGCTTTGTACAGGTCCAGTGCATTGGCAGCTACATCGCCGTAGAAAGCCGACTCGCTGTAGTCAATCACCGAAAGCAGCCGGTTCTTGAGCTCGGCGGGGCTACCCTGCCAGCCATTGTAGTACGTCGCCGGGAACACCTTGATCGTCTGCGCCCCGGCCGCTCGCATCGTCGCGATGAAACGCGCTGCGTTGTCTTCGCTCTCCTCATCGTCCCGCTTTTTATTGCCCTTGGCATCGACGTGAATTACCTGCCGGTGATAGACCTTGTGCGCGCCATAGGCCATGCGGCGGAAGGTCTCGCTCTTGCCGGAGCCAGACGATCCCAACGTCACGGCACTATATCTCAACGCCTTGAGAGGAAAACCAAAGAGATGATTGCGCTTCCAGGGCAGATCTCCCATGTGCTTTACTCCTGCTGCTCATCGTCGTCGATCGGGACACCCATAACCATCATGCCATCGACCTCGTCAGGCAGGCGCTCCGGGCGCAGCGTCCGTTTCCTGGCGCGTTGCTGGGCGCGGGCCACGCGGCGCTCCCGGCTGCGCTCACTCTGTACAAGGATTTTGGCAGCCTGACCGCCACGCGCCTTCGTCGAGACTTCCTGCCAGACGCCGACCAGGGGAAACGCGACCAGCGTGCGCAGACAAACCGGCCACGTCTCCGACCACAGCCGCCCGAAGTTCCAGCGGCTCAGGTCGAACTGGGCATGTTTCGCCGTCGCGACCACGTCGCCGAGTTGTGTATTGATCATCTGCTGCAAGCCATGATGGTAGAAGTAGGAGATCAGCAACGCCGCCGGCAAGAGCAGCACGAACCAGCAGGCGAAATTCCACTTCCAATGATACCCGTGATGCTCGAAGAACCTGGTAGTGGAGCGCCACGCGAAAAAGCCAAGGAGAATAGCGAGGAGTCCGATGGTAAAGAGAGTCAGGACCGCAACCGCCGCCGCGAGCAGCCAGAATGGATCGCTGCCGATCGTAGAGTGGTCAGAGGAACTGCCCCGGTACTCACGAGATTCCATAGGCGACACCTCCATACTCGACCAAGCTGTAGATCCTGAACGGTTTGCGCATCTCCGGCGTGAACTCTTCGAGCCTGGCCTCGACCTGGCGCTTGGTGGCGCTGCTGGCGAAATACCAGACCGATTTATACGTGACGGCCAGCTCGCGCAGGTCATCCAGCAACTCATCCTCGGTCTTGGAACTGCGCTCGATCTCCAGCGCGGTGACCTTTCCAGTGGTCGCGGTCAGAATCGCGTCAGGCAAATGGGGGAGATCCTCGCCTTTGGTCGGCGCGCCCGCGTCTCGCCTGATCTGGCGCTCGGACACACCCATATCCAGAGTTTGTCGTGGTGCAGAACGCCCCCTTTTTCGATGTAGCCCCAGCTGAGCCACTTGGCGATCATTTCGTAGGTGCGGTCGAGGGAGAGACGATCTGAGCCAGGCTTCAGTTTATAGCGGTCAGCTTCTGGGGTAAAGCGAAAGAGGAGGCGTTGCAGTTGATCCAGGCGGATCGCGTACTGCATAGCAATCCAGGTCAGACAGATGATATCGCGCGGTGTCAGCTGATGGACAGTTTCCTTAGAAGAAACCGCAGACATTCGCTACAGGCCTCCATGCGCATATCGGCGCGGTACAAAAACGGGCGTTTTTCTACACTATATACTGGCGCACTACGAGGAAGAACTACGCAGAAGATTAGAACCTCTAATCTAATCATACCATTATCGTCAAGTTGCTTGCTTCTCACCCTCCCCCTGTTTTGCAGGAGGCGCATCACTGATATTCTTGAGAATGTCCCTGAAACTTGCGAGCATGGGCTTGAAGTAAACGGCAAACCGATAGCAGTAGTAGCCAAAGAAGATCGCGACTACCCAGAACAGGAATATCCACCCAGCTACATCCCATACGTGAAAGAAGAGACTCGTTGTCGCGGTAAGTATTCCTATTTCAGCGATAGTTGCCAGGATACTATGAATCCATCCATACCCAGCAATGCTATTTCGCTCTTTTAGGAACCGGGCAAGGAAAAAGCCGATGGCACAAGGGAAGGCAATGGCAAAGGCAATCCATGCGAGCCGAGATGGGAAGTCGGGAATGCCCAAGCCTATGAGCGCAGACATGAGAATGCTGCAATAGATGAGGATACCGCCCATTGCATAGGTATCCTCAAGGTAGGCATGAAGTGCGGATTGTCTTACCTTTTCGAGTCGCTGCTTGAACGTCTGGATAGACTCCTCTGATATGTGTGCCTGCTCAAAACCCTTTACAAGCACCTCTTCTATCTGAATGGCAATAGGGTCTTGCCTACCCGCTCTGGAGAATACCCTGGCTACTAGTACCCCTAACTGAAGTCGTTGTCTCAAGGTCGATACCTGTTCCTGTGGCTGCCCTTTCATCTAAACTCCTTATTCCTTTTTTGCTGCATCACACAATCGTTCCAACTCAATATAGATCCCCCGTCTCGCTCACTTAAAATTACGTCATCGAACTACCTCATTTACAATCAGGACGGTGTTAGTTCTAGTTGCTTGGCATTTTTCAGCCGGACGGCGTAGTGTGCAACGCCGCCTGTAGCATGGATTCGCCAATGTAGGGTACCGTTTTCGGTACCGAATGGCAAAAGGGACCCGGCTCTCGGTCAGTCAGGCCCCCTGATAGTGGCAAATGCCCTGGAATGTGAGCAGGTTTTGCCCTCAAATGCTAGTATTTGCCCTCAATCTTGAGCACTGTTAGACACGTTCTCTGGGCGAACCGCTCCTCATCTGGCATACTTCCTGTAAGAGTTGTAAATTGCGAGTTGTAAATTGCGTTCGCGCATTGCAGGCGAGACTGGATGTTGAGAATACTCCGCTCGTGTAGCAAGCTGTAAATCCCACCATTAAACGGCTCTTGACCACTTCAGGGGCAAACTGCTCGCTTGTCTGCCATGCTATACTGGTAGACAAGGTCTATTCTTCCTAGTCAGGAGAGCGTGAGCTTACGATTCTGCGAGGAGAAAAGAGATGGAGCGGATTCCTGACACCGACCCTGAAGCTGCACAAAGTGGTGACGGTGTCTTAAAGCATCTGTGCGGTTCATTACAACTGCTTGCATCCCCAGTTCAAGCTCAGCTTAGCCATTTTCCCGCTGGTTGGGTTGTGCTGACTGACGAGATGGTACTTGACTTCGATCAATGGATACAGTGTGTTTCTACCTACTGGAAACTCTCGAAGGAGCAGATGGCAAAGCTTACCACCCTTGATGAGTTTTTGAGTGAGATGAGCGGTTCACCTTCCAGTGATTTGTGGACAGATGAGGCTCTCTCCTCTGATCCCAGGTGGGAGGAGGTACGCACTTTGGCAAAAGCAGCTCTTGTTTCTTTTGGATGGCCCATCGAGATTCCCCCTCCAGCACGAGAGGAGAATGGGATGCTTGTCGATAACGGATCATACTTCATCAAGAGTGGTCTTCCCTCCTAGAAGGCATGAAGAACCCGCTTTCGCAGGAGCGGAAATCCTGCTCTCCCATAGCCTTGCCTTTTGATGAGCTTCAGCTTAGTCACATGCCCTTCGACCGGTCCATTACTCCATTGCCAGGTGAGACCATTTCTCACGGCGTCTTTGTCTTTCTCGATGCCAGCGGCAAAGGACTGGAGTTCGGGAAGCTTGCTGCTTTCCACTTGGGCCAGCCAGGCATCGAGGAGTTCTCCCGTCCGTGTGCGCAGCATTCGCGCAAACTGCTGAACCAGGTCATAAGCCAGATCGACTTCCGGATGGATCTGACGGAGTGTGACGAGTGTCTCCTGCTCCTGGGCACGGAGTTCTTCAGGGCGACGAAGCAGCAGGAAGGTCGCTTGTCGTGAGGTAACAAGAGCCGGGGTCTTCGATGAGGAGGAGGCCTGGGTCTTGCGCTCTTCTGGGAGGAGCCGGAGAAGAGTGCCACGCACACTCTCATAGGACCCCTTGTAGTCTTGCGCAATGAGTTCTCGAAAGAGACGTGCCATGTTGTGGCAGCCCGACTCCCAGCGCTCGAAAATGTATGGCAGGTACGGATCAAGGCGAGAAGCTTGCTCACGTGGTTTGCGCTCGGGAAAAGGTCCAGCAGCCAACCAATTGCTGACGGTGCTGTGACCAACTCCCACCCGCTCGGCAATGGCCTGCTGACTCATACCTTGCTTGCGCAATGCCAGCACCTGATCGTAGAGGGCCATGCGCTCCTCTCGCCGAGCTTGTTGAAGCTGTTGCAGCTTTGGGGAGGAGCGGGGAGTTCGTTTGGATTGCCAAACCGGCGTCACCTCATGGAGCATGGCTTGGGTCTGACGTTTCCGATGAGCGGCCAGATGATGCGCCAGCAATCCCTCCAAAGCTTCTCCTAGATTTTTCAGCAAATGGAACCTGTCCGCACACTCAATGGCCTGGGGAGCGCCTTCTCGCGCAGCAGAGGCATAGGTCTTCCCACGATCCCGGCTCACCAGCATCAGATCAGGCTGTTGACGCATCCAGGCTGCCGAGGTGTCTACTTCCCGATCAGGTAAAAGATCCACCACCCGCCTGCTTTCCAGGTCGATCAGGAGAGTGCCGAACTGGCAGCCGCGCCTGAACGAGAAATCATCTATGCGAAGACTAGAGTACCGAACTTGTCGAGACTTCTGGCAGATCCATGATACGGCGCAGGATGGCTTGGCGGGAAGTCTGTATCCCCAAACGAGCGGCTAGCCTGACGCCGCCTTTGCCGCACGTTGCCAGCCCAACGGAGGTGATCTGCTGACAGTGTCGTATGGTCATCCTGGCCCAGGGCTCGACAAAGTCGGGGAAGCGTTCGGCGAAGACTTTTCGTGAGCAGTAAGGATTGCGGCAGGAAAATTTGCGCACAGTCAGGAAAAGCTGAACACGACGGCCTGCACAGGGCGCATCACGCAGGGTCCGGCGATAGTGACAATGGATCGATGATGATAGTTCAGAACACAGAGGACAGCACGCTGTGGGAGAGGTGGCGACAACTTCGATAACCAGGCCATTTTCGGTAATTTGGATCTGATCAAGCCGCATCCCTTCTGGCAGTTGGAGCAGGGCAGTCCCTTCCATCACGACCTCACTTTGGGTGACAAAACAACTTCGAGAGGTTCTTCTGGAAGGGACTATATCATTACCTGTCAATATATTCTTGCAAGCGAGTAGTAAGCCCCCGAAGTGGCCAAGAGCCATTAAACTGGTCACTTTTACAACAATTATCCTGGTGAGCAAGCTATCCCGAACGGCTTGTTCACCAGGAAGGATAATTGTGGGATTCTCGCCATGATAATGTTGGGATTTACACCACACAGGTCACAGCTAGCGTGCATGCGGTCCCCGAAACGTCTTGACATGCACGCAATTTTTAGGTATCCTGCGTGCTAGCAAATTGGAATGTCTGTTCTTTCTGCTGTGCTCAGGAGGTGGGGAAAGGGTGCAGGAAGTGCCTGAAAAAGGTACTTCTGCACCGTTCTTTTGGGAGGTGTGAGTGAAACATAACTCTGATTTAGCTTCACTCATCCCGCCCGGGATCGTGACGGAAAATCTGGTCAAAATGAGGTTTGTATGCAATCACAGATCGAGGAACATTCACTTTTTGTGACACAAATTGAACAGGCCATGCGGCCCTTGATCGGGTCCATTGAGGGCGCAGAGATCAGAAAGTTTGGGCTTGCCGAAGCCAGCGCCATTTATGATCGTCTCCTTCCTCAGTGGAATCGTGGGAGCGGTGTTCCCAATCCCGGCGCAGTGGCGAAGGGGCAGGCAGTCGCGGAGGCATTCGCAATGGCTTCCAAGCGTCTGAACCTCCTCAGGTTCGTGGATTTTTCAGAAGTAGATTTCCTGTTAAGCGAGGGACATAAAGATGCGGCGGCGGTTATGTGTGGGAGCGAGTTGGAGAAGCATCTGCGCAAATTGTGCGTGAGCAATGGTATTGATGTGTTTCTGCCTCCGAGCAGCACCGGCGAGCCACAGCCGAAGAAAGCCGAGCGGTTGAACGCGGAACTGGCAAGCATTAATGTATATGGGAAGCTGGACCAGAAACATGTGACGTCTTGGCTGGACCTGCGCAATAAGGCTGCGCATGGCGAGTATCACGAGTATAATGCAGAGCAGGTCTCGTTGATGATCCAGGGTGTACGCGAGTTTATGACGCGCTATCCTGCTTAAAGAGCGAAAGAGAGGATGAAGAAATGGCTCAAGAACTCGTCGAGTTTCGCCCCCAGGTCTATACCATTCTTCCAGCCAATGCAACGGATGAGCGTCTGGTGGAGCTGTGGGAGCGGTCAACCTGGAAGACCTGCAGCAATTCGCTGACAGCTTAAAAGCTCAGGGATATAAGGAAGCAACCATCGCGCGGCGGCTGCGGGCGGTGAAGAGCCTGTGTACCTTCGGATCGAAAACCCAATACTTGGCGTTTAATGTGGGCGCGGCGATGAAAGTGCCCAAGGTCAGGCGCAGGCTCCATGAGCGCATCTTGACACGCGAGCAAGTCTTGCAGATGTTTGTGTGCGAGAAGAACGTGCGCAACCGCCTGATCTTGCGGATGTTGTACTATTCTGGGATGCGCGTGTCTGAACTCTGCGGGCTGTGCTGGAAAGACCTGTATCCAGGCCCAAACGGGACCGGCATCGTAGCGATCTACGGCAAGGGGGGCAAAGAGCGGAATGTGGCGCTCAAGCGAGAGGTGTACGAGGAGTTTCTCGCGTTTCGCAATGGGGCTGGGCCAGAAGACCCCATTTTTGTCTCTCGCGGCGGTGGACGAGGCCACAAAAAGGGCGGCAGCCAGTTTGACAAAACCCAGGTCGAGCGCATTGTGCAACAGGCAGCTCGTCAGGCTGAGATTGAGAAAAAGGTGACACCACACTTCCTGCGCCATTCTCACGGCACTCATGCAGCCATGAACAAAGCGCCCGCAGCTGTCATCCAGGTGACCTTTGGTCACGAAAGTTTAGAGACAACCATGCTCTACTTTGATATCAGCCCAGAAGAGAGTTCATCGTTCTATTTATAACCAGTAGCATAAGGAAGGAATGGTCTCCTATGCTCATGGAAAACCTATTTTCATCCGAGCCAATAGAAGAGGTGTTTGGAAACATCGTCGAACTCATCGCGACGCTCTCAGAAACCAGAGATGAACCGAAACGGCGGCAGAAGTGCTACGGCGGCCACAAGCGGCGTGTGTGCCAGCAGGTACACTATAGAGGGAAAAGGATGAACAAACTGACCGATCAGTCCAGTAGCTCCCTTGTTCTCAGAAGAAGAAAGAATTATACTCTCTGCCAGTTACGCATCTTTTCGTGTATATGGAGGTTCTCAGCGTGGATAGAATACAGCGCTCACACGATGGAGCGCACGCGGATGATTTGGTGGGTATAGCAACGATGGGCGTGTACGCGGCGATCAACATACGAGAAACGATAGACCCTCGTGGGTTGATACCGAGAGTTGGGTATCCACAGCTTCGCACTGAGCTTCCGCGCGTACGTGCCACGCTTCATACCGATAACCTTGCACAGGTGCAGGGCAAGGATGCTCGGGCGCGAGACTGGCTTGTGGCGATGGGGAAACACGTGGGCGTGAGGGAAACCAGATCACCTATCGATCTCCTTATCACGCCGGCGCGAAGCAGCGAGGGCATAGCATGGTCTTCTCCTCTTGCTCTTGCAACATACGATGCCGAACATATCCCCAATTCCCTCCAACGCCTCTACGAGCTTTCGCTCAACCCAAATTAGGAGCAGATGCGTCATCCGAATGAGCTCTCGGCTCCGTTTGTCGATGTCAAGATTCATCAGGCGCTGGAGCGGCACCTGTTTGTCAC
>WNFI01141024.1_pt1 | contig 10594 bp, 9 predicted proteins | sample 5400471 | NCBI WGS metagenome assembly WNFI01 (sample SAMN13153348, study PRJNA577476) | soil metagenome | isolation source: 100 cm saprolite on Douglas fir-dominated hillslope | place: USA:California | collected 2013-09-17 | reverse complement strand
CCACAACAGGCCACAGCGGCACCATGACGTTTAATTTGACCGTAACCGGGGCCAATCACTAGGTGGAAGAGCGGCCTTTTAAGGCCGTGGAAGTTTGAAAGATTGATTACCAGCGCTTTGGCGCTGGAAGCGTGCATAACGGACGCTTTCGGCGCTAAAGCCTATTTCCCCAAGTTCTCTTTTCGTGGCTGATGGCCCATCCATTTGTGCTCTAACCACGTCTTTCCGAGCCCCGATTCGTCTTTGCCGCATCTCTTTATCCATGCTTCCTAAAAGAAAACTCGGCACACAAGGTCTCACGGTTTCGGCCATCGGACTCGGCTGCATGGGCATGTCGGAGTTCTATGGCGCAAGCGACGAACAGGAATCCATCGCCACCATCCATCGCGCGATTGAACTCGGCTGCACTTTTCTGGACACGGCCGACATGTACGGCTCCGGCAAGAACGAAGAGCTGGTAGGCCGCGCCATCAAGGGCCGCCGCGACAAAGTGGAACTGGCCACCAAATTCGGCAACGTGCGCGGCCCCCAGGGCGAGTTCCTCGGCGTGAACGGCCATCCGGAATATGTAAAGCAGGCCTGCGAGGCCAGCCTCAAGCGGCTCGACACGGACGTGATCGATCTTTATTACCAGCACCGCGTCGACTTCAAGGTACCCATCGAAGACACCGTTGGCGCCATGGCCGAACTGGTGCGCGAAGGCAAGGTCCGTTACATCGGACTCTCCGAGGCGTCGCCGAAAACCATTCGCCGCGCTCACCAGGTCCATCCTGTCTCCGCGCTGCAAACCGAGTATTCGCTCTGGGAGCGCGATCCAGAAGACGAAATCCTGCCCACGGTGCGCGAACTCGGTATCGGCTTCGTGCCTTACAGTCCGCTCGGGCGAGGCTTCCTCACCGGACAATTCAAGCGCTTCGAAGACCTCGCTCCAGACGATTTCCGCCGCATGTCTCCGCGCTTTCAGGGAGAAAACTTCCAGAAAAACCTCGATCTCGTAGTTAAGATCGAAGAAATTGCTCGCGAGAAAAAGTGCACTCCGGCGCAACTCGCGCTGGCCTGGGTGCTCGCTCAGGGTGAAAGCATCGTGCCGATTCCGGGAACCAGACGCCGCAAGTATTTGGAAGACAACCTCGGGGCCATCAGCATCAAGCTGACGAGTAACGATCTGGCGCGTATCGACAAGGTTGCACCGAAAGGCGTGGCTGCGGGGATGCGGTATCCGGAATTCGCCATGGCAACCGTGGACAAATAGCGAATAACGATGGAGTTAGGTACGACTGAAATCGATATCCTGACACTCCTCGCTCCGTGGATGCAGTTTCGCAATCTTGTAGAGCGTCAGTCATATGCTTGACGGTGTTACCTAGCCGCTAGATTCTTGTGTCTTTGGTGGGCGGTGCAGGACTCGAACCTGCGACCTCCTGCTTGTAAGGCAGGCGCTCTAACCAACTGAGCTAACCGCCCGCGAAAATCGCGGTGAGAGAATTCCTGGATATTTTCGTTCGCAGAGCGTCTAAACAGCAAGTATAGAGAATGCTGCAATCACGGTCAAAACCGGCTACTCTCGCGCGAAATCGTGGCGCGAGGCCGTTACTCTCGTCACCAGAGTTCACTGATTCTTCCCCGCCGGGCGTGTACGGCCCGTGATAAGCTCGGCGGAGAGACGTGACGTATGGAAGGCCTGTTGCAAAAGCTACCGACGATCCTGGTGCTGGCGGTGCTGGTCGGGATTTTTGTTGCGCTCCGCCGGCACGTTAAGTCGAACCGGCTGCAACTCTGGATTGCCGCGTGGGTGCTCATCTTTGTCCATTTTGTGGCCCAGGCATTTGAGCGGAAGAACCCCACGGTTTTTGACGCGATTGATCTCGGCGCATTGCAGCTCTCGGCCATCGTGTTCATCGCGTCCCTTACGCGCTATGTTGCCGACAACAGGAAGACTTTGATGTTTTTGGGGACTACCTGTCCTGCGCTGCTCATTTACACCACGGCCTATGCTTTCAGCAAGAATTTCCGCTGGCTATACCTGGTCTGTATCGCCGTGATCTATTACGGCAACGTGGTGCTCATGACTTCGGCTTTAATGCCACGCTGACCATCGCATTCGTCTGCACCGCATGGCTCTTCTGGAGGACCTATCAGCGCTGGTCGCCGGGCGTGATCATCAGCTCCTGCGGCTTTCTGCTGTGGGCGGCTGTGTTTCCACTGGGCGCGTTTCTCGACACTCATTATCCCGGACTCCATATCAATCCCGATCTCTGGAATACTCCCAAGTTCTTTGTCGCCTTCGGCATGATCCTGACGCTGCTGGAGGACAAGTCCACGGTCCTTGAAGACAACAGCCAGCGCGAACAGAAACTCAACCAGCAGCTGCAGAAATTTGCCAGCATCACTTCCCGCCTGCTGACCGGCGTGGAAGTAAACCGTCTGTGCGATGAAATTGCCCACGCCATTACGGACACCAGCACTTTCCGGCGCGCGGCTATCACGCTGAGCGCCGACGACAACACCTTCTATGTCGCCGGGCACAGCGGCCTGGACGAAGAAACCCTCCAGCAACTCCGGCAGAAGGCCGCTACGCGCAAGGTGTCCGAGGTTGCGGAGTTTCGCCGCGTTGGCCTCCAACTGGGCCGGAACTGTTACCTGCTGAAGCCGGACCAAGCGGCGCCGTACGCGCTGCGCAGCGACCAGGATTTTGAGCCGAATCCCTACTGGCAAAATGGAAACGAACTGGTAGTGCCGCTGCAATCCAATCGCGACACGTGTGTCGGCTGGATTTCCATGGACGATCCGTGCGACGTCACGCGCGTCACCGCGGAGGAAATGACCAAAATCGAATTACTGGCCGGAGACCTGGCCGTCACCATTGACAACGGCGTGCTGCATCGCCAGTTGGTGCGCGCGGAAAAACTGGCCGCGATCGGACAGCTTGTCGCCGGCGTGGCCCATGAGTTGAACAACCCTCTGGCGTCGGTGATCGGCTACTCCGAGTTGATGACAGACGACATCTCCGCCGGACCGGCGCGGCAAAAGCTCGACAAGCTGGTGCGCGAGGCGCACCGCATGCGGCGGATCATTGAGAATCTGCTGCGCTTTGCGCGCCAGAATAATCTGGAAAAGAAATCAGCGGACCTGCAGACGCTGCTCGAGGACGTGCTGGCGCTGCGCGACTATCACATCCGCAACAACGACATTGAAGTTGAGGTGATGATCCAGACCAAGCTTCCACCTGTGGCCGTGGATGAAGACCAGTTCAAACAAATCCTGCTGAACCTGCTGAACAATTCCATTGACGCCATGGAGAAAGCTCCGGTGAAGCGCGTCCGCATTGAAGCGGTGCAGGAAGAGAAACGCGTGGTGGTCCGCTTTGACGACACCGGCCCCGGCTTTGATGAAGTGGGCCGCGTGTTCGATCCTTTCTATACAACCAAACCCGTGGGCAAAGGCACCGGCCTGGGTCTCAGCATCTGTTACGGAATCGTCAAGGAACATGGTGGCGACATCTACGCCATCAACCTGGAGCCTTCCGGCGCGCGCGTCGTGCTGGAACTTCCTGTCTATAATCCCTTGGCCGCCCCAACCCCGCTCAGCAGCCTGCAACGCCCAATTGGGTGATTCAATCAAAACCTCAACACAGAGGAACAGAGGAAACACGGCATGCCGGGACGGGTTGCCAAAATCGGGTAATCGGGTAATTTAAATTCCGGCGATTTTGGCATTTTTGGCAATCTTTTCCTCTGTGTCCTCCTTTCCTCTGTGTTGCAAAGGTTTTTCTTGATTCTGCGCAAAAATCAGAACACTTAGCGTTCCTCGACTGTCCTTATTCTTAGTGAGCCAAACCAGGAAGGCACAATGGCCGGACAGGCAGTTCTAGGAGAGGCGATTCTCAAAGAAACCCAGGCCGCGGAAGCCGAGGCTGCGCCGACCATCGAGGGCCTGGTCGCCCAGCATGGGTTGTTAGTATTCCGAATCGCGTACTCCGTTTTGCGGAACCACCACGACGCGGAGGATGCGGCGCAAGAGTGCTTCCTGCGCGTTCTGAAATATGGCCGGCAACTCAAGCATGTTCGTAATCCCAGGACGTGGGCAAATGCAGCAGATTCTGGAGCGCCTGATCGCAGCGCTGCCCAACGACCTGCGCCGCACGCTGGAGCTGTCCACGGTACAGGAGCTGAATTCCACGGAGATCGCGGAGATTCTCAACATCCCGGAGAACTCAGTGCGCACCCGGCTCATGCGCGCGCGCAAGCTGCTCAAAGAAAAACTTTCCAGCCGGCTGGAGGTACAAAAACATGGCTGAACAGGAAAAAGACCAACATCTCGACGAAATGCTTGACTCGCTGCTGGCCTCGTACTCAAACGAAGACCCGCGGCCAGGAATGGAAACGCGCATTCTGGTCGCGCTGGAAGCGCATGCCAAACAACGGCGACGGACCTGGGTCCTTGGGTTTGCCATGGCAGCAGCGGTTGTGTTGTTGGCCCTGGCCATCACAAATGTGCGGACCGCCAAACCAGGCATTACGGCCAAAGTTGATGTCAGGCAACCGTCGACGGACGCCGGGCCCGCCATTTCTAAAAAGTCCGCGCCCGTTCCGGGGACGGCAAACACGCGGCATGTACATCAGCGCGGCGTGAACCCAGACAAGGACGAGATCAACAAGGCCATCCTGCAGATGTCTTCCCTGGGCCATGGAGATTTCCCGGCTGACGCAATACCGTTCGAACCGGAGAAGCTGTCCCCGGGCTTAACGCGCCGGCAAGAGCCGGAGCCGGCCATAGTCCAACTGCCGCCGGCGCCCAGGATCAGCATTCGCGATCTGGGAGTTCAGCAAATTGAAATCAAGGAACTCACTCCTGCAAAGGACATAGATGGGAAAGGAAACTGAAATTTATGATACTGAAGTTTATGATGAAGAGAATCTGCTCAACACTTACACTTGCCCTGCTTGCAGGGGCCCTGCTTGCAACCATTCCACAAGCTCTGGCACAAAGCGCGGAAAAGAGCGCAACAGAACAAAACACAACCGAAAAGAGCCTGACCTATAGTCCGTCGGACTTCCCTCAGGCCCAAAGCGTGGAACTGCGGCCTGTTGCCGGCACCCGCGTCACGCTCAAACTAACCGACACAAGCCGCGCGGTCTATGAGGCCATCGGCAAGCAGGCAAGAATCAGCGTTCTTTTTGACCCGGATTACACGCCGCGCTCCATCAGCGTTGATCTGGAGGGAGTTTCTCTTCAGGACGCGCTCAAGATTGTGGCCTTTGAGTCCAGAACATTCTGGCGGCCGGTGACCAGCACCGCGATTTTTGTCGCTGTCGACACTCCGGCAAAACGGCGGGATTTTGAGCCGCAAATCGTCAAGACCTTTTATCTTCCTAATATTTCCTCGGGCGGGTCGGACTTACAGGATATTGTTTCCAACCTGCGCACGATCGTGGAAATTCAACGCGTGCAGATGAATACCGCGAATAACACCATTGTGGTGCGGGCAACCCCGGAGCAAATGGCCCTCGCGGAAAAGATCATCGACGATCTGGGCAAGGCCAAGAAAGCCACCGCTAGCGGGTATCGCCTGGACATCAAAGTCAACGAGTTCAATGATGAGAAGAAAACGGGCTCACGGACCTATACCCTGCTTGTGGAACCCCATGAAGTAGGCAAGCTGCGGACCATTTCGCGCGTTCATGGCAATGATGTAGGAAAGAACATTGACTGCCAGATTAAATCGCAGACTGACCGGACCGTGGAGTTGCGCTTGAGCGTGGAAGTCCTTGATCTTGCTCCGGCTGAGCGTGGTGCGACGGAATCCACTGCCGCCGACGCCGTGCCCCAGCAGTTCAGAATGGAAACCAGCGTAACGCTCGAATTGGGAAAGCCAACCATCGTAAGCAGCTTTGGCGATCCCTCCAGCAAGCGGACCTTCCAAATTGAAGCCACCGCCGTGCGTGCCAAGGACCGGGAATAATTGCGCTGTAATCGCACTAGTGTCAGCACAGAAGCAGTTTTCTTCTCTAAGGGCCGCCCGCAATAGCGGCCCTGCTTTTTAGTGACGGGGCAGCAAGACTCCGGGACTTCTTCGTTCTAGAATAGAGTTCCCTTCTAATGCCATTCCGGACCATCATCGTCCTGGCTCTTGCTGCATTGTCTCAACCTGTAGCGAGCCAGACAGCGGCAACGCCGGCTTCCGCGCAAACGCTGTTCAACCAGGGAAGATTCCAGGACGCCGCAACCGCTTACCGGGCGATCATCGCAAAAGACAAATCTTCTGCGCTGGCGTACTCCGGACTGGTACGCAGTCTCTTAAAGCTCGACGATGTCAGCGCAGCGAACCTGGAGTCGCAAAAAGCCGTCGCCACCCTGCCAATGTCATGCCCGATCGGGGCCGTCCGCGGTGACGTTTTCTTCCGCTTTGGGCGGTTTAATTTGGCCGAGCGCGAATACACCTACGCCCTGGCCGGTGAAGACAAATGCGCGCATGCCATTCTGGGACTCGCTCGCATCTACGCTGCGCAAAGCAGACGCGTCAAAGCGCGCGAGTGGTTCGCCAAAGCGCACGACCTTGATCCCGACGATGGAGATGCTCTTTATTACTGGGCCATCACTCTTCCCTATCCAAAAAATGCCGAAGCGCTGGAAAAACATCTCGCCAACTTTCGCGACGACCCGGAACGCGAGCGCCGCGAGCACGAGTATCTCGATCTCATCAAAGCGCTGGCGGGACGCCCCGTCTGGATACCGGCGCGCGACGTCGACCACACGGAAATGAACCTGGAAACCATTCTGGCTCCAGCCCCGCGGAGTTCCGCGCAACAGCAGCCCTTGAATCCCGGCCCCAGCATGGCTCTCCGAGGCCTGGGCCTGCGCGTGAAGCTGAACGAAGCCACCGTCAAGACGTTGCTGCTCGATACCGGAGCTTCCGGCGTGGTCATCAAAAAAAGTCTGGCCGACAAAATTGGCGCCCGGCGCGTCTCCGCGCAGTCGCTCGAAGGTGTGGGCAGTTCCGGCGCCGCCAGCGGCTACACCGCCTGGGTAGACAAGATCATCATCGGCGATCTTGAGTTCCATGATTGCATTGTGCGCGTCTCCATGAAAGACAACATGGGCAACATCGATGGCCTGATCGGCTCCGACGTCTTCGACCACTACCTGGTCACCATCAACTTCCCCGGCCACAAGCTCCAACTCAGCTCGCTTCCGCCAGCTTCAGACGAGCCCCCAAGCACGGCCCCAGAGTCCCCAACTCATGTCTACAGTTTTGGACATCTTCTCCTTATGCCGACACGCGTTGGCCCAACCGCCAACGGACTTTTCTTCATCGACACTGGCGCGTTTTCCAATATTATTTCGCCCGGCATGGCCAGCCAGCTCGGACAAGTCCGCGACAGCGCGCTTCCGGTGCAAGGCGCCAGTGGCCAGGTAAAGGACGTCCACACAGCGCCCGGCGCCGTGCTGCATTTTTCGCGCTACAGTCAGCCCGCTGAAGATTTGCCCACAGTCGACTTGCATCCCCAAAGCAAGGACCTGGGCACCGAAGTCTCCGGGATCGTCGGATTTCCCACGCTGCGTAAGATGAAGATCGTGATTAACTATCGCGACGGGCTGGTTGACTTTGACTACAAACCCTAAAACCGAAGCCGCGGACGAATTTGGGATGGACCGCCATTACATCGAGTCCCGCGGCAAAACGCTCTTCAAGTTCCTGTGCAATTATTACTGGCGGATTGAAGTCACCGGGCTCGAGCATATTCCACGCGAAGGCCCGGGCATCCTGGTGGGAATGCATCGTGGTTTCATGCCCTGGGACGCAGTCATGGCCTTGCATCTGCTGGCCAGCCGCACCGGGCGCATCCCGCGTTTCCTGATCCACCCCGGCCTGCTCAAGTTCTCTCCCATTACCAACTTCGTTACCAAACTCGGCGGAGTGCTGGCCTGCCAGGAAAATGCAGACCACGTGCTCGCCGACGGTGAACTGCTCGGCGTGTTTCCCGAGGGCGTGCGCGGAGCGTTCGCCCTGTATCGCAACGCGTACCAACTCCTGCCGTTCGGACGGGACACATTCGTAAAACTCGCTCTGCGTCACCGCGCGCCCATTCTTCCTTTCGTCACCGTCGGCAGCGCGGAGATACTTCCGGTCTTCTACCAGATCAAATCGCGCCGCTGGACGCGCTATTCCCGTTGGCCCTGTCTGCCGGTGTCTACGTTCCCTTTTGTGCCGTTTCCGTTGCCGTCCAAGTGGCACACCATGTTCCTGCCTCCTGTTCAGGTGGAGCAGCGCTATCCAGCGGAAGCAGCGCAGGACTCTTCGATCGTGAAAGCCATCAGCGCAGAAGTTCGTTCGAGCATGCAACAAGCGGTGGATGAAATGGTGCGTAGAAGGAAGTCGATTTTCTTCTGATCTCTCAGAGCCTTTTTCCGAAGCCCCGAACGCAGTGAGGGGCCCCTATAAACCACAAAAATCTATTGGCCGCGGATCATCGCAACGATAGGGATCCCTCACTCCGTTCGGGATTTCAGAAAAAGACTACTGCTTACAAGGCGGCAGCAATTGCGGATAGTAAAGCTCGGCTTTTTTAAACACATCGCCGGCCACTCCCCGGAATTTTAATTTCCATCGCTCGGAACCGGACTTGCCGCCGGGGATTTTCACTCCCAGCATGTATCCGCGCCAGTTCCAGCCAAAGAAGTGCGGCTCAAAATGGCTGTGCGCTCCGCCGGTCCTCTCAGGAAATTCCAGAAACAGGGCTTTTTCCGAAGTGTGAGGGTTGAACAGGAAATCGCGGCTGTTGCTGCTGATAGGTTCGCGCAACATGGTCATCAATCGCGTGCCGGATTGCAGAAATTCTCTTTCCACGTCGCCGGCGGAGTGGCTGCTTTTGTCGTCATAGGGAAAGCCCACCAGCAGAACAGCGTCCCCAGACTGGTGAGGACCAAAAAGCTTCAGGGCTTCATGCAAAGCATCGAACAGGGCGACTCGCTTGCCCAAAGAACGCGCTTCCTCGCGAACGGCGCCAATGGCCCTGGTCCGTTCATCGGGATCGGTGAAAAAGCCTTTGGTAAAAACCGCCTTCCCCGCATAGACGCCAAAAGCTACCGGCTGACCATCAGGCGCCTGCCGCGCCATGCGAGTGACTGCGTCCACAACATCGCCAATCTTGGAGCTGTCGGCCGCGCCGTCCATCTCCAGCAAAACCACCAGCCGGCTTTTGTAATCTGGAGCTGTTGGCCGCGCCGTCCGTTTCCAGCAAAACCACCAGCCGGCTCTTGTAATCGTGCTCGGAACTCACAACCGAAAGCGTGGTGCTGCCCATCCGCGCGTCAAAGTCTCCGGCCTTCAGTGTCGCCAGATCAATGCCTAATTTGTGATTGTAGGCATTCACCACTACGTAGGAAGTGCAATCCTGTCCCGCAGCGCAGGAAGCTAGAGCCAGGATGAAAACAAGAACTATGAGAACAGAGCGCATAAGTGACATTTCACATGCCTTTAACATTGAAGTAAGAAGACAAGCAGACCAACCACACGCGCGCATTATACGGCGACGCGTTGGAATGACAAAACGCGGTGGAGCACAAGCACTCAGCAGTCAGCATTCAGCACTCAGCATTCAGCCCGCGCAACATTGTGGGCTGAAGGCAACGACTCGACTTGGCATAGGAGAGAAAGCTACACCGCAGGGCCGACGGAATGTTTCGGGGCTGAGTGCTGAATGCTGATTGCTGAATGCTGACTGCCGAGTGCTCTATTCAGTCCGCAATGCCTTCATAGGCGAAATAGAAGCAGCTCGACTAGCCGGAATGATGGCCGCGAAGAATGCGAACACTGCCAGCGCGCCTGCAGCCAGAATCAGCGCGAATGGGTCCCAGGATTTAACCTCGTAGAGTTGCGCTGAGATCAGGCGTCCAGCGCCGACGGCCAGCGGCAATCCCAGGATCAGTCCGGCAAGAACGCGCTTATACGCTCCGCCCAGCACCAGTCCAATCACTTTCGCGCGGTCCGCGCCCAGAGCCATGCGTATGCCGATTTCCTGTGTGCGTTGCGCGACTGTGTATGCGGTCACGCCATACAGTCCAACAGCAGCCAGAAGCAGGGCCACAATTCCGAACAAGCCGGCGAGACCGGCGACGGCGCGCTCCTGCTCGAACCGTAAATCAATTTGCTGCTGCATGGTCCTTACGCTGATGACCGTCAGGTTAGGGTCCACTTCCGCCAGAGCGCGTGTCAGCAACGGTTCGAGTGTTCCGGGAGGGACGCTGGTCACCAGCATGATTCCGCTGACGAAGTGCGATCCCACTTCTATTCTCTTCAGCATGTCCTGTTTGTAATCAACACTCTGGGCCAGCGGCACGTAGAACATGGGACGCGCCGGCTGGTCCAGTTGCCAGCCGGAGAACTTGGCATCGCGCACCACGCCAACGATGCGAAACGTCCCGGCGTTTTCCGGATAGTCGAGACCGAAATGCTGGTCCAGCGGGTTCTCGTCGCTTTTGAAAAAGCGCTTCACGAAAGCTTCGTTCACGATGGCGACCAGTTCGGTGTTTTCGTTGTCGGCGGTGGTAAAGTTTCGTCCGCGCAAAGCAGACATGCCCAGGTCCTGGAGGT
>WNFI01484263.1_pt1 | contig 10595 bp, 16 predicted proteins | sample 5400471 | NCBI WGS metagenome assembly WNFI01 (sample SAMN13153348, study PRJNA577476) | soil metagenome | isolation source: 100 cm saprolite on Douglas fir-dominated hillslope | place: USA:California | collected 2013-09-17 | reverse complement strand
AGGTGTACCTGATCCATCATCAACGATAACAAAGAAATAACCTGGACGATAGCTGCCATCATAATTATAGCCCTCGGCAATGGTCCACTGGATGACAGCTGCTACTCCCATGATGGCTGAATTCAGGCCATAGACATCACCCTTTGCTAACCCGAGAATATAAGCAGCGAAACGCGCCTTAAGTGCTGTATCACTTTCCTGGTCCGCGCCATTGGTGAATGCTGCTACATTTAGCACAGTATCAAGACCAGTAATTGGCGAAGTCATTGAGGACAGCGCGCCAGCAGCCACGTTGCCTGCAGCACCAGCGACAACAGCCTGTACTGGAACCACAATCGAAGCTACGCTAGAGGGTAGCAAGTATCCTGTTGGTGGCCCTGCTTGATAGGTTCCGTAAGTTAGATTGGTGGTAACAGTAAATTTGGTATTATTACCATCGGTTGTCGTCAGTGTAGCGCCAACTGGAACGAAAGCAGTACTCGGACCAGCAGTAAATCTCGTATAGGTAACTGTACCACTGGCGAATTGCGCGCCTAGCCGTGGCGAGCCACCCGGCAAAGTCGTGGTGATACTTCCTGTAACAATCGGCATGAAATCAGCCGTAAAGGTATCGACATCAGTTCCGCTAGAGGTACTTAGGCGAATAGCAGTCAATAGCTGCAGCACCAGTGCTTGGAACCACAGAAACAAGCCAGCGAAGCCTTCGGTGATGGCGCGCAGGGTCGAACCGGTCGAAAAGTTAATAAGCTTGGCCGCACGGCCCTGGATGCCTGAGATAGTGTTTGTCACCATCTGGTTAAATGATTGAGTTGGTAGGACGGGCATCTAGTTTCTCACAGTGTTATGGAAAAGGAAACCGAAACCCCAGTCTGGGCATCCCAGTACTGGATGCCTATGCCGATCAGGTTAAGCTGATTAGGAGAAGCTGCTACGGTAAGGATCGCTGGAGGAGATGGCGCAACAGAGACCTCTAAGGCCAACTGCTGTGCGCATATTGACTTGATTTCCTCGACAGAAAAAACTGAACCGATCTTCTGTGGCAACCCAGCACCATAATCGGGATGCCAGACATAGCCCTTGACCGCGGTGAATAACCGGCGTTCAAGCCGCTGCCGCACTTCGTTATCGCCATCAATCACCAGCAGATCGCCGGTAGCGTCTGGCTGGAAGTCGCGTTGCCATTCCAAGGATACGTCAGCCATTATACGATCACCACGTTAAGAGCAGTCGCTATAGCTGTCATCCTAGGTTGTCCCAGGACCTGAACCAGTGCTGCCCAACGAGTCTTGAAGTAGGTGTCAGATATTGACATTTGGTCTTTGTTGGTTTGCAGTTGTGTCCAATACAATCCGAACTGGTTATCAAGGACTTGTGCATCTTTGATCTTGGTGTAATCTGCGACTGTAAACAGCAGCATCAAATCGTGTGAAAGGACAACTGTAGCTGATACCGGATCGTTATATTTTGGAAAAGCTGCGAGTATCTGGGCTGGTGTCGCACCTTCCGGTAGGCTTTTTTCTCCAATCTTAAGGACATAACTAGCAAGTTGGTTGCCAAATGAGTGACCATCATTTGAATAGACCATTGGCATTATAAATTGTCCTCCCAGCCCGAAACGTAGCAATTACCACCTGTAGAATCAGAAAGATAATTAATTTGAAGCGTTCCATTCTGCATCACAAATTCATAGTACCAGAAGCACTGGCCAGAGATTACAGAAGCTATCCTCATGATTTGGTTGCCTATATTATCGGAAACAGCTACAGTATTATTATTAGATACCATGACTCCGCGAACGATACCGGCAGTAGCTGGAACAAAACTAACCAACGAGAAATATGTTGCTGGATTATTCAAGCCACCAGCAACAGTGCGAAGGGCAGTATAGGCAAACTGCCGGTTACGCTGGATGAATCCTGTTATACCAGCAGAATAATAGAACCAGCCAACCCGGCGCTTATAGGTATAGCCAGATGGCATTGTCGGTGCCGTTGCACTAATGCTAATGAGACCAGCTATTGTGTTGGTGGTCGGATTATAGATTATGAAATAATTATATGATCCAGTCGCAATAACTCCAGTATCAAGTCCATTTGCGCCACTAACGGCAGCATTCAAGGTAAGCGAGACTGAAGTCGCACCAAATAGGTTTCCTATACTATTGTAAAGTGCTATGGCATCAGCGCTGAAAATCATAGTATTTGCACCAGTCGTGTAGCAATATAGATTAGCGATACCACCACCTGACATCGCAGCAGTTTCCAACGCTGTTGCCTGAGATGAAAGAACATCAACAATCGGTGGAAGAATAAAGCTTACCTTATTGGTATCATCATTCGAGGTACCATAGATGGTTGTTCTTGCTAATGTATGAGTGGAAATTGTATAGGTACCTGATCCACTTTCCCATAATGAACCATCGGCACTCTGTGCATAATAACGATAGACTTTGCCGGTAATGACTGATGATAGTTCTGGAGTCAATTTTCCTGTGGGTGCCGAGGCGACAACAAAATCTACAGTCCCCGCGAGCGTGGCATTGAACTGCGTCGCATTTCCTGTTACAAGAAAAGCCATTAGTCACTAACATCCGATCCAGAAGTCAACCACGACCACAACCCAAATTTTGCAACAGCATTCCAGACATTCTTGACATTATCGTTACGCTTACCATTAATAGTCACCTTTTTATCACCTTTGATAGTTTCATTATGGATCTTTTCTAGCGTATCAGTCTTGTTGTTTCCTGTTACAGTGATATCACCCTTGCCATCCAGCTTATAGGAAGCTACCACTTGACCGGAACTAGGCGTAGCGCCAGTGGTGCTAATCGTACTATCCTGCTGGGTACCACCCTGCAGCAGCAGGCTACCGTCCTTGGAGAAGAAAATCTTGGCGCCGTTCTTGTGCCAGAATACCATCTCTCCAGATTCAACCCTTGGCGGCTTATCCTTATCACTATGAACCCGCTGCACAATCTTACCAGATTCAATATCACCTTCTTGGTAGCGAACAATGACCTGATCGCCTGATTCCTTTTGACCACTCTGCTGGCCGCCTCCACTACCTCCTCCAGTACCACTACCCTGATCACCACTTTGGCCACTGCCCGGCGTCAGCCCTATAGCAATGCCAAAACCGTTGCCAATGTGACCTGTCTCGATTGGCAGCCAGCCACTCTCTTGGCCTTCTGGCTGGAAGGTAACTTTGGCGAGATGCTTGTCTGGGTCATAACTGGTAACTAGGCCATGCCGTTCATTATATCGACCAGCCATTAGCCGTTCAATAATGTGAAGCACCATATTCTCAAGATCGCCAGAACCACTCATTCTGCAATAACTTTACATTTATCAGGATCAACTGATTCTGCAAGAGCGATAGAACCAACGATCTTCAGTAGACAACGTGAATATCCACGTAGTTTAGGTCTATTCCAATAATTTTTCGCGTCCTCTAGGTCCTTAATGAGACGTTCAAACTGTGGACGGTCCTCATTCATGACGCTGTCCTCCCACTTTTACCAGAGCGTGCCGTGATATTGGTTCGATGCCCTGACATTCCTATTTCATGGTGTACGCAATCTATCTGATACTGTTGATCAAAATATCCGGTACCGGTTAAAACTAATCCCATTCCTGCATTACAATTCGGATCACCAACGACAGAAGCCTGGAGCCTTAGTTCATGTCTGGCAGCTTCGTTTGCCCTGGTCTTGGCGTGCTGGTCAACATGATCCTGTTTCAAGTTTGGAATATGATAGTTATAAGTCAATGGTCCACCATTACCGCTGACATTGGATTGTTTCTGGTAGACCTTCTTATCTTTCGGATGCCACGACTTGACAGTAACCTGGATAGTTTTTCCAGCCTGAACATTGCGTGTAATAGTCAGTCTCATAAAATCAGCAACGATCGGTCCAAGGGTAGGTGGAACATAATTCAGGGTATACAATCCGCCAGGATTACTGGTCGATACATAATGCAATGTTCCTTGCGGATCAACCCACCAACGCGCTCCATCAAACTCTGCCAGTTTATGAATAACCTGGGCAAAGGTAACATTGTCTGAAAGCCTTACATAGTCCTGTTGCAATAACTTGCCAGCCAATAATCCACTAGCATCAACACTAACACTCAAGCCAACCCGGCCAGCCAGATCGGAAACGATATCGCTTCCCATCTTGTTAATCCACTTTTCACTACTCATATTCTCGTGCAGCTTGGCTGATTTGTCACGTCCACTAACCCGGATTGTCCTACCAATATAATCAAAACTAATATTATCAATCTCACCAGTGATCAATATTGCTTGCATTCCGCGAGTCAAGACAGAAACTGTTGCAGTATTATCTCCGATAGTCGCCAGCGTTGATTCGGCACCAGGATAGCTAAGAGGAATTGCTCCTGAAAAGGTCGATGCCTTGCGCGTTGCCTGTTGTTCTACTGAGCCGTGTTCAATCGGAAATGATCCACTTCCAACATTAAGCCACGCAAAGTGTGGACCTGCACCAGAGGTGATTGCCATTACCGACCACCATACTGATCTTCATATTCATCACGTGCATGTTTTCTAATTTCATCAATTTCAGTAAGTGTTCGCTTCTTGGTGTTTGCCATGTCACAACCCTAGTATTCCTGTTTGTGCTCCAGTAGGGAATACAGGAGGAATCAAGATATTAGCTGTAGTAGCAATCCACGGATCAATGATATTATTCATAAAGGCAATACTAACCCATTGCAAAGGATCACCAGTCTGCAACATCGCAATATGGAACAGCGTAGAATGCGCAGAAGTTCGAACTGTCTTCGCTGGAATAGTAGATGCGATATAGCTGATGTTTGCCATTTAGACCTGGATCAGATTAGAGGTAGCACGGCCAACAACACCACGCAGCAATGACAACTTGTTCTGGTTCTGTGCTGCTACTAAAACCGATAGAACACCCTTAACAATAGTCACAGCATCAGCTGGTGGTATCCAGTTATCTAGTAAAGTACTATCGGTTGTTAATATAAGACTTGTTAACGTAGTTGTCGTCAAGGCTGTTTGAATGTTGGCTGTAAGTGCCGCCGCATTTAACTGAATTGCAACCAGATTAGAATGAGGTGTATTAATTAAAGGTTGTCCTGCTAGGACCTGTGCCTGTAAGCTAGTTAGTGCTGTAGTAATATTGGTTGGAATCGTCATGGTAAGGCAATTCCAAAATTCAGATCAGATACAATTAGGCTATCAAGAGGACTAACTACGTTACCTAGATTTCCAAGACCTGGGTTCTGATAGACAGTGCATGATATGTTATAATCCACCCAAACTGGTAGACGACGAACATTATAGATAAACTGTTCGATTATTACAGACCGGAACTGACCGCCCCAAGACAATGGTACCACTAACCCGGCAGCACGCATTGCATCGAGCGCTAGGGCAGTATTATAGGCATTATTGCCAAAGAATTGTCCTTGCCATTGTATATTAGCTTCATCAGGACCCAAGGTATCAATAACACGTGAACCACCCGGAAGCTTATGCATAACCATAGCCTGACGGCCACCGCCCATCATCTTGTCCGGTGTAGAATAGCCGTCGAAGGTTATGCCACCAAGGATTAGGGTATCAGTCATTACGTACTCGTAAAATTGCCTTGTGGACGGAATTTCTGGAAACCATCTGGTGAAGGAGAACCCGTTGGATGATTATAAAGGTCCTCCAATACTTCACTAACCGCTTGGGCTAGTGTTCTGCCATCAATATTCAGGTTCATATTGACAGGTTGTAAAATCTGTTTCTGATTACTCGGATCAAAACTGGCAGGCATTATTCTACTGTTGTTAAACGGCGATGATCCTTCAAGAGACTGGTTTTGTGGTTTTGCACTACCCCATTGCATCCAACCAGGAATTTTTATCGATGACCATTCATCAATCTTCCGTAATATATCACTCATAGTCTGGATAAAAGTCGCGATTCCTTTTAACTTATCCCAATTGACAGCAGCCAATGCAACAAAACCGGCAACCAACCACCCTCCAGGACCAATAGCGGCAATAACCGCCAACATGCCAGCAGCCATAAGCGCAATACCAAGAGCAGCAATACCTTCACTAATAAATGTTAGTGTTTTTGGATCGACTGATCGCAATGAATCTTGTATTGAATTTATAGTGGATGTTATGAACTGTAGAGCCTTGATAAAGTTTTCGCTTTGTGGACCAGCAAATGCGACCATCATATTACTCCAGGCATTGGTAAGCGCTTCCATATTCGCCCCAATGTCTTTTTTCATGATGGTATCCATGGATTGCGCCACGGAATATCCTTGTTTAATGCGATCCTTTTCTGCCATCAACTGTTCATAATTGGCAACTTCTTCTGCTGTAAAACGCTGGGTTGTTTGTCTACCAAAAGCCCCCATCGTAAGACGCATTTGCTCTTGTGGATCGGTTATTCCTCGCTCCTTAAATGTTTCGCGTAATTTATGAGCCATCTCCATCGGATCATTACCGATCAAGGCGGTTAATCGTTGTGAAGCTTCCTTGCTAAGATTAACAGTTCCACCTTTACCAAGAGTATATTCATCTGATTTAAGGAGACCAACTTCCTCCATTCCAGCAGCGGTTTTTGCTGTCATCTGACCACGCGCCATCTGGTTCCACAACGACATATAAGCGGTACCAGTACGTGGCCCACCGAGTGCTTGAGATATTGTGGCCATCGATAAAAAACCTTCCTCACTTAAATCACGCATAAATGTGCCACCTTGCTTAGCCATTCCAAGAATAGTAGCTTCATTGACTGAACCGTGCGTCGCAGCTTTTATTCTTTGAACCATATCGAGGAATTTTTCAAGTCGATCCATATCGATATGGCCGGTAAGTGGATCAGTGATGCGTCCGGTTAATTCACCCGCCTTGAGAAGACTTCGAAGCGCTTCTCCTTGTCCGCTTTGAAAACCTTTATCCCCTCGCTGTGAAAATGAATACTTGGCCAGTGATTCCCATATCTCCATTGACTTTTCTTGACCAATAATCGAGTAAGTAAAGCCCGGGATTTTCAATAGGTCTTCAACCTTCATACCAACACGCTTTGAAATATCAAAAGCTCTGGAAGTCATCTCTCCACTTATAACAGCCTTGGCCATATCAGCACCAAGCCCTTGTATTTTTGCTATCTCAGTTGAAAAATCTTTAGCCTTCATCAGTGCTTTTTCTAATGCGCCAATAAGAACAGCACCACCAATAATTCCAGCAACGCCAATAACAGCTTTTCCCCAGCCAGTCATGCTCTTCCCGATATCTTCTGAAAGCTTATGAATGGATGTCAAGCGATTGCTAATAAGAAGTAAATCATTCAAAGCCCCACCGTGGAGCCCAATACGCATCATCATTTCATATACGTCAGCCACTAGTCTTCTCCATCATAGGACCATTCATCCTCAAAATCAGGATGTTGACTAAATACATGATGAAATAGATCGTGCCCGCAAATTATATGTACTTCGTGTTCCTTGCGCATTGCAGCACCGGCCAGGAAACTACGTGGTGGAATATGTCTCGTACCGAGTTCGTGCCACAACGCCTTTGGATCATTAGAACCGACATAGGCAGTCCAGTTCAGTCTGTCACCTTGAACTGACCACTTGATTGATCGACGCATTGCTCCAGTCTCCAGCAACGGACTATCGCCAGTGGCTTTACGTGCAATTGTTTCAGGTTGTAACTTTGGCCAATCATAGTCATAGGTTCCTAGAACACGTTTCGCTTCCTTCTGAACTAACCTAGCTGATTTTTCCACAGCCTTCTTGGTAGCATGCTCTATACGCATGTGCACAGCTGTAAAGAATGCAGCGCCTTCTAGTAGGGAGTGCTCTGTCACATCGGTTCCGTTGATATATCAATTGGCTTGTCTACTTTTGCTTGTGGTGTTGGATTAGACTTAGCAAAGGCAGCTTTACGTCGTGCAACTTCTCTACCCCAACCTGCTTCGAAACTTTCATGAGTCTGCGGTCCACTCATTCCAGGATAAGGATTGCCGCTTATATTAGTCATCGCGCCACGAGTATAGAAACCAAGACCTTGCTGATGCATTAAATATAATTCTGTATCATTTGGATCACGACCAAAATGGCTGCGGAACTGGCTCTTATTTTCCCTGAATAGACGAGCAGCGGCCATGGCATTGTCATTTGATGAATAAATATTGCCGCCAGCACCGGAACGACGCCACTCCTCGCGACCGATCTGATACAAGCCTTTGTATTGAGTAGCCCTGGTAGCATTACTAGACGGTACCATTCCGCTTTCAATCGAGGCAATTGATCGCATTGTATTGGGGTCTACTCCGGCGTGTCTGGCAGCACGCTGAATTGCTTCATCAGTCTCTACCGATCCTTGTGGATAAGTGCGTCCTTCATAAGCCTTGCCTTCATCATTCCTAGGTGCCATCTCATGATCATGGTGCTGGTTGCGGTGACCATGATCACTACCTGGACTTGGATGGCCTATGCCGTGATGTGCTCCAGGGTGATGCCCTCCGGCGCCGGTAACACCAGCAGAATCACCCTTGGCACGTCCTGTTGGAGTGTAACCCTCAAAATTAAATAAAGGTTCAACCTCATCAGACAGATTGACTTCAATTACGCCAACCTTCACACCATCTATGGTAATTTCTCCAGCTTGCATATCATCGATCCACAAAACTCATGCTATCCCAATTCCATTCCTTATTGCCATTTTCAAGTTGAGCAAAGATAATAGCATAAGCTATCAACTCAGACTCTTCTAGGCAGTGTGCAACATCGAAAGGGACTCCGTTCTTAATCGCCCAAGCAATTAAGCGAAAGAGGGAGTCCCCTACAAGTTTTTTGTTTCGTCCTGTGTATCGCTTATTTCAGGATCATCTGCAGGAGGATTTAATTTGATCCACGCCTTGCCTGCAGCTTCAATCCCTTCCGTATCTAAACGATCATAAATTGCATCCAATTCTCCACGATTACGAGGGAATGGAATATGTGCATCATCAATTAAACAAACTGCTGCTGCTAACAACAATGGCATTCGATGTGGTATTTGAACTTTTACCCCCTTCTCATTCAGCATTTCATCATAACCAGACAACTCAGCTGTCATGCCAGCTATCTTGGTTTGTTCACTTGGCTTGAGCCTACGTACGCCTATAACTCTGCCAAAACTATCGGCTTCTTTTGCTGTCTCACTATAGCGTGCGAGCTTGATTTCGCTTTCTGTAGACATGACTTGTTTCCTCGTTTGTTATCGTTGATAAGATTGTTTTTTGGATTCCTCTTCGAATTTGGATACAATAGCTTCGATATTTTCCAATCGTTCTTTGATCGCAAGCAGTCCTGACACAATAGCTTCATTTTGAAGAGCGAGAAGCAAATCAAAAGCTGGTTTTTCTTCTTTTTTCATTGGTTTCCTCTGCTGTTTTTGTTATTATGCAATAATGAGCTTGTCTGATGCCATTCCTTCCAATTTCAAAGATACGACTTTTTCACGACTGATATCACCATGATCAGTCAAAAAGATAACAAAATTGGTATATTGGAACCGGCTGGTAGTGCCATCTGGGTTATTGATACTCTGGTTCAAGAAACCCGGAGAGATGACATTTCCAGCATTGAAATTCTGACTGAAAGTTGCCATTAGATTTTCTAGTACTGAACCTGTCCGTGTAATGGAAAAATCAACCTTGAACCCATCAGGAACATATCCATAACGTGGAACCTGATTATATGGTGCTGACTTAATATCGTGTTTGATGGCTGTGATTTTTACACTTTGTACATCTCCCAAGTCAATTAGCCTACTCGAAACGCTTTCATAGAAGCTAATCGAATAATCGACGCCAATATTCATACCATTGATAGGCATCTTATTTTCTCCTAATCGTTGTTATTTATTTACCTATTGATTGACGTCGTATTAGCAATAGGAGCAAACTGCGTCGGCGATGGCAGTGTATTCTGAACGTTTACCGTTACGTTTCCGCCGCCCTGGAACTTGATAACAAAATATCGAATAACATTAAGATAGCGAACCTGCCAGTACAGGAATAGATATCCAAGCGCCTGCAGGTTTGCTGGATTATTCAACAGATCACACTGCACCAACCACGGTCGGTCAATCATACCTTGTCCACCAATACCTAAGCCGACCTGGGAAGAAGCCAACTGCGCAGAGAATCCATCAAATAGCGCCTTGGCGTTTTGGCGAGTCTGGTCATTCGGCTGGATTGACTGAAGTTGACCGACAAAACTTCCTGCTGCTTTGCTCTGGGCGGCCCGAATCAGGAAATTAGTCATCCGGGTATATTCGACACCCTGTGCAGCAGTGTTGCTAGAAGCATTACGGCCTGTTGCAAAACTGAAATAATAACCACCTGGGGAAGAGGGCGGAGACAGGATTGTATCGATACCACCAGTATTAATCAAGCTCAATTCTGCCTCGCTATAAGTCTGCCCTAGAGTCGAACGCTGTGTAGCACTGACGCCCTGTAATGGCTTATTAAGAGGAGACTGCTGTGGCGATAAATTGCCGACAATACCAATTCCAATCGCACTTGGATTAATCAAGCGAGTG
>WNFI01110691.1_pt1 | contig 10595 bp, 8 predicted proteins | sample 5400471 | NCBI WGS metagenome assembly WNFI01 (sample SAMN13153348, study PRJNA577476) | soil metagenome | isolation source: 100 cm saprolite on Douglas fir-dominated hillslope | place: USA:California | collected 2013-09-17 | reverse complement strand
ACAGTTCCATTGCGCGGGATTTTGGATATATCCAGTCGGACTACACGTTCAACTCGCCCCTCACGGCGCTATTTGGTTTTCGTGTTGAGAATGAGCGTGGATATACGCTTTCGTTCGGGCCCAAGAGTCTGGCCGACCGCAAGAACTATAGTTACATCGGAGAAGTACACGGCAGTTTGTGGAATCGTCTTTACGCCACGGCGGGCGGCTCGGTTGAAAACAACGCGATATTCGGCATCGCGGCCGTTCCGCGTGTTTCGCTGGCATACTACGTGTTCCGTCCGCAATCGAGTGGAGCGTGGAATGGCACCAAGCTGAAGTTCAATTACGGGCAGGGAATCAAAGAGCCGTCGATTTTTGACGCCAACGCATCACTCTTTGGATTGCTGTCAACACAACCCAACGGAGCACAAAAAATCGCGCAGTTCCATATCGGACCGGTGGCGCCGGAGCGGTCGCGCAGTTTTGACTTTGGCGCAGAGCAACTGTTCTGGAGCGGACGCGGAAAATTGTCGGCGACCTTCTTTCATAATCAATTTATCAACCAGGTCGAATTTGTAGATCCCACGGCGCTACCGCAGTTCGGCGTGCCAATATCGCTTGCACCGTTCGGCGCGACGCTGAATTCCGGAGCCACGCGAGCCCTGGGAGCGGAAACCGAGCTGGAATTTAATTTTGGGCACGGTTTCCGGGCACGGGGGGGGTACACGTATCTTGACGCTGTGGTGACGCGATCGTTTACCAGTGACGCTCTGTTTCCATCCATTAACCCGAACTTTCCGAATATTCCAATCGGCGCTTTCGGCCCGTTAAAGGGAAGCCGGCCATTCCGGCGCGCGCCGCACACGGGAAGCTTTGCGCTGGATTATTCCCGGCACAGGCTCGCGCTATCGCTCAGCGGATATCTTTCGTCCCGTCGCGATGACAGCACGTTTCTCTCCGACAGCTTCTTCGGTCCGACCATGCTGCTGCCCAATCGCAACCTGGCCCCGGGATATCAGAAGATTAATTTTTCCGGAACGTATCGGATCAACCGCACTCTGGCGTTCTACACCAGCGTTGAAAATCTACTCAGCCAACGGTACGACGCGGCTTTCGGCTTCCCGGCGTTGCCGCTGACGTTCCGGTCGGGGTTGAAGATTACGTTCGGAGGAGAATCCTGGAACATACGATGACGGGACCGTGTGACAGCGCGGTTTTAAGCGGGAGGCGCGGCATTTGCTGCGTCTCCGTGCGGATAGGATATTCGAGATCGCCGAAATGGGCGCCGTTAACCTGTGCTGCTGGCCGTCATGGTAGTATCCATTTTGTGGCCGCCAAATTGAAATCCGGCCGAAGCCGTCCGCATGTCCGGGCGAACCATCTGGTGATGATTACCGGTATGTCCGGCTCGGGCAAAGCCTCTGTCCTGATGGCTTTTGAAGACCTGGGCTACTACTGCGCGGACAATCTTCCCATTGATTTAATCCCCCGTTTCGTTGAGCTGGCCAAGCAGTCCCCCGAGATCGAAAAAGCCGCTCTGGTGACGGACATTCGCGAAGGCGAGCAGCTTAAGAAGCTCATCCGCGCCCTGGCCGATATTGTGGTCGACACCGGCAAGTTCAACGTGCATGAACTGCGGGCGCACGTAAATGAAAAATTCACGGCAGAGCGCACGGACCGGACCATCCTTATTTCTCTGGTCAGCTTCGGATACAAAGCGGGCGTGCCCACCGAAGTCGATCTTTTGTTCGACGTGCGTTTTCTGCCCAACCCGCACTTTGTTCCGGCATTCCGCAATCTCACGGGACGCCATCCCGGCGTGGCCAAATACATCCGTTCGTTTCCCCAGACGCGCGAATTTATTGACCGCATCTCCGATCTGCTCATTTATCTGATCCCGCACTACGTGCGCGAAGGGAAGAGCTACCTGACCATCGGGTTTGGCTGCACCGGAGGCAAGCACCGGTCGGTGATGATCTCGGAAGAGGTCAAGAAACGACTGGCCCTGGCGGGCTACAAGGCCAAGGTGGTCCACCGCGATTCTCCCGCTTGATTCGGCTCAAAACCGCGAAAAACCCGGCCTTCACAATACTTTACCCCGATGTCCGCGCGCGAAGCGGTGCTCCGTTAGAATAGTGGGAATGTTTCCAGCTGGCACTGGTGTCGCATGCGGCAACTAAGGCGATTGCTCGCCTATCTGCGGCCCTATTGGCTGCAGTTCTTCGCTTCTGTGCTGCTCATGGCGGTGGTTGGCCTCATGGAAGGCTTTCGCCTGCTGCTGATCGGGCCGATCCTGGGTTCGGTCCTGAATCCCGCCAAACAAGCAGACACCATCCGACTGTTTACTATCCCCGGCACACACCATGTGATCTACCTGCAACAATTTATTCCCAGCCATTTTCACAATGTCCTTACGGTGGTTGCTGTTGCTTTGGTGGGGTCCACGATCATCAAAGGATTATGCGATTACGTTGGAACGTACCTGGTGAATTACGCCGGGCTCGGACTGGTTACCGACCTGCGCAACAAGTTGTACAAAAGCCTGCTGTATCGGTCCATCGGTTTCTTCTCTCGGCACACTACCGGCACGCTGGTTTCGACGGTGATCAATGATATTGACCGGGTACAGGTTGCGCTCTCCACAGTGCTGGCGGAATTCTTGCAGCAGATCTTTACTCTGATTTTTACCGTGGGCGTGGTGATTGTCACTGGCGGAAAACTGGCGCTGGTGCTTTTGCTGTTTGTTCCTTTTGTGCTGATCTCCGCCGGAAAAATCGGACGCCGGGTACAGCAAACCACGCGCAAAGGCCAGGATAAGCTGGCGGACATCCAGAATATTCTCCATGAGGGCATCACCGGCAACCGCATTGTGAAAGCCTTCAGCATGGAATCGTGGGAGAACGTGCGCTTTGTCACTGCGGCGAAAAAATTGTTTCGGGCCAACCTGAGATCGGTGCGCTCGCAGGCCGTCAGCGGGCCCCTGATGGAGATTATCGGCGCCATTGGCGTCGCTGCCCTGCTGTATCTGGGCCGGGACATGATCAAGAGAGCGGTATTTACTGACGGCAGCCAGTTCATGGTTTTCATCATCGCGGTATTCAATCTTTACAATCCCGTCCGCAAGTTTGCCGGCTTCAACAACAGTTTTCGCCAGGCCATGGGCGCCTCGCAAGAGGTCTTCAAGTTCATGGATGAAGAATACGAAATCAAAGAAAAACCCGGTGCTACCGTACTGCCGCCGTTTCAAGACAAGGTTTCATTCGAGAACGTCAGCTTTTCTTATGTGGAACAGAATGGAGACACGCCCGGCATTTTGCGCGACGTGAACCTGGAGGTGCGCGCCGGAGAAGTGCTGGCCATTGTCGGCTCCAGCGGGGCGGGAAAGAGCACGCTGGTGCAGCTTGTCCCCCGCTTTTTTGACGTGACTTCCGGCACCATCAGGATTGACGGGCACGACGTTCGGGACGTAACTCTGGCGTCTCTGCGAGCGCAGATCGGGGTCGTGACCCAGGAAACCATCCTGTTCAATGACACGGTGCGCAACAACATTGCGTACGGGCAGCCGGACGTGGCGCAGCAAGCCATCGTCGAATCCGCCAAAGCCGCCATGGCCCATGATTTCATCACGAAACTTCCCGAAGGTTACGACACGATCATCGGAGAAAAAGGGCTGCGTCTTTCCGGTGGTGAGCGCCAGCGTCTGGCCATTGCCCGCGCGCTCTTAAAAAACGCCCCCATCCTTATATTGGACGAAGCTACGTCCGCGCTGGACAACGAATCGGAATCCCTGGTGCAGTCGGCGCTGCAAAACCTGATGATTGGCCGCACGGTATTTGTTATCGCTCACCGGCTGACCACCATCCGCCGCGTTGACCGCATTGTTGTCCTGGAATACGGCCGGATCACCGATTCCGGCACCCACGAAGACCTGCTTACCCGTCTGGGGACCTATCGCAAATTATATGAATTGCAGTTTATGGATTTAGAGTCGAAAATGAATTGAGCAATTAAAGAGCACTTAGCAATTGGCAAATAGCAATTGGCCAAAGCAGCAATCAGAATAATAGATGTCAGATGATGGATGGCAGATGGCACGGGCCAACTGCTTTGGCTAATTGTCAATTGCTATTTGCTGATTGCTGAAACCCCATGCCCATACGCTCCATGACCGGGTTCGCGCAGGTGAAGGCTTCCGCAGGTGACGGAGTCTCCTTCACTTTGTCTTTGAAATCAGTCAACCACCGTTTTCTCGATACACAACTGCGAATGCCGCCGGACCTGGACGAACTGGAAATGAAAGTCCGCCGCGTACTCAAAGAGAAACTGGCCCGCGGCCACGTGGACGTGACCTTGAACGTTGAGCGCGCCAGCGGAAACGGCGTGGAGTTCAACCGCGATCTGGTGGCGGGATATGTTGCGGCGTTCAGAAAAGCAGCCAGCGAGTTTGGTACGACTGGCGAGCCCGATCTCAACGCGGTGTTTCGGTTACCTGGCGCGCTGGGCGCCTGGGCGCCGCTGGATGGCGCTTTTGCTGCATCTGTTCTCGCCGGCCTGGACCAGGCCATTCACAAACTGAACGCCATGCGTGAACAGGAAGGGCAGAGCATTGAAGCGGAATTACGTCGCCGCCTGAAAGCCCTGGACACCGTTACGCAGGAGGTTTCCAAACTGCGGTCCGCAGTCTCGCACGCTTATCTGGAGAAGGTCAAAACGCGCATGCAGGAACTGGTGGAGAATGCCGACGAAGACCGCATTCTGCAGGAGGCCGCGATCCTGGCCGAGCGCAGCGATATTCAGGAAGAGTTAGTGCGTCTGGAAAATCATATTCAACATTTTGTGACGCTGCTGGACCAGGGCGGCGAAGTCGGCAAGAAACTCGACTTCCTGTTGCAGGAGCTGAACCGCGAAGCCAACACACTTCTCTCCAAGACGTCGGGAGTAGCGGGCGACGCTTTGCGTATCACCGAACTGGGGTTGCAGATGAAATCAGAGATTGAAAAATGCCGGGAGCAGATACAAAACCTCGAGAATATCATTTCATCAGCCGCGGAGAATTTGAAGCGATGATCGAGCGCGACGAGTTCCTGGAATACGCGCAAGTGTTCGGCAATTACTACGGCACCGCTCGAAGCGTGCTCCAGCAGGCGCGCGACCACGGACATGACCTGCTGTTGGATATCGATGTTCAGGGAGCGCGGCAGGTCAAGAAAAAAATGCCGGACGCGCTCAGTATTTTTGTTCTGCCTCCCAGCCGCAAGGAATTGGAATCGCGTTTGCGCAAACGCAGCCAGAGCGAAAACATGCACTCTGAGGAAGTCATCAAGCGCCGGCTGGACACGGCGCGAAAAGAGATTGAGAACTATCCCAATTACGACTATATTTTGGTGAACGACCGGCTCGAGCAGTCGGTGGACCAGCTGCAGGCCATCGTGCTGGCCGAGCGGATACGGCGCGCGGGAAAACTATTTTCGACGGAGGACCAGCGATTCCTGGCGACGGCTGAAAAATGCCTGAAGTCCAGCATGGAAGAAAAGATCAGGAATATACTGGCGTCGTTCGATATGGCCTAACCCGCCGCATGGAAACACCGAGGTGAAAGCGATGAAGCTGATGGAAGGATTCGACAGCAACTACCGGTACATTCTGGTGGCGGCGCGCCGTGCTCGCCAGATCAGCAGCGGTGCTCCTCCGCTGGTTGAGACCAACGCCCACAAGGCTTGCAAAATTGCTCAGCAAGAAATTGCCGCAGGCAAGGTCCAGTTCATCGTAAAAAATGGACACGAGCCGGTGGCCGAACCTCCGGCCGAAGCCGCAACAAGCCAATAAGTTCGATTCAGACGACGGCACGCGCGTGGCCGTGACAACGGCGCTATTCGCTCCGTAAGACAACCTGTGGATCTACACGCGTAGCGCGGAACGCTGGAACAGAGCACGCCAGCAGTGCGACGATGGCCAGGACACCGGAGACGGCGAGTAAAGTTGGAGCGTCCGTAGGCTCCGTGCCGTAGAGTTGGCTCGTCAACATGCGAGTGGCCGCATAGGTCACAATGCCCCCGCAAACAAGTCCGGCGCCGATGAGTTTTCCGGCATGACCGAGAACGAGCCACAGAATGTTGCTCCGTTGCGCGCCGAGGGCCAGACGGGTCCCGATTTCCTCGCGCCGTTGCGTTACATAGTAAGAGAGCACGCCATACACGCCAATCGCAGCCAGAAACAGAGCAATGCCGCCGAATCCGCTGAACAGCCACATGGGGGCCCGGCGCGAACGCAGAGAATCGTCGACCACCTGGTCCATGGTGCGCACGCTCTCGATGATCTGTGACGAGTCCAGTTGGTGAATGACTTCGCGGACAGGGCGCGCCATATCGGCGGGATTCGAGCTGGTGCGAACCGCGAGTGAAAACGACAAGTGTTCCAGCAAGACCGGCCTCTGCACCAGCGGAACATAGACAGTCGGCATCGGAGTAGTAGCCAATCCAATTTCCCTCACGCCGCCGACAACACCGACGATTTCACACCAGTCGCTGCCTCCCCATCCGAAGTTGATGTGTTTGCCCAGAGGGTCTTCATCTCCGAAATATTGCCGGGCAAATGCCTGGTCGATGATGGCCACTGGGGCAGACTCGGTCGTGTCGTGTTCAGTAAATACGCGTCCCCGCAACAAACGCATGTTCATGGCGTGAAAGTAGTCGCCGGCTACAAGCTCCTTCGATCCCGTGATGGCATTGTTAGGATCGAAGGGCCGGCCCTGGATTCCAAATCCGCCCGTTGTGCTGAAGCCGGAAAGAGGCAGATTGCTGGCAAACCCCGCGGATTGCACTCCGGGCAGCGCGGTGGTGCGTTGCAGGATCGAATTGAGATACGCAATGTCGATACGCGGGTCAGCATAGCGGCTCGGCGGAGGCCAGATTCTCATCGTGATGATGTGGTTGGAATCGAATCCTGTGTCGACATTGACCAGCCGCACAAAGCTGCGAAGAAGCAGTCCGGCTGCCGCCAGCAGCACCAGTGAAAAAGCAATTTCGGCAACAACCAGCACGTTGCGAGTGCGCTGCGATCCGGATGCGCCCGATGACCGGCCGCCTTGATTGAGGCGCTCACGTACGTCCTGCCTCGAACCTTGCACCGCGGGAGCAATGCCGAAGACGATCGCAGTAAGCAGACAGAGACCGAGAGTAAAAACGAGCACGCCACCATCAATCTGAATGCCGCCACCCGGGGGCAAGCGATCGGCCAAGAGTTTGGTCAACGATGTTTCTGCTGCCGCCAACCCCGCGAGTCCCAGCGCTGCTCCCAGGATTGAAATGAGCAAACTCTCGGTGAGCATCTGCCGCACCAGGCGACCGCGGCTGGCGCCAAGCGCGAGACGGATGGCAATCTCTTTCTCGCGGGACGCGCCGCGGGCGAGCAGCAGGTTCGCGGTATTCGCGCAAGTGATCAGCAGTACCGCGGCCACGGCGCCGAGCAGGACCAGCACCAACGGTTTAGTGTCGGTCATCAGGTAGGTTTGCAGGGGGATGATCTGGAGGTCGGTCTCGGTCCCAAACTGCGAGTTCACGGCTTTTACCTGCGATTGAATAGCACTGACGGCGCTCGCCACGTTGAGATCTGCACGCACTTTCCCAATCACGAAGAGGCTGTTGAACCCAATAGCAGCGCTTTCGGGTTCGAGCCGCAAGGGTTCGATGACTTCGAACGGCACGGGATCAATCCCCTTGAGGATGCCCGATCCCAGGCGGGCGTCTTCCGGCAGGACGCCGACTACCGTAAACACCTGATCGTCAAGTGTCACCTTTTTGCCGACGACCGCCCGGTCCGAATTGAAGTGGCTACGCCAGAACGCATGCGACAACAACACGACAGGCGCCGCCGAGCGCGGCTCCTCCTCCGGTCGGAAGCCACGGCCCAGCATGGGCGAGATGCCCAGCATCGGCAAAAAGTCACTGGAGACCAAGGCGGCGCGCAGGCGTTCCGGCTCACCCATGCCGGTGAGCGACGGACCCTGCGAACGAAGAGCGGCAACGCCTTCGAAGATGTCTTTGTGGTCCTTCCAAGCCAGGTATTTCGGATATGACATCTTGTAGGTCATGTTGATTTTTTGCGCGCGGGCGGAGCGGGGCACATCTTGCAGAACAAGCATGCGCTCCAAACCGGGGTAGAACGGCCGAAGCAGAAGTTTGTCCACCAGACTGAAAACCGCGGTGTTCGCTCCCAAACCAATAGCCAGCGTCAGGATGGCGACCGTGGCAAAGCCGGGGTTTTTACGCAGCATGCGCAAACCAAAACGGATGTTAGTACGAAGCTCTTGCCAAAAATGAATCGCTGGTTTTTCAATGTGCATCGCCCTTAATCCCTCTCGTTGAAAATTGCGCAGTTCACGCAGCCGATCGCAGTCGTCAAGACCTGCTAGGACGGTTTCGCGAGCTCGCTCTTCCGGCACGCCTTGGCCGAGCAGGTCGGTATAGTGTTCGTCGAGATATTGCGCCAACTCGTCCGAGACTAGCGCTTCCTGTGTCGGGCCTAATTGCAGCGGCGCCAGACGCCGCGAAATTTCTGCGCGCCAATCAGGCATGGCTGGGTCCTATGATTCGGTTGACCGATGCGACAAACGTGCTCCATGTGCTGCGCTGCTCGCGCAAGACCTTTCTTCCCGCGGCGGTGGCGCGGTAGTAGCGACGGCGGCGCTGGCCGGCCTTTTCCACCCACCGGCCTTCGATCCAGCCGCGCTGTTCCAGCCGGGAGAGCAGAGGATAGAGCGAGGCGGCATTGAAGCGCAGTTCTCCCTTGGAGCGTTGTTCAATCATCCTGCTTATTTCATAGCCATGCCTGGCCCGCGCTTCTGTCAGACAGAGGATGAGCAGTTCCGCGCTGCCTTTTTTGAGCTCATTGAGTTTGGTCATATGTCGTAGTCCACTATATTGGACTTAAGACAGTAAGACGGCATCTCTCGGAAAAAGTTAGCCCGAGGGCGAGAAATACTTTTGCAACTGGGATATCCCGGATCCCGCCGTCCCCGGGCGCTGATTTGGGCCAAAAGGGGCGACAGATTACAATCTTCTTTATGAAGGTAGCTCTTGGCGTGTCCGGTGGGATAGCCGCTTACAAGGCGGCCGAACTTGTGCGCCTGCTGCAAGATCGCGGTGTGCGCGTGCAAGTCGTGATGACCCGCGCCGCCCAGGAGTTTGTACGGCCTCTTACCTTTGCCGCGCTCAGCGGAGAAAAAGTCATTACTGGATTGTTTGGCGCGGGCGCGGAAGATCCGAATATCGAGTCAGCCGTCGAGCATATTGCTGTCGCCCAGTCCATTGATGCGCTGGTAATTGCGCCAGCCACGGCGGACATCATTGCCAAACTTGCCCACGGCCAGGCCGACGATTTCCTGACAACATTATTCGTCGCCACCACCGCGCCGGTGGTGGTTGCTCCTGCCATGAATGTGAATATGTGGGAGAACGCCGCGACCCAGGAAAACATTCAGAAGCTCCGGGCGCGCGGCCTGCGCGTGGTCGAGCCGGACAGCGGATACTTGGCCTGTGGCATGATCGGCCCGGGACGTCTGGCCGCGAACGAAACGATTGTCCATGCGGTCATGGAGGCGCTGGGCGCGACGCAAGATCTCGCCGGCGAAACCGTTCTGGTCACCGCCGGGCCAACACGCGAGCCGATTGATCCCGTTCGCTACATCGGCAACCGTTCCAGCGGCAAAATGGGTTACGCGCTGGCCGAAGCTGCGCTGCGCCGCGGGGCGAAAGTAGTCTTGATCAGTGGACCGACGGCGCTCAAGCCTCCGTCCGCTGCTGAAGTTGTTTCTGTGCAAACTGCCCGGGAAATGCATGACGCTGTCATGTCTCATCTCGACCGCGCAAGTGTAGTCATCAAAGCTGCCGCGGTTTCTGATTTCACCGTGCATAATCCTCCGGATCAGAAGATCAACCGCAAAGGCTCAATCACACTGGAACTGGAACCGACTGCTGACATCCTTGCCGAAATCGGCTCACGTAAAGGCCCTCGAATCGTTGTGGGCTTTGCCGCGGAGACGCACGACGCCCTGCCGAATGCCCGCAAGAAAATGCAGAGCAAGTCGCTCGACGCAATCGTGGTCAATGACGTTTCTCAGCCGGGAATTGGTTTTGACTCTGAGCGCAACGCCGTGACTATCCTCACTCATGCCGGCGCTGAGAACGTGCTTGAAACCACCAAGTGGGAAGTCGCGCATCGTGTGCTGGATGCGGTGGTGAAGTTGAAGGCGGAACGAACAACTAAGACACTCTCTACGCGTTGAGACCGCGCGTGCAAGTCTCCTAAATGAAGTTTTTGGTTATACTGCCTAAGCGAGACCCGACCGCAATTCCAAAATGCCCAGGAAACTTGCACCCGAAGCCAGGAAACAACTCGCCGCTCGCGTGAGTTACTACCGCGACATGGGTATCTACGATTTCTACCGCCGCCCGGTAACGGAAGAAATGCAGATGCTTCCGCCGGAAACGACCGAACTTCCCGTTACGGTTGTCAGGCCGGCGTCTTTGTTTGATGCCCCATTGCCTGTTATTAAGGACAAGCCAGCGGCTTTGAAGGCCATCCGCGAAGACATTGGCGACTGCACGCGCTGCCGT
>WNFI01689934.1_pt1 | contig 10596 bp, 10 predicted proteins | sample 5400471 | NCBI WGS metagenome assembly WNFI01 (sample SAMN13153348, study PRJNA577476) | soil metagenome | isolation source: 100 cm saprolite on Douglas fir-dominated hillslope | place: USA:California | collected 2013-09-17 | reverse complement strand
GACGGCGCGCGCGAGTTGCTCGAAGAAGTGATGCGCGACGGCACCCGCGAGCAGCGCCAGCAGGCGGTCGAGCTGATCAAGATGGTCGAGGCCTGACCCGCCTTCGCGCTTGCCCGCCAAAGCGCGTAGCGCGACGGCGGGCTGCGCGCTTCGGCGGGCGAGGGCTACGGCGGGCAAGCCCGCCACCGAAAGGCTCCGGATCGTGGCGGCGGTCGGGTCGCTACGCATTTGAACCGCCCGCTCGTTTGAGAATTTCTTGCGCATAGCACTGGGGCTGGAGTACGACGGCGCGCGATTCGCGGGCTGGCAGACTCAGAAGGACGGATCGGGCATCCAGGACGCGGTTGAAGCGGCGCTGCAGTCGTTCATCGGCCAGCCCGTGGCGGTCGTGTGCGCGGGCCGCACCGATGCAGGGGTGCACGCGACCGGGCAAGTGGCTCACGTCGACAGCCCGGTGCAACGCGATGTGCAGGCCTGGGTGCGCGGAACCAATCGCTTCCTGCCGCATACGGTGTCGGTCCGCTGGGCGCGCGAGGTCCCGGACGACTTTCACGCGCGATTCAGCGCGCTGAGCCGCACCTACGAGTACTGGATCCTGAACGACCCGGTCCGCTCGCCGCTGCATGAGCACAGGGCCGGTTGGGTCTACCGGTCGCTGGATGTCTCCGCAATGCACGCGGCCGCCCAGACGCTGCTCGGCACGCACGACTTTTCGGCGTTTCGTTCTGTCCAGTGCCAGGCCGCCTCCCCGGTGCGCGAAGTGCGGCGATTCGAGGTCGAACGCCTGGGCCGGCTGGTGCGCGTGCGAATTGCGGCCAACGCTTTCCTGCACCACATGGTGCGCAACCTGGTCGGAACGCTGGTGTACATCGGGGTCGGGCGGCATCCGCCGCAGTGGGCGCGCGAGGTACTGGCAGAGCGCGACCGCGCGGCGGCGGCACCGACGTTCGCGGCCGGCGGTCTTTATCTGACTCGAGTCGAGTACGATCGGGCGCTCGATCTGCCGATCGGATCGGACCCGAGCGTGCCGTGCTTACCGTGATGCGAACGCGAATCAAGATCTGCGGGCTGGCGCGACCTCAGGACGTTGTTGCGGCTTGCCGCCTGGATATCGACGCGGCCGGATTCGTCTGCTACGAGCACAGTCCGCGCTTCGTGCCGCCCGAGCGCCTGGCGTCGCTGGCGAGCGAGCTCAGCCCATTCGTCACACCGGTGCTGCTGTTCGTGAACGCCGCCCGCGATCAGATCGAAGGGGCCTTGCAGGCCGTGCCGCACGCACTGCTTCAGTTTCACGGCAACGAGTCGCATCGCGACTGCGCCCAGTTCGGCCGCCCCTACGTGCGCGCAGTGGCGATCGCCGAAGGTGTCGATTTGTTAGACTCGGAGCGGCAGTACCCGACTGCGTCGGCGCTGCTGGCGGATGCTCCGAGCGCTGCCTTTGGGGGAAGCGGCCGCGCGTTCGACTGGAGCAGTTTGCCAGCGGTGGAACGCCGCTGCCGGCCGCTGATCGTTGCCGGCGGTCTGGACGCTTCCAATGTGGGCGCCGCGATCGGCGCGACCCGGCCTTACGGGGTCGACGTCAGCAGCGGCGTCGAGGCGGAGCGCGGAGTCAAGAGCGAGGCGCTGATGCGCGAGTTTGTGGCCGCGGTGCGCGCCGCCGATGCGGGGATCGATCACGAATGAAGCCCTACGATCTGCCTGACGCCCAGGGCCATTTCGGCCCGTACGGGGGCACGTTCGTCGCCGAGACGCTGATGCACGCGCTGCAGCAGCTGCGCGAGGCGTACGAGCAGTGCCGCTCCGATCTGCAGTTCCAGCAGGAGCTGCAAAGCGAGCTGACTCACTATGTCGGGCGGCCCAGCCCGATCTACCACGCGCGCCGCTGGAGCCAGGAGCTGGGCGGAGCCCAGATCTACCTGAAACGGGAAGACCTGAACCACACCGGCGCCCACAAGATCAACAACACGGTCGGTCAGGCGCTACTGGCGCGGCGCATGGGCAAACGTCGCGTGATCGCGGAAACGGGTGCCGGGCAGCACGGCGTTGCCACCGCAACGGTGGCGGCCCGCTATGCAATGAAGTGCGTCGTCTACATGGGGTCGGAGGACATGGGCCGCCAGGCGGCCAACGTGTACCGGATGCGGCTGCTCGGAGCCGAAGTGATTCCGGTGGAAAGCGGCTCGCGGACACTGAAGGATGCCTTGAACGAGGCGATGCGCGACTGGGTGACTCATGTCGAGGACACGTTTTATATCATCGGCACGGTCGCCGGCCCGCATCCGTATCCAATGATGGTGCGCGACTTCAATTCGGTGGTCGGCAAGGAGTGTCTGCAGCAGATGCCGCGGATTGCGGGGCGGCAGCCCGACGTGGTGATCGCCTGCGTGGGCGGCGGCAGCAACGCGATGGGGATTTTCTATGACTACATTGCGCTGGAGCAGGTCAGGCTGATCGGAGTCGAAGCCGCCGGCGAGGGCCTGTCCAGCGGGCGCCACGCCGCCAGTCTGCAGTGCGGGCGGCCCGGGGTGCTGCACGGAAACCGAACCTACCTGCTGCAGGACGACCAGGGGCAGATTCAGGCCACGCACAGCGTCAGCGCGGGCCTGGACTATCCCGGGGTCGGCCCCGAGCACGCTTGGCTGAAAGACCGTGGTCGCGCCGAATATGTCGGGGCGACCGACGCCGAAGCGCTGCGCGCGTTCCACGACTGCTGCCGGATCGAAGGAATCATCCCGGCGCTCGAATCCAGCCATGCGTTGGCACACGCGGTGCGGCTGGCGCTGCGCTCCGAGGGTCGCACCGGGCTGATTCCGTACGTGACGGGCGGCGACCCCTCGCCGCAGAGCACGGTGCCGCTGATGCACGCGCTGGCAAGGGCCGGGGCCGACGTGATCGAGCTGGGCGTGCCGTTTTCCGACCCGATGGCCGATGGGCCGGTGATCCAGAGGGCTTCGGACCGCGCGATCCGCCAAGGGGTGGGTCTGAAGGACTGTCTGAAGTTCGTCGCTGATTTTCGCCGCGGCGATCAGGCCACTCCGATCGTGCTGATGGGGTACGCGAACCCGATCGAGCGGATGGGAACCGATCGCTTTGTGCAGCTCGCGTCGGATGCGGGCGTCGACGGCGTGCTGGTCGTCGATTACCCGCCCGAGGAATGCGCCGAGCTTGCCGAGCGCCTGCGGATGCGCGCAATCGACCCGATCTTCCTGCTGGCGCCGACCTCCACCGAACGAAGGGTCGACGAGATCGCCCGTGTCGCCCGCGGATACGTGTACTACGTGAGCCTGACCGGCATCACGGGGGCCGGTCACCTGGACGTCGCGTCCGTGGCCGAGCGGATACCGTCGATTCGAGCACGTGTACGCTTGCCGGTGGGTGTCGGATTCGGCATCAAGGACGCCGCCAGCGCACGAGCCATCGCGCAGGTGGCCGATGCAGTCGTGATCGGAAGCCGCGTGATCCAGGCGATGGAAGACGCGGGCGAGGCGGCCGCAGTGGACGCGGCGGCCGCGTTCGTGTCCTCGATCCGGTCCGCTTTGGACAGGGTCGGCTGAGGTTCATGGAGAGGCAAGCATGAGCTGGATCGACAAGCTGTTGCCGCCGCGTATCAAGCAGGGCGCGTCGCGCAAGACCGTGCCCGAAGGGGTATGGACCAAGTGCCCGGGCTGCGAGGCGGTGCTCTACAGCGCCGAGCTGGAGCGCAGCCTTCAGGTGTGCCCGACCTGTTCGCATCATCTGAGAATCCGCACGCGCGAGCGTCTCGATGCGCTGCTCGACCCCGAGGGTCGCTACGAGATCGGCCAGGAGATCGTTCCGGTCGATACCTTGAGATTCAAGGACAGCCGCAAGTACTCGGAACGGATCCAGGAAGGGATGCAGGCTACCGGCGAGACCGATGCGATGGTCGTGATGGGTGGCGCGATCCGGGCCATTCCGGTCGTGGTGGCGGCCTTCGAATTCGAATTCATGGCCGGTTCGATGGGATCGGTAGTCGGAGAGCGCTTCGTGCGGGGAGCGCAGACCGCGCTGGAGCAGAAAGTGCCGTTCATCTGCATCACGGCCAGCGGCGGGGCGCGGATGCAGGAAGGGCTGCTGTCGCTGATGCAGATGGCCAAGACGACCGCGGTGGTCGCCCAGCTGGCCGAAGCGCGGTTGCCGTTCGTGACGGTGTTGACCGATCCGACCACCGGCGGAGTGTCGGCCAGTTTCGCGTTCATCGGCGACGTCGTGATCGCCGAGCCGAAGGCCCTGATCGGTTTCGCCGGTCCGCGCGTGATCGAGCAGACGGTGAGGGAAAAGTTACCGGAAGGATTCCAGCGCGCGGAGTTCCTGCTTCAGCACGGCGCGATCGACATGATCGTGGACCGCCGTGAGATGCGCGACGAGCTGGCCCGTTTGCTCGCGTTGCTGCTGCGACAGCCGGTCGATGCGATCGCATAAAACGGCTTCGAGGTGACCGAACTCGAAGGCTGGCTGCAGCGTATCGAGCGGCTGCACCATCCGCCCATCGAGATGGGACTCGCGCGCGTGCGCGAGGTCGCGCAGCGGCTGGCGCTGCAGCTCACCTGCCCCTGCATCGTGGTGGCCGGCACCAACGGCAAGGGTTCCACCTGTGCGATGCTCGAAAGCGTCCTGAGGGCGGCCGGCTATCGGGTCGGGCGCTACAGCTCGCCGCACCTGCTGCGCTTCAACGAGCGGGCCGTGATCGACGGAGCACTCGCCAATGACCCGGAGCTGATCGAGCAGTTCGAGGCAGTCGAACGGGCCCGCGGCGAGGTGTCGCTGACCTACTTCGAATTCACGACGCTGGCGATACTGCGGCTGTTCTCGGCGCGGCGGCTCGAAGCGGCGGTTCTGGAGATCGGCCTGGGCGGCCGGCTCGACGCGGTGAACCTGATCGACGCGGACTGCTCCGTGGTGACATCGATCGGCTTGGATCATGCGGACTTCCTCGGATCGACCCGCGACAGCGTGGCGTTCGAGAAGGCGCATGTGTACCGCAGCGGCCGGCCGGCGATCTGCTCCGATCCGTCCCCGCCGGGCACGCTGGTCGAATACGCCACGTCGATCGGGGCCGATCTGTGGATACTCGGCAGGGATTTCGAGGTGATCGCGTGGCCGCAATCGGCAGCAACGCAGCAGCCGCCCCAGCAGTGGACCTACCGGGGACCGACGATCCAACGCGCGTCGCTGCCGATTCCCTCGCTGCGGGGGCAGCACCAGCTGCGCAATGCGGCGGGCGCGATTGCAGCGCTGGAGGCCCTGCAGCAGCAACTTCCAGTCAGCCAACAGGCGGTGCGCGAGGGCTTGCTGCGGGCCGTGATCGAGGCGCGCTTCCAGGTCCTGCCGGGCCGCCCGAGCCTGATACTGGACGTCGCGCACAATCCTCAGGCGGCCGAGGCGCTGGCGCGGACGCTGGACGAGCATCCGTGCCAGGGGCGCACGCGCGCTGTGTTCGCGATGCTGCGGGACAAGGACGCGGCGGGCGTCGCCGAACAGATGGGCCAGCGCATCGATCGGTGGTATCTGGCTCCGACTTCCGGGCAGCGCGGTATGGACTCGCAGACTCTGGCCTCGGTGATGCGGAAGGTCGCCTCAGCGGCCGGCCGCGTCGAGTCGAGCTTCGAGTCCGTCCACGATGCGCTGGCGGCAGCGCGGGCCGCTGCAGCGCCCGATGATAGAATCATCGTTTTTGGATCGTTCGTCACCGTCGCCGACGCGATGCGCGATCTGCAGCGCGGTGAACGCGGCTCCTAGTGTCCGGGATTCGGAATGAAATGGGCGTTCTGGCGGCGCCGTAAGCCGCGCGCGACCGACCCGGGACGCACCGACGCAAGGCCAAGCGGCTCCGAAGAAGCGGCGGCGGACGAAGCGGGCGGGCGCACCGGTCAGGCCGCCCGGTTGCGGGCTCGGATGCGCCGCCGCCTGATCGGAGCGGCTGCCTTGCTTCTGGGAACTGCGGTGGTGGTCCCGATGATGCTGGATCGCGCGCCTCCGCCGCTGCCCGACAACATTCCAATCGATATCCCGAGCGAACGGGTCCCCTTCACGCCGCGTCTTTCCTTGCCCGCCTCTGCGCCCACCTCCGCGCCAGGCGCTCCGGCCGGCGAGCCGGCCTCCACGTCCGGCGCTTCGGCGGGCAAGCCCGCCGCCGAGCCCGCCGAAGCGCGCAGCGCGAAAGCGGATGTCGCCGAGCCTGCGGCCGCGTCAGGCGCGAAGTCAGAGGGCAAGCCCTCCGAAGCGCGCACCGCGCGCGTAGGAGGGTGGTTCGTTCAGGCGGCGGCTCTGTCCAACGAGACTGCGGCAAGTCAACTCTCGGAGCGGCTGTCGAAGGCTGGCCTGACGCCGTTTGTCGAGCGCACCGAGGCGGCCGGCACCGTGCTGTACCGCGTCCGGCTCGGGCCGTTCGGTAGACGCGATACGGCGGTCAAGGCTCGCGGAAAGCTGCGCGCGATGGGCGTCGATTCCAACGTGGTGCGGGTCGAGTAGGCGCAGCGATGAACCTGTTCGACGCGTCGCTGCTCGGTGTGGCCCTGATATCGGTGCTGGTCGGCGCGCTGCGGGGATTCGTCAAGGAAGCGGCGGCGCTGGCCGGCTGGGTTGTGGCGGCGGCGCTCGTGTTGAATTTCGCCGTCGGTCTTGGCCAGCGTTTCCCGTTCGATACGGGATCGCCCGGTGTCAAGACGGCGATCGCGGCGATCCTGATCGTGCTGGTGTGCCTGCTGGCTGCGAACCTGCTCGGGCGTTTGCTGCGCGCGGCGATGACGGCGGCGAAGCTGGGCGGCCCGGACCGGGTGCTGGGCGCGCTGTTCGGAATCGTCCGGGCAGCGGCCGTCTGGCTGCTGATCGCAGTGGTTGCGGTTCATATCGGCCTGCCGGAGCACGCGTTCTGGAAGTCCTCGCGCCTGGCACCGTTGCTCGTGGCCGCGCTACGATTGATATCGCCCGAATTTGCACCTTCGGCAGACCGGCCTCTGGCCGCGGGAGTTTGAACGATGTGCGGAATTGTCGGTGTCGTTTCGGCCGGTCCGGTCAATCAGCTGCTGTACGACGCCTTGCTGCTGTTGCAGCATCGCGGCCAGGACGCCGCGGGGATCGCCACCGTGCATGGCGGCCGCTTCTACATGTTCAAGGGCGCGGGCCAGGTGCGCGACGTCTTCAGGACACGCAACATGCGCTCCTTGCCGGGCAGGTCCGGTATCGCCCAAGTGCGATATCCGACCCAGGGCTCGGCCAGCGACTCTGAGGAAGCTCAGCCCTTCTACGTGAATGCGCCGTTCGGAATCACGCTGGCGCACAACGGCAACCTGACCAACGCGGAGACCCTGAAGGAGGAGATGTTCCGGCGCGATCGGCGCCACATCAACACCAATTCGGACTCCGAAGTCCTGCTGAACGTGCTGGCGCACGAATTGCAAGTTGCCAGCAACGGGCTGTCGCTCGATCCGGATGCGATATTCGGGGCGGTCTCGGCCCTGCATCGACGCCTGAACGGTTCGTACGCGGTGGTGGCCGAAATTGCCGGCTACGGACTGCTCGCGTTTCGCGACCGGTTCGGCATCCGCCCGCTGTGCTTCGGCGTGCTGGAGACCGATCAGGGCACCGAGTACCTGATCGCCTCCGAATCGGTTGCGCTGGAGGGTCTGGGCTACCGCTTCGTGCGCGATGTGGCGCCGGGCGAAGCGGTGTTCGTCGACTTCGATGGCCGCTTCTTCAGCCGGCGGTGTGCCGACCAGGCGAGCCTGAATCCGTGCCTGTTCGAATACGTCTACCTGGCGCGTCCGGATTCGCTGATCGACGGCGTCTCCGTCTACGGCGCGCGGCTGCGCCTGGGAGAATACCTTGCCAACCGGGTCGAACGCGAACTGCGTACCGGCGATATCGACGTCGTGATGCCGATACCCGACTCGAGCCGGCCCGCCGCGATGCAGCTCGCCACGCGGCTGGGACTGAGCTATCGCGAGGGATTCATCAAGAATCGCTACATCGGGCGCACCTTCATCATGCCCGGCCAGGCCGTGCGCGCGCGTTCGGTGCGCCAGAAGCTGAATGCGATCGGCGTCGAATTCAAGGGCAAGAACGTGCTGCTGGTCGACGATTCGATCGTGCGCGGCACGACCAGCCAGGAAATCGTCCTGATGGCGCGCGAGGCCGGCGCCAACCGGGTGTACTTTGCCTCCTCGGCGCCCCCGGTGCGTTTTCCCAACGTCTACGGGATCGACATGCCGACCCGCACTGAGCTGATCGTAGCCTCGCGTACCGACGAAGAGATCCGGCGCGTGATCGGCGCGGACGCGCTGATCTACCAGGATATCGAGGACTTGAAGCAGGCGGTGCGAAACGGCAGCACGCACCTGGACGGGTTCGAGGCGTCCTGCTTCGATGGGGTCTATATCACCGGCGACGTGACGCCGGCCTACCTGGACCGGATCGAACGTGCCCGCCTGGCGCCCCAACTGGCAGAGGTCGGGGGCGGCGGGTTGTCGCAGCTGAGCCTCGCGATCGAGTCGGCCGACTCGTGAGCTGGCGATGAGCGAAGACGATCGCCCGTTCGGATCGCGGACGCGGGCCGTGCGGGCCGGGACCGTGCGCAGCCAGTTCAACGAGCACAGCGAAGCGCTGTTCCTGACCTCCAGCTTCGTATTCGACAGCGCCGAGCAGGCGGCGCGCCGCTTCGCCGGGCAGGAGGAAGGGTACGTCTATTCGCGTTTCTCGAATCCGACCGTTCGGATGTTCGAGCAGCGCCTCGCGGAGCTGGAAGGCGGACAGGACTGCCTGGCGACGGCCTCCGGCATGTCGGCGATCCTGACGCTGTGCCTTGCCCACCTGAAGGCCGGCGACCACGTCGTATGCGGATCCAACGTGTTCGGCGCCACGGTCCAGTTGTTCTCGAATGTGCTGGCGCGGTTCGGGATCGAGGCCAGTTACGTCCAGGGTTCCGATCCGGCCGCCTGGCGCGCGGCGGCACGCTCGCGCACGCGGCTGCTGTTCTGTGAAACGCCCTCGAATCCGATGATGGAGGTGACGGACCTGGAGGCCTTCGCGTCGCTCGGGCGCGAGCTGGGCGCGCTGACCGTGGTCGACAACTGCTTCTGCACCCCGGTGCTGCAGCGTCCGCTCCAGTACGGCGTTGACGTGGTGATGCACACGGGCACCAAGTTCCTGGACGGACAGGGCAGGGTGCTCGGCGGGGCGCTGGTGGGACGGGCCGATTTCATCCGCGAGACGCTGCTGCCCGCTTTGAGGACAACCGGCCCCAGTCTGTCGCCGTTCAATGCATGGGTTCTGTTGAAGGGTCTGGAGACGCTGCCGCTGCGGATCAACGCGCAGTCGGCCTCGGCGCTGCAACTGGCCCGGTGGCTGCAGTCGCATCCGGCGGTGGCGCGCGTCCTTTACACGGGGCTGGAATCACACCCTCAGCATGCTCTGGCGCAGCGTCAGCAGCACGGCTTCGGAGCCGTGGTCGCTTTCGAGCTGAAGGCCACTCAATCGGAGGCCCGCCCGCGTGCCTGGCGATTGATCGACGCAGTTCGGCTGCTGTCGATTACCGCCAACCTGGGCGACACGCGCAGCACGATCACGCATCCGGCGAGCACCACGCACGGACGCCTGGCGCCGGAAGTGCGTCAGAGGGCTGGAATCTCGGAATCGCTGGTCCGAATCGCGGTCGGGCTGGAGGACGTGGAAGACCTTCAGCACGACCTGGAGCGCGGTCTGCAGGCGTAACCCTGGGCAATCGAGCGCGCCCGTCGGGGTCTTAGCGTATCAGAGGGATTCTCAGGCGATAGCGCCTGGCATCCCGACGGGTTAACCTGCGTAGCTACCCGGTTTCCGTGGGTCGAGTTACCTCCAACGCGAGGGCCAAGGGTGTTTGCCGCCATGTTGACGTTGGACTCGGCTTCGAATCCGGCTAGCACGTGCAGAAGCAAAGGCGTTTTTCGCACCGGATCGACCTCACCGCCGCAAGGCCTGCACCCTGGACATGGGCAAAGTTTCCGACGAAGTCAAGCTGGGTGATCTTGCGCGCCGGGCAGCAAGGGCTCTGACCCGGGCCGGCCTCGAACATCGGATTGATATCTATCGCGACATTGAGGTCGAGGATCCGGCAGTCCAGAAGATGCTCGGTCGCCCCCACCGAGTCCGCGTGCGGATCAGGATCACCGCACAGAGTCTGCTGTTCGAGGAGCGACCCGGGACCGCGGCCAACGACACCGGCCCGCCGCTGCCGACGAAGAAGAAGAAGCAGGAAGCTTAGTGTCCTGAGCGGCTGAATCCACTTCGAACGCGGGGGTGCACCTAGGGCGCCGAGTCGCTAGAATCGGCGCGCCCTTGAAGTGCATTCATTCAAATTTATTCAAATTAGTCAACGCGTCAGGCCGCTGGGCGCGAAGGAGATTCAACATGAACCGGACTAGACGCAGGTTGGTTCAAGCAGTCGTTGGAGCACCGGCTGCGGGCGCAGCGCTGCGTTCCGGCTGGGCGGCTGAGCCGCGCGCACTGGCCATCTCTCACCAGTTTCCGGGCGGGACGATCACCGAGGGCGATTTCCGTGATCGCTTGTGTCGCCGTTTCGCGGCCGAGATCGAGCGGCGCACG
>WNFI01362709.1_pt1 | contig 10596 bp, 15 predicted proteins | sample 5400471 | NCBI WGS metagenome assembly WNFI01 (sample SAMN13153348, study PRJNA577476) | soil metagenome | isolation source: 100 cm saprolite on Douglas fir-dominated hillslope | place: USA:California | collected 2013-09-17 | reverse complement strand
TTTACATGTCACAGACAGAGCTGAATAGTCATGTAGATCAACCGATGACAGTATTAGATGGGGTATGTTTCTCGCTGAGATTATCGGGATGGTGACTGATGTTAGTTTGTTGTTCAAATGCCAGCCGATGGACCTTGCTTGTGTGGAGACACAGATAGGAAATGGTGAGGCAGCGGATTGCGAAGTGATCGAAGTTGGGCCAATGATTGTTCAGGTTATATAACCATGAATCACGTGAATGGTAGCCACAATTTTGGAAATTAGAAAACAAATTGACGCGTCGCCCGAGATGCCCTCTATGATTCGTACTGTAGACTAGACTGTAGGGGGCGATGAGAGTGAAACGTGTTTAGAGTGAGAAAAGGTTTATAAGCCTGTGAGAGGTCAACCAAAAATATGAGGTACCACAGCTCCCCACATGGTAGCGGGAATGAATGCGTCGGAGTGCGAAATCGAAGGCTTACGGTCACCAACAACTCGCACTCGTCTTTTGCTGCACTCCCTTTTGTCCTCATGCAGTCACCTATGGAGGAAGTTCATTCAAGAAAACGTCCCCACTTAGGTGACTCTGAGCCTCTTCCATCTAAGAAGCGTGCCGTCTCTGTCGGCGTCAATGGTTCTACAGGGCCCGTCAACGGCACTGTACTCCTCACAGAAGCGGAAGACGAAGAGCCCAGAGATCAGGATAACTTAGAGGTTGATTTTTTGAATTATTTCCTTGCGCTACCCGTTCTTACACGTTTTGCTGCTCTTTTCCAGCAATTCCGCAAGGAGGCCATTTTCCGCCGCATGAGACATTACTCGCGAGAAAATGAGCGGAGCCAAGCTCGAATAACAGAGCTGGAGCATCTTAAAAATACTTACGAAGCGAGCCTTGCAGTCATGGGGGCCTGTTGGACTCAGGTTTGCTAGGCATTCCGTTCGCTCGCTCGCTCGCTCTGACATGTCTTCCAAGCTTATTGATACAATACGAGCACACGTAAAACCTGACGTCTCACCACCCTCGGACGAGGACAGCGAAGGTATGTTGTGCGTACGGCTTTCAAGGTACAACCTGTGTTTATTGCCTGAAGATCTGTTCTGTCTTTCCAAGTGCATATCTTCCGAAGCTAGCCCCACCCTTGCCGCAGCGTTTGAGGAAAAAGCTCGGTCTACCCACAAACTTGTTACAGCTTTCGTGCAGTTGAATGGAGCCAATTATTTGGAAGATGAGATATACAGGCGATATCAGCGTTCTCAGACCGAGGTGTATATTTTGTTTCTAACACGAGATGACATCGACTAACTGGTTCCCCAAGTGCACGGCGCTACGCTCAGAGCTTGAATTGACAAGAGCAAACCTGAAGGACTGCTTGGCGCAGCGTGATCGATATCATTCCGACCTCGCCGCTGCTGAACTGCGACTAGACCGATCACAAAGTCGTACTGTTCAAGCAATACATGGTCGAGCACAATCTCCACCGAAGGAACCGGCGATAAAGGACGAAGAAGGTGTGGACGAAGAGAAAGATGGGGAACCGAAGGAAGAACAACGAATGTCGTCCTCTCCCGCAGTGAGTGGCTAGTTTATCGGTGGGAGCGTTTCTAATTTCACCTTTGCTCTTTGTCTGATTTAAACCAGCCAACACCTGCGCTCGTTCCTGTAGCCCCTACTTCGAGTGAAATACAAGAGTGGCAGGACATTGCCAAAGTTCGCGAAGATAAGATCCGTGAACTTGAGTCGCTCAACGAGACCCTGCGACACGACAACCGTATATTGACTGTTGTATATTTGTTTTGCATTCCAGAAAATCAGGCTGACCCTTCAAATAGCAAAGTGTTCCCTCGAACGATGCCATCTCAGGAACAGAAATTTACAAGGCGCTCATTGAAAGGATTTCCCAACTCGAATATATCTTGAAGGAGAAAGAATCCCAAGTCAATTCATCTCCTCCTGAGGATCCGAAGACCCCGTCACCGTCTGAGTCTAACGACGAGGAATTTGTGCGTGAGGACTTCTTATTGAGCACCATTTAAGCCATATCTCTATTGCAGAAGGAGAAAGAGCGTCGAGCCGCAGAAGAGAAACGCATTCAGGAAGGAAGCAGGCTACGCAAACAACGCGAGCAGTTGAATGCCGAACTGACTGAAGTGAAGGCGCAGCTCATCAAGCGGCAGTCTCTGGAAGAGATGAAAGCACTCGTCGCGTCGTACAATGTAATTGTCCCCCTACTGGTTCGCGATTGATGTGCTGATAGTTAGCATAGAGTCGGTTGGAAGTTTATCAATCGGAAGTTTCTCGGCTGAAGCTATTGCTCGCTGCCCAAGCAGGAGACCAAGACCTCGTCAGCTTTCTCCGAAAGGAAAATTCTGGGGATGTGGCAGAATTGAGAAAACGTCTCATGTAAGTCTCATACTTTAAGAAGGCTTGGACATGTATATAACGTCAGCATTTCAGAGCGTCCGAGAATCGTGTTTCCGATCTTGAGAGGCAACTCGCCGCATTTTCCGAGCAGCACACCGACGTCTCCCACTACATTCGAGCTGAAGCAGAAGCTCAGCAGCAATTATCTGCCGCGAATGGACTTCTCGCTCAATTTCGTTCGACGTTTGGTGAACTCTCACAACGACCACCAGATGCGAGACAACTTGTGGAACAGTTGAAGTTGAAAGAAGAGGAGGTGAAGGCTCTGAGGCTACAAGATGCGCAGCATGCAGACGCAGAGTCCGCGTTATATGATGAGATCGGAAAGCTGTCCTCAGCATGGGAGTCCCTGCAAGGACAGGTGACTAGTAAGGTATTCGACCTAGCAGCTGCGGAAGAGAGAATCATGAAGGCAAATCTCGACGTAAGTCCCACTATTTCACATAGTCGCAGTTGATTTCCCACTACACTCTTGGGATGCAGAAAGCAAAGGCAGACAACAAATTCTTTGCGGCTATGCGCGAAAAGGAAGCTGTCGAGAATGAGCATAAGCACCTCGCGCGGACCAACGAAAAACTCCTCAAGCACGTCTCCAACTTAACAGATGTTGATAAGGCGAATTCAAATCGGCTGGTATGCACAAATGTCGTTATACGCTGAGTCAGGGCTCATATAATCTGTAGACGGTGATGGAGCAATCTGTATCGGCGGCTAATGTGAAGGCGGAGGCATTTAAGAACCGTACCATGTCTCTGGAGACGGAGCTCTTTCGAGCTCGCGTATCACGCGCTGGACTTGAGACGGATGTCTCGCATGTACGTCAGAAGCCATATATTCTAACGATAGCTGACTTTCTTTAACAGTATCGGAAGGTAATTGATGACGGAAAGAAAACGTTTGGCGAGCTCTCGATCGAGCTCAGGAAGACCCAAGAGGCCCTCTCAGTCGCAAATATTACTATTGAGCGGCAGAGGAAGGCAGGAGACATCAAACCGATACCATCATCACAGAAGGAGGCCCAACTGCAGAAAGAAGTAGATAAGTGCATGGTGAGTTCTAGATCTCGGCAGGAGGCCATGTGTGTCCTGATGTAACTCTACAGAGCATCCTCAAGTGCTCAACGTGTAGGCAGAACATGCGTTCAACAATACTCACGAAGTGTCTGCACAGTATGTTTCCATTACTCAACTTTTTACATCGTGATTAAGGTTTGTTTTCTCTGGTAGCTTTCTGCAAGTCATGTATCGACACGCGCATTTCGACACGACAGCGCAAGTGCCCTGCATGCAACCTCCAGTTTGCCCAGTCAGAAGCACAACAGTTGTACTTCCAATGAACATTCTGTCCCCCAGCCATGCTTGCGGACTTCGCATGTTGCACTTTTTTATGTTTCGATATTACCTAGCTTCTACATTATCACTTTTTTTGCGCTATGAGCGCAGTTGCACGAAATGACTTTTCGCCATACTTTGACTCGATAAGCACTGATACTGGGAAAGAGGCATACATCACATGCAAAGGATAGTGGGCGAACCAAGGTCAGCGCTTAACCCAGGCGTACTGAAAAAGGTCGTCAGGAACGAGAAAAGTGCAGAGAGAAAAGGTGACTTACCCGTTTGCGTGCTTTGGCCAGGCCAGTCTTTTTCCTCTCCACCATCCTGGGATCCCGTTTCATAAGCTTGGCTGAAAGGCGTGTGAGAGTGGATACGGGCAAGGAAATCGAAGGAGCTCACCTCTTCGAAGGATGGTATCAACCTCAGGCACATGCGCGACGATGCCTTGAGCGATACCATGTGCAATTGCACCTGCTTGGCCCGTCGTGCCACCGCCGCGAACGATCACGAACACGTTGAATGCACCGAGCGCACCAGCGAGCTTGAGTGGACGGACAACGTATTCACGGTCGGAGGTCGCAGCAAAGAACTTATTTAGCGGCACGTTGTTGACCAAGATTGTCGTCGGAGTTACTGGTACGCGCGAGGCCGCACCATCTGCCGATGGCGCAAAAGCATCACTCACCACTGGTGCGAGGAGGTCTGTATCTGAGTTGCTGCTTGTCGAGGAGGACGAGGCTGCAGTGGTGGTGGGTTCGCGAACGGGAATCATCCAGACGCGCGCCGCGCTTTCTTTACGCTTTCCGACGGTGTATGAACGGCCATAGCGGTCAAGCGGGACGTGTTTGCGCACGGCGCGCGCCAGGAGGTTATCTTTGTCATGGCGCTCGAAGAGCGCGAGCACAGGCTTGATGCTCTCTGCGAGCGTGGTGTGTCCTGATGCTGACGCGATGCGCGCGCATTCCTCTAAGTCTCCAAGGACGGAGATAATGCGGCGGTAGCGTGCTGTCGTGAGTGCGCTGGAGAACATGGGTGCTAGGTTTAGGCGGTTGCGCCAGAGACGTTGGGCTGGTGGGAGGGAAGCGCGCGCGAAGGCCGGTAGTGGGAGAAGCTCGAGGGTAGAGAGCGCACGACGGCAGCGCTGAAGGGCGTTTTCGAGCTGGTACAGGTGGTCATAGTAGGATGCACGGGCGGTGTAGAAGGAGGGTGAGTCCGGTTTGGTCTTTACGGGTGGTCTGCGGAAGGAAGGTGGAGGCGCATCTGCTACATTTTGGAGGGAGGCTGGGGGTACGTATGGGGTTGATGATGTTGCTAGTGCCCTGAGGGATATGGCAGGCCTTAGAGGTGCCCGAGTAGCGAGGGCCACGAGCATGGACGACGGACGACAAGAACTGACTCGGAGTGGCTTATCTAATAAAAGAGGAGCAGGAGACGCTGGGCGGAGAGACGAGCTCGTTCTGAATGTCGACGGTCTGCGCCGCTCGAGCCTCGTACAAGAAAATCACTGGGCTTCTAGAGCTTACCTCAACTCATCTCCAATGGACTCAGGATGGAAAGAAGGCTCCTGTCGTGCGCGTGGCCCATGCTGAGGTCTCATGTGCGTCCACCCTCCCCTAGCACTCTCGGCCACCCTTTGACAGTCTCGCCTCTATAGCACTCTTCTCTTCGAAAGAGGGCGCTGCTCAAGTGCGCCTCAAAATTGGCCTCGAGAATGATAGCAATGGCCATAATTTCACGTTTACTTCTCCCAACGCTCTTACAGAACGCGAGACATTCAAGGCACAGCTTACGACTATCATCAGCAACAACCGCGCCGGGCGTGAGGCAGGTATACTACAATCACCGCAGACAGGTGTTCCCGCTGCTACGTCGTCTGCCAATGGTGCTCCAGCACCGTCGCCGTCGCGCCCATCGACTTCTCGTGCCGAGTCTGTCTCAAGTACTCGAGGCACGCCCGTTAACGACCCAGTCAACGATTTCCGCATACGCAAAAAAGTTCTGATCAAAACGCCGGAGCTCGCAGCACTTCATCGTGAATTGGTCATGAGCGGTCAAATCACCGAGACGGAATTTTGGGAGGGTCGAGAGGTGCGGGCTCTACAGGCATTCGTCTGGGACGTGTCATGTCTGACTTCAAACCGTGTCCTAGCATCTCCTGCTCGCGCAGGCTGCTTCTGACTCGCAGAGGAAAGGCAGACCAGGCCAGCTGGTTGATCCGAGACCACAAGCTCTGGAAGGCGGTGAAGCCACAATCGTCATTACGCCACAACTCGTACATGACATTTTTGATGAATATCCCGTCGTTGCCAAGGCTTACGATGAGAATGTGCCGAGCAAAGTACCGTCTCCTCGCCCCTCCCGCACTCTTCTTTGTCTCACCTCCTATACTACAGCTGTCCGAAGCGGAATTTTGGAAACGATATTTTCAATCAAAACTTTTCCATTCACATCGAGCTTCTATCCGTTCCACAGCAACCCAACACGTCGTCAGAGACGATGCAATCTTCGACAAGTATCTAGAAAGACCGGATGATGGTGAGCTTCTCTTGTTCCGTCGTCGCGGGTCTTGCCGACATGATATTTCCACTAGAGCTAGAACCTAGAAAACTGCGAGATGATGAGGTAGATATGTTCATAGACCTCGAAGCAACCCGTGAGGACCATGAAGAGGTTCGAAACTTGACCTTCCACGGCCCTTTCCACACGTGTGTTAATTTCACAATATTTTTGTAGACTGGGAACGAGAGGGATATGACAATGCAGGCAGGGAAGCAGCGTGGGGCACTACCGCTTATCCGTAAGTTTAATGAACACTCTGAACGCCTTCTCAAGTCCGCTGCGTGCGTCTGGCTTATGTTATCGTCCCGTGTGAGTTCTGATGACATTTCTATAGTTCGGACGGCGGTGGCAAACGGCGAAGAGTTGATACGGGCGACGCTAATGATGTGCGTGGTTTCTTGATATGCACGCTGACCAGTTCTCATTCAGAATGGTTTTGTAGTCACATAGCCACTACATGCAGATCGATCTCGAGGACCTACACCGTCCGGAATCGTCGACTGACGTCTTGCTGGAGATGCAAGACCGCCAGCGCTACTTTGAAGCGCGTCCCGGTGCTGGTGTTTCAGCTGAACAGGATCCACGTCCCGTAAGACCGTGCCCGTTTACCTTTGTAGTCACGGCATAACCCGTGCAACATTAGACCGTGGACTTACCCCCCGCAGTACAACAAATGAGGGGCGACCTCGAAGGATGGGAGGCACACCTTTCCCAAACCAAGATTGAACGCAAAGCAGCAGAAGCTGCACTCACGTCCATGACACAAAATGTCGCGACGCGACTCGATGCCTACAAACGCAAAACCGATATTCCGGAAGATATCTTTAGGCAGATGCGCACTTGTCAGACGGCTGCGAACGAGTTTCTGCGACAGTTCTGGTCCGCGATTTATCCTCCCGTTGGAGAAACTCTAGGAGGACCTACCACACTCGCACAAAAAACGGCAAAAGCGACACGTATGGCAGGTTATCTGTCCAAGACCCCTGAGAAGGTCGCAGCGATTATTAGGGCAGTGGAGATGGCGGGGGCTGATCGGGAACGAGTGCAAATCGTATGTCTATCTGTCCTTTCCTTTGTTTGGCGGTTATCGAGGTAATGATGATGATTTCAGGGAATGAAACCGACGTTGGATACAGTGAGCAAAGCAGTTGAATTCTGGGAAACGAGGAAGGCTGCGTCAGGACCAAGTGCGACCGGTACGCGTAAGCCATGATAGAGGGGCGGAGGGAGAGGACAGTTCACTTTGCCAGGGATGCGCGATATTATTATACACACCATTGGACACTTTACTTTATTTTGCACGTCAATAGTTGAAATGTACAACACCACCCGGTTACGTTACGGCACATCGGGTATGACTCCGTCCGAGTCCGTCGGCTCTCTTCGGCAGCCTCAGCTACTCTGTCTCGTACCATTACACCCACATCACAGACACGATGCCTAACCGTTTCCTCGTCCCCGCCCTCATTACTGGGATGATTCTTACTGTGCGTATTACCACATCCTTTTAAACTAATTCGTTCGAATCATTTGCGCTTCCAGGGAGCTTGCAATTCCCTTTGGTCAAAGTACCAGGTAATAGCTCTACTCATCATCCCGGACCCATTTTTATGCTTCATTCTACCCAGGATATGCAATGCGTAGAGAATTGTGGTGACCCTGACCCGAAGCACCACGTATTATACGAACAACCAGTGTGGCAGACCCTCCAAATGTTTCGTACGTACACCCTTATCTCCTCTCCCTATCCCCCTATCTGGCTTACACACGCTCCTCACCACAGTCGGAGAAATGCTCTGTATGTCCTCCTCTTTCCTTCTTGCTTGTCTCTATCCCCGGACTGACTGGTGTTTGCCTCGGTATTGGTTATGGTTAGGCTTTATCCCGATTTTGTATACCACTTTATCGACGCGTTGGCGCACATCTCCCGTTCGTCTCCCCGACGAATCGTCTGACGACACTCTCGACGGCCTTTCTGAATCCCAAAAGTTTCCACCGGAGAAACTGACAGGACGGCGAGTTCTACTGCTCTGGTTGCCTGCTTTGTGTGATCTGACCGGAACGACGGTCCGTGCATTTACATTATCCTCCCCCACTACCCACCCCGAGCTAATCATTTATGTATTCGTGCGATTGGGTTCTACAGCTCATGAACGTTGGCTTGTTGTATACCCCCGTGTCAATTTATCAAATGACCCGTGGTGCACTAGTACTTTTCGTTGGGATCCTTTCCGTGTTGTTCCTCCATCGCAAGCTGTTCCTTTATCAGTAAGTTATGTCTTCCTATATGCTGCTCTATTCATCAACGCATGTTCTAGATGGCTCTCATTGTTGACAGTCATGGCGGGGGTGTCCTTGGTCGGGTTCAGTGGTTCTCTTATCAAGGATACACTTCACGAAGTTGCTCCTTCTCTTATGAACTTCATTGATCCACCCCCTGCTACTGGACCGCCGGTGAACGAGCCTATTGACGAATCCGAGGCCACCAAAGTCGTTATCGGTATTTACTCAAGTGTCTGTTTGATTGTACCTTGTTAAGTTTCCGTATCTCTACAGGTGTCTTTTTCATCCTGTTTGCTCAAATCTTGTGCGCGACATCATCTACTAGTCCCGCCCTTATGTATCTAACATGTTCCACTTTTCAGCACGGCCAGCCAATTCGTCATCGAAGAGAGGATATTAGGGCGATATACTGTTCCCCCCCTTCTCGCTGTCGGCTACGAAGGCCTCTTCGGCACGCTCTCTATTCTCCTTCTCTTGCCTCTCCTCCCACTCATCAGGCCATCCCCGTCGTCACCCGCCGCCCCATGGTTCGACCTCGTGCGCGGCTGGCACCAACTAATCGATACGCCCAGCGTGCTCTACTCCGGTATTGTCATTGCATGCTCGATCGGCCTGTTCAACGCCTTCGGCTTGAGCGTGACCAAGTACGTGAGCGCGACGGCGCGCAGCTTGACGGATACATGTAGGACACTCGCGATTTGGATCGTCAGTTTGTTGCTCGGTTGGGAGATGCTCATGTGGCCTATCTCCCTCTTGCAAGTGGTCGGGTTCGGCCTGTTGGTCTATGGCACCGTGCGTGGCGTACTGTCTGCTATTTACTAACCTTATTCCTCACCTTGATTCCTCCCACTTTTTTTAGTTCTTGTTTAACAATCTTGTAGAGGCCCCACAGTTCTTACGCACCGCCATTACGCCCGTGCTCATAGAGTCAGAAGATATAGAGGGGGAGAGTACGCCAATTATGATTGACGACCCGTTGGACGAGACGGCGCGCTTGCCCGCCGACCTTGGCACTGGCGGATTTGACGTCGTGCCCCCAGAAGGACACGGCGCCACTCACCGTCAGAGCGGACACTGAACTCCGTTCAGGACATCGGTGCTCGATGGCGTTCGGCGTCTGATCAGCCGCTGACTGCACTATGGATAGACTTACCCCGAGCAATAGTTGAATCAACCACTAGCATATATAGTATCATATAGGCGCTTGGGTTCTCAGCGATACTGCCCTGCTTTAATTGCTATGCTATTGACTACAGTTTCACAGCCTGCTTTTGTAGTATATCACATGTATCTAGCATGAAGATATTTCTTGCATCGTCATGCTTGCCTCTTTGTGTGCGCAACATCAGTATTTAATAAATGAGAAATATCTGATTATTTCCTTGCTCGTCACTGGGACGAAACGTGGCATTACTAGTATGTGTGCGCGCTCATGATCCATGCGATTTGAACGTGTAGTATATGCAGAATGGGCCATCATCAAAATGTTCTGCCTGGTAGGAACGGACTAGACGCGCCCACATGTCCTTCGAAGAGGGTGGGCGAGACGAGAATGCATCTCACCGCGGACGCGGAACTGGTTGTATCCGTACTGGCATGGTAGAACCTGAGGACATGGTGCACTCGTATAATGTGAACATGACGAGTACGTGCAGGCCAATGGCATAGCCGATGAACACGTTGCGTGCACGGCGGTTACCCAGCACCGCACGAGTCAACATGAAAACACCGCGCTCGAGCGGGTTCAAATTCGAATAAGCACGTGCTGCTTCCTGTAATCGATTCAAATAGAGGGAGGGAAAAAGAGAGAATGGGGTTCAGGGACAAAAGGGTTGGAGAGAAAGGACCCGCGTACCCGGCCGCGGAATGCTTCGAATGGGTTCATTGCCTCTTCATAGCGTGCGCTGTATTTGTTGAGCTCGATCGCGCTCGGCGCGCTTGTGGAAGACGCTGGCAAAGGGTCGAGCGTCGAGTGCGTATTTTCACGGTAACTTTGCATGTAGCGGACTTTCTCGT
>WNFI01604179.1_pt1 | contig 10597 bp, 10 predicted proteins | sample 5400471 | NCBI WGS metagenome assembly WNFI01 (sample SAMN13153348, study PRJNA577476) | soil metagenome | isolation source: 100 cm saprolite on Douglas fir-dominated hillslope | place: USA:California | collected 2013-09-17 | reverse complement strand
GTCGGGCACGCCGACCACCAAGCACGACACGATGTCGGGATGTGCGGACAGCGCAGCTTCGACTTCCGCGGGATAGACGTTGCGGCCACCAACGGTGAACATGTCGACCCGTCGGTCGGAGAGATACAGGAAGCCATCGGCATCGAAGTAACCGAGGTCACCCAGGGAATCCCAGCCGTCCCGACTCTTGGGTTCGACGCCGACGTAGCGGTACGTCGGGCCGCTGCCCGGGCTGGGACGCATGTAGATCTCGCCGACCGTGCCAGGCGGGCATTCGTTGCCATCGTCGTCGAGGACCTTCATCTCCCCGAGCACGACCACTCCAACTGAACCGGGATGCGCGAGCCACTGCTCGCCGGACAGCATCGTCGCGGCTTGGAGTTCGGTGCCGGCGTAGAGCTCCCAGACTTTGTCGGCGCCCAGGAGATCGATCCAGGCGTGCTTGATTGCCGGGGCGCACGGCCCTCCCATGTGCCAGAAACGGCGAATGGATGACAGGTCGTAGGCGTCGGGGTCGGCCCGGTACACGGGTAGTACCCGTTGCATGACTGTCGGCACGGTGGCCAGGAACGTCACCCGTTGTTCGGTGATCAGCCTGAGGAACTCGTGAGGATCGAACCGCGGCATGACCACGGCGTGGTGGCCCAAGAGTAGGCCGGCGGTCAGATTGTTCACCGCGGTGTTGTGGGTCAACGGAAGTGAGACCAATTGGACGTCACCTTCTTGCGCGCCCAAGGCGTAACCGCTCAGAAGTGACAACCGGCTGTCGGTGCCTGCGTCGATCAGCTTGGGCCGCCCGGTGCTTCCACCGGAGGTCATGGACTTCCAAATCGGCGACACCGCTTCCGGCAACCCGGTCGACGCGCGTGACCCAGCCACGGTGAAGCCCGCGGGAAGGCTGGGTGTTTGGCCGCGTGGATCCGCGCGACCCACGATCAGGGCCCGCGGTTTGAGGTCGAGAATGGCCGCGAATTCCGCATCCGGGAGCCGGGCCGACAGCGGCTGCGGTGTTGCGCCCAGCTTCCAGCACGCCATGAGCGCCTCGATCATCTCGATCGAGTTCGGCAACGCGATGGATACGTAGTCGCCGACGCCCACCCCCCGCGCGGCATACTCGCGGGCCAGCCGGTTGGTCGAGGCATCGAGTTCAGCACGGCTCACGGTGCGGCCCTGACATGTCACGGCTACAGCGTCGGGTTGGGCTGCCGCCAGTGCCGACAGCTGTGTGCTGATCGGCGGGATGGGTTGCGTCATCAGTATCCGCCTTTGAGGGAGAAGATCTTTCGCGGGTTGTCGACCAACATCGTGTGAAGCTGTTCTTCGGTCACGCCGTGAGACTTCAGAGCTGGAATCACGTCGTCGTGGATGTGCAAGTAATGCCAGTTGGGCAGAATCGCCGGCAGCATGTGCTCGGGTAGCGCCTCCCAATAGCACGATGCGTCATGAGACAGCACCATCTTGTCGGCGTGGCCACGCTCACACATCGTGGCGACGGTCTTCACCCGATCCTCGGTCGACAGCAGAGCGTCGATTCCGAATCGATCCATGCCGATGTAGGAGCCGTTGACGATGAGTTCCTCGAGGTAGTCGAGGTCGGTGGTATCACCGGAGTGACCGATCACCACGCGGGTCAAATCAACGCCTTCCTCGGCGAAGATCTTCTGCTGATCCAAGCCTCGACGGCTCGCCGCGTGGGTGTGCGTGGATATCGGTACTCCGGTCTGTCGATGAGCTTGTGCCACCGCGCGCAAGACTCGTTCCACACCAGGCGTGACTCCGGGTTCGTCGGTGGCGCACTTGAGGATTGCTGCTCTTACGCCGGTGTCGGCGATGCCGTGCTCGATGTCGCGCACGAACATCTCCGTCATGATCTCCGGACCGCCGAGCGTCGCGCCCGGCCCGAGGTGATGAAAGCGGATGGGAAGGTCGTTGTAGGTGTACAAGCCCGTGGCGACCACGATGTTCAGCTCGGTGCGCTGTGCGATGCGCACGATTCGGGGGATGTAGCGTCCGATGCCGATCACGGTCAAGTCCACGATGGTGTCGACACCTCCGGACTTCAGCTCGTCAAGCCGTGCGATGGCGTCGACTTCCCGCTGGGCGCCGTCGCCCCAGTCCTCCGGATAGTTCTGCATGATTTCGGTTGTCATGAGGAACACGTGCTCGTGCATGAGGGTCACACCCAAGTCGCTCATGCCGATGGGGCCTCGCGCGGTACTGACGTGAAGGTCATCCATGTTCAGTGGTCGCCGTTCTTCTAGAAAGCCGAATCAGTGCATGTTGGCCGTCACGACGGGTGAGGACTTGTGAGCCTTTCCTGACGTGAGCCAAGGAGTATGCAGACGAGGACGCCGAATTCACTGAACGGCCTTGCTCGAAGACCCGTCGACACGGCCCTCCGGACCCTGTGGTCGGTATTTCACACGGATGGTGACGCAACATGGTTGTCAAGGCCTGCTGATTGCAGTACTCGACCGCAATCCGCCGGTATTCGCCGCCAAGTCGCACACCGTGACGCTGCCCGCGACCTTCAAGCAGTCGGTGCGCATCGTGCAGGACGCCGGTTGGGACAACGTTGGTCTGCATGACGCGGTGGGGGGCCAGCACCTGCTGGGCGATGTCATGGCTGTTCTCGGTGGTGAAACTCAGATCGGCTGTTCCCGCTCCGACCCCGAGCGCGTCGAGCAGCGTGTTTCGGTCCGTCCATTCAATGAGTTGGGGCTCCGCCTTGGCACCGATGGCGTCCGGGTTGATGGGCATTGAGGCTTCCTTTGGCGGTTGAGAGGCAAGTCCGGCGCAGCGGGTGACCTCAGGCGTGTTCGGGTAATCCCAGCGGTTCGGCCAGGGCGGCGAGCGTGGCGAGGAGCTGATCGGGGTTGAGTACCTGGATTGCGACGTGGTCGGCGCCTGCCACCAGATGTGCGCTGAGCCGGTCGGCGATGTCGGCGGCGGTTCCGTGGGCGATCAAGGCGTCGATCAATCGGTCACTACCCGGGCTCGCCAGATCGGCATCGGTGAAGCCAAGCCTTTTCCAGTTGTTCCGGTAATTGGACAGGCCGAGGTAGAAATCGATGATCGGACGCCCGATTTCGCGTGCCTTCTCGGCGTCGGTGTCCAGCACCACTGCCTGCTGAGGAGCCAGAAAGACGGTCGCGTCGAGTGATTCGCGCGCCACGCGCGTGTGGGCAGCTGTGGTGAGGAAGGGGTGTGCACCGGCGCTCCGTCGCGCCGCCAGGTCGAGGACCTTGGGCCCCAGGGCTGCTAACACCCGCCGACTCGCCGGCACCGACTCGTCGTCAAGCACGTCGAGGTAGGAGACGAGCGCTTCGAAGGGCTTCTGATACTCATCGGTGTGCTCGCGGTGTCCTGCCCCGAGGCCGAGCAGGAAGCGTCCGGGGAACGCCTTCTCGACTCGGTGATATGACTCGGCCACCTCTACGGCGTTCGCCGACCAGATGTTGACGATTCCGGTAGCAACACAAAGCATCTCGGTCTGCTCAAGAATCGGCTCGACGAACGACAGATCCGGCGGCGGAGATCCGCCCACCCACACCGCGCCGTAACCAAGCCTTTCGATTTCGACGGCTTGGTCAGGTTTGACGGGGCCGGCAGTCCAGACACCGTAGTGACCGAACCGTGGTCCGTGTGGCACAGCGTCTTTCATCTATGTCCTTCCCGTCGTGAGACTGGCCGTTGTCGTGGTGGTATCGACAACGTGGGCTCGTCAGTGCGGGGCGAGGCCGATCGCGCCGGCGACAGGTTGAAAACCTGGTCGAGAACGTTGCTCTTGTAGTGCTTCATGGTGGTTCTTTTTCCTTCGATAGCTCATAGCTGTTCGTCGCGTGTGTTCGGGCATGGACGACGTGTCATCCCGACCGGCATCACACGGCGCGAGGTCCGGATTCCGACACCGTCCGCGCATACGCCAGGCGTATGCGCTCCTCGAAGGCCAGTACTGCTTTCAGTGGCCGCAACATAACGGTGAGCTGATCGATCAGTCCATCGTCGCGGTAATGGAGTAGGTCGCAGCCTTGAATCTCGAAGTCGCCCACTCGCGCGCTGAAGAGCAAGACGTGATCGTCGCCCGAGGAGGAGCTGAACTCGTGCTCGTAGGTGAAATCTTCGAAAACCGTTGAGACTGCGCGCAGGACATCGATCACTGCGGCACGGCCGCGGTAGATTCGACGAGCGATCGGCGACCGCATCCTGATGTCATCGGTGAAGAGCTCGCTTACTGCGTCGAAGTCGTGGGCCTCGACGGCTGTTCGAAACGTTGGGGGCATGATTCGTCTCCTCGTTTGTCATATCGCAGGTTCGCGAGTCACCCGAGACGGATCGCAGGCCTGCGGCACTGCGGTGCGTCGAGCCGCGGGTGGGCTGGCTGGTGATCCACCGGTCACGATCGTGCAATCTGCGCGGCCAGTTCGAGCACCGGTTGGACTAAATGTCCGACGGTCGCGGCATTCTCGTTGGAGGCATTGCCTGCACTGTGCCGCGCACCGATGCCGTGGAGGATGGCGGCGGCTCTGAACAGGTTGTACGCGTGGTGAAACGCGAAGTCATCGGGCCGATTGCGTTGCGAGCGGACAAAGTAGCGGTCGATGACGGCCTCGTATGAGGGGATGCCGACGTCAACCAGGTCGGTGCTGAGTAGTGACGGCCCGCCAACCTGGTTGACCGGGACGATCCAGTTGAGGAGGAAGTAACTCAGGTCTGCCATCGGGCTTCCGAGTGTCGCCAACTCCCAGTCGATGACGCCGATGATGGAGGGTTCACCGTGCGCGAAGACGACGTTGTCGAGCCGATAGTCACCATGGACCAGCGTGACTTCGTCATCGGTCGGTGTGTGCAGGGTCAGCCAGTCCGCCAGCCCGTCCGCCTCAACGGGATAGTTTCCGGTGGCGCGCATCTGGCCGTGCCATCGTTGAATCTGCCGCAAGTAGTAGTCGGTGCGGGGACCAAAGTCACCGAGACCTACCGCGTCGATGTCGATGGCGTGGAGATCGGCGAGTGTGTCGGTCAGCGCGAAGTAGATGAGCTCACGTTCGGCACGTTGGGCGTCGGCGAGGAGGGGATTCCAGAAGATTCGTCCGTCAAGGTAGGACATCAGGTAGAACGGGCTACCGATGACTGAAGGGTCGGAGCATTCGTGGATTACCTCGGGCACCGGGAATCCGGCGGACGCGACGGCGCTCATCACCCGAGCTTCGCGATCGATCGCGTGTGCCGACGACAGCACCGTCCCCGGCGGCTTGCGCCGCAGGACGAATCTCCTACCTGCGCCCTCGATGAGATACGTCGGATTGGATTGCCCGCCAGTGAATTTGGAGACCTGCACACCGGATTCCAGTTCGGGTATCACCGCCATGAGGTGGCGCCGCAGTGACTCCGCGTCGATCTTCAGCCGCGCGGGTACATCTCGAGTCGATGCTTGGCGGGTCACGCGGAGGTTCCTTGCTCGGCCAGTTCGTACCTCCCGATAGCGCGGGTATGAACTTCGTCGGGACCGTCCGCGAAGCGGATGGCCCGAGCGGCCAGGAACAGGTGCGGCAGCACGGTGTCCTGAGACAGGCCGGCGGCACCATGAGCTTGTATCGCGACGTCGACGACAGCCTGCGCCATTCGAGGTGTGGCGACCTTGACCATCGCTATGTGTTTCTTGGCGGCTTTGCTGCCCCCTTGGTCCATGGCTGCGGCGGCATGCATGGTCAACAATCGCGCCTGGTCAATGGCGATGCGCGCATTGGCGACCCGGTCGAGCCACACCGATTGACGGGCCAGCGGCTTGCCGAAGGCGATCCGTGTCGTGAGCCGTTGACACATCAGGCTCAACGCCTCTTCCGCAGCGCCGATCAATCGCATGCAGTGGTGAATGCGGCCGGGCCCCAATCGGCCTTGGGCAATCTCGAAACCGCGTCCCTCACCGAGGATAAGGTTGGCCGCGGGCACCCGCACGTCCTCGAGGGTCACTTCGGCGTGGCCCACGGGTGCGTCGTCGTAACCGAAGGTGGTCAGCATCCGCTCGACCCGCAGGCCGGGTGTGTCGGCAGGCACGATGATCATGGATTGCCGGCGATGGGGTTCTGCGTCGGGATCGGTCAGCCCCATGACGATGAAGAATCGGCAGCGCGGATCACCGGCGTTGGTGATCCACCACTTGCGGCCGTTGATGACGTAATCATCGCCGTCACGGCGGATTTCGGTGCGGATGTTGGTGGCATCAGAGCTGGCGACCTCGGGTTCGGTCATCATGAATCCGGATCGGATCTCACCGTGCAGAAGGGGCAATAGCCAGCGCGACTTCTGTTCCTCGGTCCCGTAGAGCTGCAACAGCTCCATGTTGCCTGTATCGGGTGCGCTGCAGTTGAAGACCTCGGCCGCGATGGGCACGTGTCCGGTGAGTTCGGCGATCGGCGCGTATTCCAGATTGCTCAGCCCCGCACCGAATTCACCGTCGGTCAGGAAGAGGTTCCACAGTCCCTCCTCGCGGGCCTTGGCCTTCAGCTTGTCGATGACGGCCGGCACCGTCCAGCGATCGGTCGATCGGGTCAGTTCAGCGGAGTACTCCGCTTGACCGGGACGTACGTGCGTCTCGATGAACGTAGCCACCTGTTGGTGAATGTCTCGGGCACGGTCGGCGAGGGGATACAAGCCAATGATGCTCATCCGGCCACCTCCACGACGACCTTGCCGAAGTGCGATCCAGATGCCAGCTCGGCAAGTGCGTCATGGAATGACCCGAGCCCGCTGAAGACGCGATGCACGACCGGGCGTATATGCTCCCGACTGATCGCTCGGTTCATGTCCTCGAAGAGGTCTCGAGATCCCACGGCCACGCCGCGCATGGTGACACTTCGCATGAAAATTGGTGGCAGTGACAGCCTTTCGACGTCCGCGCCGGTGACCGACCCGATCATGGCGACTGTGCCACCTCGACGCACTGCGCGCAACGATTGGTTGAGCGTAGCCGCGCCTCCGAGTTCGATTACGACGTCGGCTCCGTCGTTGCACAATCTGCGCGCAGTGCGGCCCCAATCAGGGTCGTGACTGTAGTTGATGACGTGATCGGCGCCCATCGCTGCGGCCCGTGACAACTTGGCGTCGTCTTTCGAGGTGATGATGACCTCTGCGCCCGCCGACTTGGCGAACTGCAGGGCGAAAAGACCCACGCCGCCGGTACCAAGGATGAGGACGCGGTCACCGGGTCTGACCGGTTCGGGCCCACCGAAGAGGCCGTTCCATGCGGTGACCGCGGCGCACGGCAACGTCGACGCCTCGATGGCGTCCAGGTGGCCGGGGGCTTCGACGAGTTCACCCTCGTCGAAGACAACGTATTCGGCGAGGACTCCCGCCGCTGGACCGCCTCGGGGAGTCGCGTCGTGCTCAGGACGTCCGCCCGTCCATCCCGGTACGTGGATCGGCATGACGAGCGCGCCCTGCTTGAACTTCTCGGCGCCTGGGCTGCGATCGACGATGACACCCGCTCCGTCGGAGACGGGTACGAGCGGTAACGGCATCTTCGGGTTGTAGAGGCCGTTGATGACCAGCAGATCACGGAAGTTCAGCGAGATCGCTTTCATCTGGACGAGCACTTGGCCGGGGCCGGGTTTTGGCCGTGCCGCCGTGGTGATCGACAGGTTCGCCTCGCCCCAGCGCGGCAGCTCGATTTGCCGCATATCCTGCACTTCGGTGAGTGCATCTGTGTACGTGATGGTCATCTGGTCTCCTAGAACCTCGTTGCTGCGAACGTGAAGGCTGCGCACCCCTCGCTGCGTCGAATCCGAAATCGTCTGTCGGGCAGCGTCGGCGGCGTCGTGATCGACGCCGCGGTGACGACATCAGCGAAGCGACTGCGGCTGACCGGCGACGGGCCTGGGTCATGACTGGTTCTCGATGGTGATCACGACTCGTCCGGTCACTCGACGCTCGGAAAGCGTCGCCAAGGCTGCCGATGCGTCATCGAGGGTGAAGCGGTGCGAGATGTGAGGCCGCAACAGCCCCTCGGAGGCCCAGTCCAGGAGCAGGGCAATGCTGCGTTGGAACTCGATCGGGTACATCCTTGCCGCCTCGCCCGCGCGCACCCCAATCACCGAAACGCCCTTGAGCAGAAGACGATTGGCTTTGAAGGTGGGAATCGTGCCGCTGGCGAATCCCACGACGAGATACCGGCCTCCCCACGCCAGGAGTCGAATCGCTTGCGTAGCAGCGTCTCCCCCGACGGCGTCGAATACCACATCGACACCCGACGTGAGCGCTGCGACCGAGTGCGCCAGATCAGCGTCCCGATAGTTCACGACGTGGTCGGCGCCGGCGGCCGTGACCGCAGCGAGCTTAGCGTCGTCGGATCCGACCGCCACGACCTGTGCCCCGAGGAGCTTCGCCAATTGCACCGCGGCGAAGCCGACGCCTCCGGTCGCTCCAAGCACCAACAGCCTCTCGCCGGTTTGCAACCCGCCACGTTCCACCAGTGCGTGATAGGCGGTGCGGGCGGCGACGGTGAATGCCGCCCCTTCGACATAGGAGAACGGTTCGGGCAGCGGAAAGACGGCGTCGCTGCTGTGAAGGGGGGGTCGAGCTTGAGCTGATACTGCCCCCGGGTCAACAAGTAGTCGGGGTAGTTGACCCCCGCCGCCCGGACTGCCACGAGCACCGTTCCAGGGCTGGCCTCCACGTTGGGCACGTGCCTCGTCGTGACGCAGTCAGGGCCGTCCAGCGCGGTGCACACAGCTGCCCGGTGCGTACCCATCGTCACGCGCGCCTCCGCACTGCTGCCGCAACATCTCGTGGCGCTTCCGATTGCGGGTAATGGCCGACGCCGGTGAGTTCGGTAACCTCGGCCCCCGGTAGCAGGGTGACCGCTTCGCGCAGGACGTGGCGCCCCGAGACGGGATCGTCGAGACCCCACACGAGGTGCAGCTGCCCGTCCCAGCGGCGCACCGCCGTCTCCCATCGACGGTGGTGGGCGGCGCGTTCAGAGTTGTACCGGATGAGCAGGTGTGCCAATTTGTGGCCGTCGTTGCAGGAGATGCCGAGCCATAGATCGTCGAACTCGCGATCGGTCAACGGTGAACCCCGCAACGCGTCGAGACCCGAGCGCACCCGGGCCGCGGTGATCCGGCCGGCAAGGAACTTCCCGATCACAGGTTGAATGAGCAGTTTCTGAAGGACCGTGGGGCGGTAGGCGCTGAAGACTATGCCGAAGTTCAACACCGCGATGCTGTCGATGGAGAAACCGAGTGCGCCGGCTAGCGCACGGTCGATGAGTTCCTGAGCAACGATGCCCCCGTAGTCATGTACGACTAAGCGAACGGAGGTCAGATCGAGGCGGGTTGCCAAATCCTCCACCACGTCCGCTGATTCGGCGACCGAATACCTATAGGGGTTCGGCTTGTCAGACGCGCCGTAGCCGAGGAAATCGACGGTGATCACCTCGTGGTCGGAGGCGAGGTCGCCGGCCAGTTCGGCGTAGTCGTAGGACCAGGTGGGGAATCCGTGCAGCATGAGCACCGTGGGTCCCTGTCCCCTGCGCCGAAAGGCAATGCGGTGCCCGCGCCGGCTGATCAACGTCTCACACTGATCGATCCATTCCTGCGCCCGCGGTACGTCGCGGCGCTGACGATCGGCCTCATTCACCGTGCTCACCTCCCACCGCCCGGTCCGCATGCACTTGTAGATTGAAATACAGTTGTGTATCAGAATGCAGGTATGTCACCCTGGTGTCAAGGGAAGGACCGCTACGCGATGCCTGATAGTCGACAGGAGAGGCCAGTGGCTCGCATAACCCGCGCCGAGCAGCGCGAAGTCACCCGCGAGCGCCTCATCCAGGCCGCCGGCAGGGTGTTCTGCCGAATGGGCTTCGAAGCCGCGCCCATCGACGTCATCGCCGAAGACGCCGGATACTCCCGTGGGGCCTTCTACTCCAACTTCGACTCGAAGGACGAACTGTTCGTCGAGCTGCTTGGCCGTCACCTCGACGCCGAAGTCGATACGCTGGGCCGCGCGCTGGATCGCATCAAGACCGCCAAGGACCTCGCACCGGCGATCGAGCGGCGCTACCAAGTGCTCGGCGAAGACAGCAGCTGGTGCCTACTGGCCACCGAATTTCAGCTTTACTCCATGCGCGGGGGACGGATGGCGGGACGATTCGCCGAAATCTACGAGTCCTACCGACGCCGAATCGGGGAGTTGATCGCAGTTCACTTCGAACGGCTGGGAATCGAATCGACGTTGACCCCATACGAGTTCGGCGTCGCACAGATCGCCCTGTCCCACGGCCTGGCCCTGCAGCGGGCCGCCAACACCGCGCTGAAGTCCACGCTACCCGCGCGTGCCCTCGCCACATTCGTCCGCGGGGCACTTGCCGACACGGCCGGTGGTAGCGGCCACCCACGACCCCAAGCGTGAGTCTAACGACGCGACGACGCGCGCGACCGTGCCGCGCATGAGATGCGCCATCATCATCACGATGATGGCCGCCCGCCGCCGGACGATTCGCACGGCGCTATCCGCCGATCATGCGGCGGCCGGCGGCGGCGCGTGATGATTGTAGGTTCGCATTTTCGGTGTCATCTCGCGGTCCCCTGACCTGCGACGATGC
>WNFI01378392.1_pt1 | contig 10597 bp, 8 predicted proteins | sample 5400471 | NCBI WGS metagenome assembly WNFI01 (sample SAMN13153348, study PRJNA577476) | soil metagenome | isolation source: 100 cm saprolite on Douglas fir-dominated hillslope | place: USA:California | collected 2013-09-17 | reverse complement strand
GAGTTCTGCCGCAAGCGGCGTTAACCGCCTCCCTTTTCTCACGGGGGAAACGCTCGGCCGTGGCCCCTTCGGGCCTGAAAGACTCCGCAGCTTCTTTAGCCCGTCGGTAATGCCGAACCGTCTTGCTTCCTTGATGTAATCGATCAGCTTGGTCCTTCCGTACACCAGCACAACGTCGGAGCGCTGAACCCACGGCTTCTTGGCAAGCTCCTCGAGGAAGAAATTCTTGTAGCTGTGCCTATCGAGCCAGGGCAAGCTGCTGAGAATCGCTATTCTCATGATTTTCGCGCACCAGCCGGCAGAAAATATAGATACGCGCCCAGGGCCGCCAACATGGTGGACTGCCCCCAATGGATGGCTTCGAGGTTATTCGCCCACAAACGCCGGATTTGATAGCGAAAGGCGCCATTCTTTTTTTGCATGTGCCGTAGCGTCCAAGCCAAGACCCTATCGGCAAGCGGCCCCGCGTCGGCAAACCGGCTTCGCAGCTTGGATAGCGTTTCAATGGCTTGTGCCGCACACTGAATATCAAGCGGATAAATCCGGGCATGGTAGTACTTGGGAGTTCCGTCCTGAAGAAAGAAATTACTCGTCCAAAATCTATACGACTTCTCGATCACCGCTTCCGGCACCAGGCCCTCGCCGCCCAGGTCATGGGCAGTCACTAAGCAATCGATATTGTAGGCCGTATGAAAGTTGTCGATCCACCGATACCTCTCGCCCGCGCCATAGTACCAACTGCCGTCCGGATTCATGTGGGGCAAGGTCCACGTCATTGCGCGACGGGCAAGATCGTAGCATGTGGAATCCCCGGAATGATTCCACCAGCGAATCAGCGTGGCAGCACCCAGCAAATTCGAATTGAAGACTAACGCGGGCGAGCCGGGAGCGTATGCGAAACAGATACCGCGTTCGTCTTCGTGGCGTTCGAGGGCGGAGATGATGAACCTTGCGCTTTGTTCCAACGCGTTCAGGTACTCGGGTTTCTTCGTGACGTGATAGGCCAGGTCGAAGGCTTCGGCAATATGAGCCGTCCAGACGATCGTCGGCGTGCCTTTCGGGCAGAATCCTCCGCGGCTGGCGAAATCGAACGCATTGCCCCAACTTGCCCCGGGATACTGTTGGGAACTGTTTTCGAGCAGCCAGTCAAGGCAGGACACGGCGGCGGAGAGCCACGATTCGTCGCCAGTGGCCAAGAAACGATACAAATAACCTTTCGCAAAAAAGCCCCGCGCTTTTGTGCTATCAAGTTTCCCGATCCCCAGAAGCGGCCGCACATTCAACGGCAGAAGCTCGCCCACCTGAACAGCCACCCGCTGCAGAAAAAGATTGCTGAGGCTAAGAAAGCGCACCAACGGGGAGCCCAAGAAATCGTCAAATTCGCAGCCTCGGTAGGATTGTTGTCGCAGGTAACGATGCAATTCCAGAAAAGCCTGGCTCGCAAGAGCTGCTTCCTCGTTCAAAGGAGCCTTCGTCATCAAGGCATCGACGGATCTCATCCGCCGCGGCAGTTCGCGAGCTAGTTACGTTTCCACACCACGCCACAAACGATTAGAAAAATAAGGAAATAACAAACAGAGGAAACGGCTGACGCACCGGTTATCCCATAGCGAGGAATGGCCCAGAAATTCACGGCGACGTTGACAATTGTGTCCGCAATCCAGGCGGCGACGATGATTGGAGGAAAGCCCTCGCTATTCAGCAGTTGGACCATCACAGTTTCGATTCCCAAGAAATACGTCCCTGGCATCAGCCAAGCAAAAGGGGCAACCGCCGGGAAGAAGCTTCGCCCGAACGCCATGGAGATGATAGGCCCTGCGGCCAATGCGGCAATCACGACCACCGGTAACATCAGCGCTGCGGTAACAAGTACGGCCTTGTTTGCCAAGCGCACCTTTTCTTCCTTCTCTTTTGTGGCCGAAAGCTTGGGAAACAAGAGCAACCCAACCACAACGGGAAACATCATGGTGTTCTCGGCAAGAACCTGGCTGATTGAGTAGTAGCCCGCTTCCGTCGCGCCGAGCATGTACTTGACCATTAGCAGGTCAATTCTCAGTAGAAGAAAACCAAAGAATGCGATCACATACGCTCTCATCCCGAGGCTAATGCTCTGGCGGAAAACTGCGAAAGATAGCTTAGGGGGCTCTGCCGCATCCCGCTTGAGGCGCAAAAGAGCCCAAAGGAACGTGACCATTACACACGCCAAGGTCACGCCGAAGTACAATTCGACGGTGCTACCGTGAAGCAGCGCGAGGATGCAAATCAACACCAGGGCTAAGAGTTTGCCGCCGCTTTCAATGTTGTTGTAGGCCCGCACCTTGTTAACGCCGAGCAGTAATCCTTGTGTGAGCAGGTAGGCAAGGCTGACCGGAACGGAGGCCAGGGCAAGCAGCAAAAGCGTACTATGGATTGGCGATAGCCTCGGCTGGAAGACGAGAGCGATTCCGCCCAAGGCCGCGATAACAAAAGCCCCAAAGACGACCGCTAATGTGTTACCGATGAGAGCAGGCAGGAGCGCTCGATCTCTTGCCACGTAGTACATGTTGGAGGCATGCAGCCCAAGATTGCCGAACTGCGCGCCGATCGCACCTAAAGTTACAGCCACAGCGTACAACCCGCGACCCGCTGGACCCAGCTCTCGCGCAATCACGATGGCAGTTGCAAACGTCACGGCTACCACAAGCAGCCGGGTGCCGTAGGTCTCCAAGACGTTGCGGCGAAGCTCTGTGCCCGCCGCTATTTGCCACAGCTTAGCCAAGGCAGCTGATACGCTAGCTCTCATGTCAGATTCTGCTCTGTCAAGTTTGTGCTGTGGGACGACGAGCTGACAGCGACGGCAGTGGGCAGCGAAAATTCGTTCGGGATGGACCGAGTGTCCGAAGAATACGCGAGGACACGTCTGGCGTTTTGGCACCAGGTGTGACGTTCCAGAGCTGTCTCCCGTGCCTTCCGCCCAAGCTCGGTGCGGAGTCGCTCATCCGCGGCGAGGCGCTTGATGGCCTCTACTAGCTCGCCTGGGTCGCCCGGCTTGACCAGCAACGCTGTTCTGCCATGTTCCAGGACCTCAGCGATTTGGTCCAATGCGCTGGCGACAATCGCCTTGCCCATGGCCATGTATTCGAACAGCTTCGTAGGCGAGCCGAAAAACGGAACTCCCCCGGGCATGGGGACATGCGGCGAAACAAGAATGTCGGCAGCATCCAGGTACGTGCGGACGAACTTATGCGGAATCGCCCCGCTAAAAGTCACCAGGCCATTTTGCGCATAGGGCTCGAGTGTGTTCCGCAAATTCGGCGCAAGCGGGCCGTCTCCAACGAGCAGGAATCTCACAGGACAAACCAAACGCTGGTTCTTGTCTAGCAACGACCGGATCGCCTGTTCGAGCACTGCGACCCCGTGCCAGTAACTGAATGAGCCGACAAAGGAGACAACGATGTCATTCGGTCCAATTCCCAAATCGTGCCGCACTTTCGCACCGCCGCAGTCGGGGTGAAACCACTCCGGATCGACCGCGTTCGGATTTACGAGGATTCGTTCTGCTGCCGCCCCATCTTCTATCAGCCGTTGCTTCAGCGGATTTGACACGACGGCGATCAAAGACGCGGCCTTTATCGAGGCTTTCTCGCACAGCCTGAGCCAGGGAGAGAAGCGTGTTGGGTCCCAGTATTTCGCTATCCAGTCTTCAGAGCCGTTGTATTCGAGCACCAGAGGAATTCCCGTCAAACGCGACAGAAACGCGCCGGCAAACATAAATCTCCCGTGCCTCTGATACAGCAAGCGCGCCCTTTTTTTCGCTAGAAACTTGCGTGCCGCGGAAATGAATCGGAAGTTGTATGACAGCGTCGCCGCCTCGCGGAACAGATGGAGGTGACGAGATCCCGGGATACGATGTACATCGAAAGAGGCCTGCAGCGGCCGCCCGGAAAATACTAAGCAGCTTGCTCCTTCCTGTGCTAGTCCCGAAAGGAAACCCGTGACGTGAGTCAGTGCGCCCCCGGGGACATCCAGACCAGCTTGAGATGGGTAGAGAAACGCGAGGTCAAGCAGGCCGGCACGCGCTTCAGGTGCGCGCCCAAACTTGAGCCATACCTGAAATAGCTGTAGCCCGATCCAAGCACAAGCAAGCACAATTACGTCGGCCAGGGCGGCGATGAGGCATCGCGGCAGCAAACCTAGCAATTCCGCTTTTCGAATTGCCTCAAACGATCCGGACGAGTCCGCAAGAACGGTTTCTCGGCATCGATGCACGAGCACCGTCCATTTGAACAGCATCGGTTCCTGCAACGATTCGAGGGAATCGGTAAATATCAGGAACGCTTCGCCCCTAAGCTGTCGCAAGATACGCAGCTGGCTCATCCAGCCGCTCTCGCGCAGCACGTTCTTCGACAGGGTGACTATCTCGCAGGTCGGATAGTGCCGCCGGGCAAAGGCGAGTGCATCGCGTTGCTGGCCCGCCATCACGAGCACGAAAACTTTAGATTCTCTGATCATCGGAGAAAGGCACGCTGAAAGCTTCGTCAGGAACCTGCACTTCCGCAGGCTGCATCAAATCAGGGTCCGACAACGCATACTTACAACAAATAGTAACCACGAATACGTACCACAGGTTCAGGGGGCTATAGCCTGACGACTCAGTAAGCCCGGTGATCCAAAAGCTCAAGAACAGATAAACGTAATATTTCCACGCCAGGTACCCGGAACTGGACGACTGGCGCAATTGCCATATTGCCTTGAACAACAAAACCTGTGCCATAAAGTAAGGCACGAAGCCGAGGATGCCAGTCTCGGCGAATATCTGAGTCAAGTTATTGTGCGGCGTGTCCACCGAATACACGCCCTCGTAAGATGTAACGTAACGGGGCTCTCCCACTACGAACTTCCCGAAGTTGGCAAACCCGACACCCAACACAGGATGGTCCGCAATCACACGAAGGCTTGCCTCGAATTCAGCGACACGGCTGTAAACGTTCCCTGGATTGCTGCGGTCTTCGACAACCGATTTGGGTGCAAATAAGGGAGCGATAAAAATCAGCCCAGCAGAAGATAACATAAGCACGACGCGCCAGGCACGGCGGGTCGTCCTCTGTTCCCAGAAGGTATCGATGAACAGCGCGAGCAGGAGCGTGATTGCGACGGAGCGGAACATCGGCATCAACGCCATGCCAATCGTCGCTGCCAGCCCAATCGAGTGAAGCATTCTGCGACCAGGTCTCAACTTGGGACCAAGGGCCGCACGAAGGAAGAGGAGGAAGAAAAAGCTGATAGCACCGACCGTCGCAAGGGTATAATCGCTCTCAAACGGCCCGTTTGGTCGAGGGAGGCTTCCCGCAAAGTACATTGGAGTACTTTCCACGGCCGTGTGCATCGTGGGGAGCCGACGACGAACATCGAACCGCGCAATGACGCACCAGCCGAGCAAGAGTGGTAGGAGGAAACCGTCAAACAGTATGTGTGCATCATGCAAATCTCGCAATCTTCCGAGGCTGACACCTGCAATCGCAACAAAGACAAACCAAACGAATCCGGCCCAGCGCAGTGACTTTGGAACTCCCATGCGCGTACTGGGCTTGACGAGAAATAGTCCCACGAACGCGACGAGGATAACCACGCGGTCCAACGTCACGATCGAGCGTTCTTGGGGAAACGATAGGAGGCAGTAGCTGAACGGAAAAGCCAGCGCGTAGCATAACAATATTCCGTCCAATCTGCCGCGAAACGCGTCACCGACCATTCCGACGAACCACAGGGCCGCGCACCCGATAACAACCAGCAAGCCCAACTGAGGTACCAGGATGAAGCTGGCAACCGCAACGGCGCCTACTAGGACAAGGGCAGCTTGCAATAAGTGAGTCCGCTGCTCCGCCAGTGCAGGTATGCAATTGAGCACGGGAATGGAATTCATGCCATCAGCCTAAACGTAGCTCGAATGGATCGAAGTTGAAGGAACAGATACTCGCGAGGTTCTCGTCAGGCGCATGCGCCGTCCCCGGCGGACGCAGAGTGTCACTGCACCGCATCGGACATTTCAGCGAGCAAAGCGTCGGGCTCAACGACGGGCGCGGCCTGCGCCAACCCGATGACCTCTCCCGTGGTAAGCGCATGCTGAACCAGAAAAGTCGTCTCGGTGACCTCGACCAGTTCTTCGAAGGAAATAGGCGATGGTTTGCCGGAGCGGATCGCTTCGATTGTAAGCTCGAGCTCCCGACGGTGGCCTTTGTCTTGCACGCCCTTGAACTTCTGGACCTTCCCATTGCGTGCCAGTTCGAGTGTGCAGAAATCGTGCAGCCGCGCGATGGCACCCTGGCAGAACACTTCGAAAAATTCCTTAGGAATGCTGCGGTCGCCGTTAGTCAGGTAAATCAAATTTGCAATTGACCCGTCAGTGAACTTCAGCGCGACCGCGACGTTATCCGAAGCGTATTGCGTCCCGTTCGGCAGGCCTGTTGCAGACACGCTCTGTATAGGAGAACCGATCACGGAGCGCGCCCAATCCACGAAATGGCAGAATTCGCCCACGATGCGGCCGCCCTGCGCGTAAATCCAGTGGTCGTGCGGGATGTAGCCAGCGTTAACGCGCGCGTGGACCAGCATGGGCTCACGGCGGCCGATAAAGAATTGGCGGATTTTTTCGGTCATTGGTGCAAACCGGCGGTTGAAGCCCACCATCACGAACGGCGCGCGCCCAGCCTGCGATTGTTCCGCAAACACATTTTGCAGTTGCTCCAGTTGTTCGCGTTTGGTCGCCAAGGGCTTTTCGACAAATACAGGCTTACCTGCCTGCAATGCCTGGGCCGTTTGGAGTGCGTGTGTGTCATGGCGTGTCAAAATAAAGACTGCATCAACATTCGGATTACTCAGGAGTTCTGAGGGTTGTTCCGCAGTCTGAAACTTGAAGGCGCGTTGCGCCGAAGCAGCACCCGCACCTGAGATAGTGCCCACGGACTGCATGCGCACGCCCTTGATGGACTGCAGGTTGGGAAAGATTACGCTCGACGCGAAACTGCCGGCACCGATGCAACCCACTCTCACTTCATCGCCGAGGCGAGGCCGCGCTGCTGCCGGGGCGGTCGCGGTCCTCTGCGCCATTGCGGGCGCGCCGCTGTATGTCAGAATCGAAGTGTACTGGCCATTCTTCAGGTCGGCGTAGGCTTTCGCGCCCTCGTTGATTGTGTAGCGACGTTCGAGGAACCGTGTGACGTCTATCTGCCCGGCTGCCAGCAGGTCGAGGAAGGCTTCCATGTTGCGCCGCTCGGTCCAGCGGACATACCCGATGGGGTAATCGATCCCGCCTTCCTCGTACTGCGGGTCGTACCTTCCGGGCCCGTAGGAGCGGGAGAGAGCTAGCGACAGCCGCCCCAATGCCGACGACGCCCACAACGCTAATGCGACCACGATCACGCAGAATTTTGGCCGCCATCTCAGTCGGCGCGGCATTGTCGCTCGCAGCGGTCACGATAGCTGCATCGACACCGTACCTAGAGAACTCCTTGATGCTTGAGGTCAGCACCGGGTCATTGGCAGCCGGCGCGAAATGTGCGCCGAGCTCCGCCGCTCGCTTGACCCGCTGGGGCGAGAGATCAATCGCCACAACGCGGCACCCGGCGGCGCGGACGATCTGGATCGTCAACACCCCCACAAGCCCCGCACCAATCACCGCGACCGTTTCGCCGATACCCACATTCGCTTGCCGACCGCCTTGCAGCGCGATCGCACCAATGGTAGTCAGACAGGCCGCAACCGTAGACACCTCCGAAGGAATGCGTACCGCGAGATTTCGCGGAACAAAGTTGATCTCAGCATGATTGGCGTACCCGCCGCCGGCGCAAGCGACGCGATCACCCACTCGGAACTCGTGCACGCCGTCCCCCACCGCAATTACTTCGCCTGCGCAGCTATATCCGAGTGTCATGAGTGTATCCAGATTTGCGTGTAACTTCTCGTACGCGGCTTTCACTCCGTTCTGGCGCGCGGAGTCGATAACCTGTTTGACGAGATCGGGACGTGCTTTCGCCTTGGCGAGGAGCGACTTCGAGCTCAACTCGAGCGTGGCCCGGTCAGTGCCGGCGCTGATTGCCGCATATTGGGTGCGCACGAGGATGCCCCCGGGGCGCAGCTCAGGCGCGGGAACATCGTACGTGGACACTTCCCCGGATTTCCTATCGGTCAAGAGTGCTAGCATGGGTTCCTCTGGTTCGCGTCCGCCATATGCAAATTTACAGCCTCGGGTTCAGGGATTGGTCTTGGCAAGGACCTTGGCATTGCGTGACGCCCTAGCTTAGCTCTGTTCACTTAAGCTGGCGTGACACTCACCTCACGGTACGCGCCAAATCGCAATGCCGGTCGCCATTTGGAGGACCGCCTCAGCTCCACGTTTGGCAGCGCTCTTCCCCGCACTGCCAGGTACAAACACGACATCGTCAGGCTGGAGTTGCGGATCGGGTGCCTTGGCGGCCAGAATTTTCTTAAGGTCGAGTGGGACATCCTTTGGGCCCTCTGAGGTCTTGCGAATCAGCCTGGCCGCATTCAGAGCCGCATTCGGGTTGGTGCCTTGAGCCAGGGCGATGGCCTTCATCACGGTAATGTCGTTGCCATTTTCCATGACAAAGCCTCCGGGCATGCGGACGTCGCCGACAACGTAAACCACGCCCGCTTTACTTACGAGAATTGTGTCGCCCGGCTCGACGACGACGTTGTTTTGCATCGCGTCTGACGCACCCGTCAAAAGCGGTACCTGAACCGGATGTTGTGGATCATTGCGGCGCGTAATCAGGGCATAGCGGCCAGCTTTCGGAGTAGTGCCGCCAGCAACGGATATGGCATCGAACAGCTTTCTCGAGCCTAACAACGGATAAATTCCGGGCTTCTGTACTTCGCCCAGCACCGAAATCCCTTGCGTCGCGTACTCTTTCTCGAAAACCGTAACGTGTGGATCATTGAAAAGGCCCTTTTGACTCAGCTTGCGTTCAATCAGCGTTTCAGCCTGTTCGACGGAGAGGCCACTCACCGCCACCGTACCAAGCATCGGCAAGGAGATCTCACCGCCAGAATTTACGCGCACGTCGGTTTTGAAATCTGGCATGCCGTACAGACTGACTTCGAGCAGATCGCCGGCTCCTATCAACAGGTCTGGCGGCGAGCTGGCACTCTCTGAAGCAACAGCCGCGCTCTGAGATGCAAGCCAGGGGGCCTCTGTCCGAACTTCTGATGGCGCCACGCGATCTTGGGCGAAGCCATAGGCCGATGGCAGGACTAAGAACGCAAGCACGGTAAGAGCGACGGGTTTGACCTGCATGACCACCTCCATAGATCAGGACCACAAGCGGGGAAAGCACCTCGGGATTTAGGCTGGCTCCCCTGTGGCACGCCCCATGAACAACTGAGCATAGCGAGATATAAAATCCTTACGCGCCTTCGCCGAGGTGTTTTGACTCATCCCGGTCGTAGTAGCCATAAAAGTACCGGAAATCTGAGGAGTCCAGCTCTGCGCCATTTAGGACGAAGCCCGTAAGGCGGGCGTTGACCTTGAGGAGTACATCCTGAGCGCGCAAGAACTCGTCTTTTCCGATCTGACCAGAGCGGATGACCAGGATCACCGAATCCGCCTCGACCGACATGCGAACCGCGTCGGTCATCGCCAGCACGGGCGGGGTGTCGATGATGATGTGGTCGAATTGCTCCCTCCAGCGCTCTACCAAGTCCTTGAAGCCGGATATCAGCAATTCCGTATCCTCCTGCAGGTTAATCGGCCCAGCTGGCAGGACGTACAGATTGGGTACATCGGCGCAGCCAACTACAAGCTCATCGAATGGGGCGGACTTCCTGAGTAGCGCGCCCAAACCGGTTTTAGCACTCAATCGCATAGCGCGGTGGACGCTGGGACGCCGGAGGTCGGTATCGACGAGTAGCACGCGCCTGCGCAGTCGCGCGAGCACAATCGCCAAGTTCGTACTGACAGTGGTCTTACCCTCCCCAGGAAGTGCGCTAGTCACGAGGATCACGGCTGGGTGAGTCCGGTGCGAAAGCAATATCGACGTCACGATAGCCTTGTAGGATTCTGCTGTTAGCGACATTGGCCGAAGGGCGCTTACCAACTCGGGTTTCACGCAACCGTCGGCGTCCTGGAGTTGGGGGGACGCGCCATTCTTTTTCTTTGCTCCCAAAAGGGGCACAACACCGAGTGAAGGTAGTGGCGACGCAATAGCTGCCTGCTCCAGGGTACTAATCTTCTCGTTTATCTTTCCTAGACCGAATGCCATTAACACGCCGCCTAAAACCCCAAACAGAAGAGAAAGCGCGAAGTTCCGCGGAATATTTGGCTCAGCAGGCCGTCTTGGCGGTCTGGCGGGGTCGACGATCCAAATGTTGCTCGATTTTAAGTTGGATGAAATGCTTACTTCTTTCTGCTTCTGCAACAGGTCCTCGTAGAGCTTACGGTTTGTCTCAAACTCGTGCTTCAGGATGTTGCCCTGGATCGTATTTGCGCTCAGCTTGTCGGCCACCTGTTTCTGTGCTTCCAATGCATTCCGCAGCATGCGCTCACGTTCCACCGCGCTCTGGTAATCATAGGTTATCTGCTTGCCGATTCTCCGGACTTCGC
>WNFI01069044.1_pt1 | contig 10597 bp, 9 predicted proteins | sample 5400471 | NCBI WGS metagenome assembly WNFI01 (sample SAMN13153348, study PRJNA577476) | soil metagenome | isolation source: 100 cm saprolite on Douglas fir-dominated hillslope | place: USA:California | collected 2013-09-17 | reverse complement strand
GCCTCCGTCAGGCCGTGTGCCTTGACGCCGTCAGCGCTCAGGAAATCGCGTAAATAACGCGGGTCTGCTGTGGTAAAGGTCGTGTTGATGGCCTGGTTCGGATCGCCTACACGCACCCAGTTCTTTTCTCCGGAGAGCAAGCCAAGCATACGCTCCTGCGAAAGGCTGCTGTCTTGCGCTTCGTCTTCCAGGATGTAGGGCCAACGCTTTTGCAGCCGCTTGCGATAGGCGTCGTCGCTGACCAATGCCCGCAGCGCCAACCGCACCAGATCGTCAAAATCGACTGCGCCCCGGTAGGCGAGGCTGCGTTGATAGGCTTCGTACACTTCCAATCCGAACCGGGCCAATGGCATGTCAGCGCCAGTCTCCTCGAAGCGTTGGCGGATCATGTCGGAATCGCGGGCCTGATCCTTAGCCTGTCGGATATATCTATCGGCAATGCTGACCGCCAATTCAGGCAGTTCCTCCATCTGAATCCGCCGCGCATTTTTCTCGTTGTTGGCTTCCTCATCCAGATATGGCAGGAATACGCTACCCGATGTTTTGAGGATATCATCGACAACCTCACGCAGCAGCGCAGCAGCCGCGCGATCATCGACAATTCGAAAGTCCTCCGACAGCCCAACCAGTGAAGGCCGTTCGCGTACAATATCATGTGCCAGTCCGTGCAAATCCGCTTTCAGTCAAACGCTCCACGAGGCGTGCCGCCAGGTGCGACAGCGTGAAGGTTTTGCCGCTGCCTGGAACCGCCGACACGCCGACTTTGCCGCCGCGATAGTTCAGAATCTCATGCTGTCCAGGCCGGAACAGTGGATTTAGCGTTGGGATCATCAGGCCACCTCTTGATCTGGCTCGTCGAAGTTCAGATCGGGAATATGCCGCCGGAGAATCTGCTGGAACACGCGCAGCAGCGGTCCCCGTTGTTCATAGCCTTCTTCGCCAAGCGCCGTAATCCCCAGATGAATCTGTTGTCGGCAGCGACGTGTCAAGCCCATCACTATCCTGTAGAGTAACGCAGTTTGTGCTTCAGCCTCCATGTCATCGGTCCATGCAAGGTCGGGCGGATAGCCCCTCCTCAACACATACGGGTGCGTAAGTGGCTGTTCTAGGCGTTCCCACCATGTACTGCTGCCTACGTCCAGCCAGAACTGGTGATCCACCACGCGGTTACGCATCAGGAATGTGTATGTGGGCGAGAGGAACACCGCGTTGCTTTCCTCGTCCTGCCAGCTTTGCACGTACAGGCTCGACAGAAAGCGCTGGTTGATCAGACTCATGTACTCTTGTCCGGCCTCGTCCCAGTTAGCCGTGCGTTCGGGATACAGCGTTTGCCGGAAGCGTTGCGCCGAGGCAATCAATTGTCCCGCCACACGTCCCGATTCCAGGGCAGCATGGAAGCCGTAGCCTGACTGTGAGAGCACTTCTCCGAATAGCCGCCGGAGAAAGAAGTCAAGCGGACCGCTGCCAACCCGTTCCCGGTATTGTGCCAACCAATTGCGCAGCCCTTCATATCTTTCACCGACAACGAAGGAAATGCGCGTCTGCATTTCCGTGTTGATCATGGTGAAGGGCGTCAATTCGCCGCTGGCAGGCCGGTAAACGATGCTGGTCAGCAGGCGGGCGCGAACCGGGTCCAGTCCAGCGATGACCATTGAGAACATATCCGCGACATCGGCGGCAGGCGGTTTGCCAGCCCAGGTCGGATGGGCCAACGTGGTCAGTGTTAACAGTGCGCGGGTTACAGGCTCATCGCGCAGGGCACGTGATGGACGATGTGAGAGTGTCGCAATCCCGGCGACATTGAGCCGGTAACTTAAGCCAAAGCGCAACGAGTCACTTAAGTACGGGGCTAGCACCGCGATCTGTCGCGGCTCGACATGCTGGTCCTTCACTAAAGTAATGATCCGTGAGGCCGTCCACTCAATCATCTGCGGATAATAATGATGGAACTCGTATTCAAATGCGGTCAGCGGATCGGCGGCAAGCGGCTCAGCAGGTTGGGCCAGCGTCGGGCCGATGCTGCGATTAAACTCGTAACCGAGCGCAACCACCGCTGGCCCGGAGGTTACTGCCTGCTCAAGCGCCACGCGATTATCGCAAACCGCAGCGAGATCGTAGGCGCTGTCGGGGTCCGCGCCCAGGAAAAAGCGATAGCCGCCATCACTGTCATAAAGTAGCAGCGCACCGTCAATATTCGGCATCAGCCAGCGGATAAAATCGTGTGCAGCGGGGCTATCTTCTTCGATGTTGTCCGCAATGAGATAGTCGTAGCGTTCGAGAAAGCCCTTGCTGAAGCGCAAATCAGTGCGGACGATACGATCAAAAGTTTCGATGATCAGCGAGAAATCGAGCAGGTTGTGTTCCAGACAATAGGCGCGGAACTGTCGAGCGAGATCGGCGGCAGCCTGGTAGACGGGCGGGCGGCTGGAATGGCGTTCGCCCCAGGCCAGCGTCAAACGCTCCACCACCTCGTCTAACGGAAAGCGCAAAATAGCGGCTTTGTGCAGGTTGTCGAGCACCTGTGAAATGATACGCGGCGGGGCCATATTCACCCCATCGAATTCGCCACTGCGAATGACCGGAGCCGCGACCCGCGCCATGTAATATTGCGCTGTCTCAATGTTCAAGAAAATCGGCTCCCGGTCAGGTGCTGCAAAACCCATTGGCTCCGCAACCACAGGCCAGTACGTTTCGACTGCCCGGCGCGCGATTCCAGCAATCGTCGTAATATCGACCCGCCCGCCCGCGACATTCGAATCATGCACGGCTACCTGATAGGGTCGCCCGTAGGTTGCCTGCGGAACAAGTACCAATACACGATCTGGCGCAATGCCGGAATCAAGGAGATCGAGCAAATAGCGCGTTGCGAGCGTTGTTTTGCCGGTCCCGGCTGGCCCTTCCATGAACGTCTTCGTGTTCAGTGCTGTTGGCTGCATCGGACACCTTGTCTAGCAATAAGCTACGATAGATAGTAGACGATTAGATCAGTACAAACGTTCTGATAATTATACCCCATCCTGATGATGGGAACAACGCGAATTTCCTCTAGGCAAGACGGCAAACGCACCAGGCTCACCGACCAAGACCAGCAGTGCCCGAGTCATTTGTCAATGTGTAGCTGAAGGGCGCGCTCTCGGTTGTGAAGTCGGTTAAGCCGGACACAGAGATGACTACCTCTGTGACATCGCCACCAACTTTGATTGACCATTGCCCACTCGTACCATCAGCGGGGCCAAGCAGCCGCGATATCTGCGTGGCCTGACCATATTGCACCATCTGCACGACGTACCGCGCTGGCAAGGAATTGTCCATGCGAACCCATCCTTCGGGTATCCAACCGCCATCGTCTGTTTCGGCGTCTGTGCTGTAGTTGATTTCTGGGATACTGATATCGTCCAGTAGCATCCCCTGTTCCGTGGTCGCATCATCGGTGATGTATTCAAAACGGAGCATGATCTGCTTGCCGACGTAAGGCGTCAAGTCAACATTCTCGTGCTCCCAGATCGCGTTCTCTGGTGAATTATCGCCGCCGCTTTCGCCCGTGTACGCCGGACCGTACGGATTGTTATGACCACCAGCAGATTGACTGTCCTGGGTTGCCAACGAGGTCCATGTCTTGCCGCCGTCGGTGGATACCATCACATAGCCGTAGTCCCAATCTTTTTCGATGGCGTGCCATAACCAGAACGAAAGCGTTGCCTTCTTCATTCCGCTGAGATCAAAGACGTGCGTGAGCCGCGTGTCGCTTAGATCAGCGCGATTGCTCCACCACATCATTTTTCCGCCATGCGCGCTTGTCGGCACAATCTTAACTGTGGGTTGACCCTTAAAACTGAATCTGTAGTTACCCGGCACGCTGACGTCTAGATAAACGGTTCCCCACTGGTTCGCGTTCAACGTCTGCGGCTCATCCGATACGGTAATCGGAGTGCGTGGGATATAAGTTTGGAAAGTGCCGTTGAGCAGGCTGTAGGCATAGCGACCATCGCCGATTTTTGGATCGTTCAACAGATTTGCCAGCGTCCAATCCGCAAACAAATCCTCAACCGTGACTGGTTTGTGCGTTACGCTGTCAGTTGCATTCACTTGCTTCAGAGTGCTGCGGAAGCTCTGCAAACCATTGTCCGGGTTGGCAACAAGCTTTCTAAGGACATCCTCGCCAAATCGTTGCAAAAAATAGGTCACGAACGTGAACGCCGCGCCATAGTGCGGAGTCGCATCCTGGTCCTGGATCGCCCATACGTTCAGTTGCGTGCCCGGCGATCCCATAAAGCTATTCACATAGCCTAGATCAGGATAACCGTTGAGCAGTTCGGAAGTGACGGACATGCCTTCGTTGAGCCAACCCTCTTCATTGGGGTCTACATTATCATGAACCATATGTTGAAACTCGTGAGCCAGCAGGGCATCATAACCCTCAGTACCAATTTGATCAGCCACCAAATCCAGATTGAGAAAAAACATTTGATGCTCGTTGCTGGTCGGCACAATCACCTTTGGGTAGCCGGAACTTGAGTCGTAGTACCCTGCAATTCCCGCGCCCAACCCTCGTGCATGGACGAGATAGAGATGAACATCGTTGTCGATGCCCGGTGAGGCCTCGCTGCCAAAATATTTGTGGACAGTCGGGTAAGTATTATTCTCAAAGTTGTCCGCGCTGCGTTTTACGGCGTCCATGTCGGGCGTGTAATCCGATTGGAACCACATATAGACATGTGGCGTTTTGTACAGTAACTTCTCGTTGATCATCAGCAACTTGTTGTGATCATTATCCTGTGCCGTGAATGTTTCCGTATCGCCAATTTGATAATTCTTCGGCTGGTTTGGCGTGGCTGGCAGCGTGGTGATATGCAAGAGCCGTTTTCCCAGGTCCACAGGATCGCGGGCCGGGATGACGGTTTGTCGCAGCTTGTCCAATGTATTGGAGTTTGCAGTATCAGGTTGAGCAACCGTGGGCCGGGGCGATATGAAACATAGCGCTAGCGACGCAAGAAGCAGGAAAATTACTTTTTGCCAACGCGCCGATATGATTGTACTCGTCACCTTCACAGATCCTTGACCGCTAAAAATGTTGGGCTGATTGTAGCTGGGTTAAAACATTTGTAGGCAACACCGCCCAATTTGCGTTATGTTCTTTAGTGAATATTTCAGATTTGAAAGAAAAAGGAGAAAACTACCATGTGTTACGATGATAATGCGCGTCCACCCATTCCTCCCGGAGGAGGAGGCGGTGGCGCTGCTGCCGGGGAAGAAGTAGTTTTGACTGCCAGCGACGGCAACCGTTTCGCCGCTTATTTTGCGCAGGCCCCGCAGCCGTCGGGCGCTGGTGTCATTATATATCCTGATGTACGCGGTTTACATCAATTTTATAAAGAACTTGCCTTACGTTTTGCAGAAGTTGGCGTTACTGCGCTGGCAATCGATTACTTCGGGCGCACTGCTGGACTCACCAGCCGCGATGAGCCTTTTGAATATGCACCACATACGCAACAGCTACAATTTGATACGATTTCGCATGATACACACGCCGCATTGGATTACCTGCGCGAAAAGGCTGGAGCAACCACGCCTGTGTTTCTCATCGGCTTCTGTATGGGAGGTACGCTAACAATCTTGAGTGGAACGGACCCCTCCTATGGATTTGCAGGCCTGATTCCCTTTTATGCGGGAATTACTCGCAGCTTTATGGGCAAAGGTACGCTGTTGGAAAACGCCGATAAGGTTTTATACCCGGTGCTTGGCTCGTTCGGTGGCGCTGATCAGGGAATTCCCGAAAGCGCTGTCAAAGAGCTTGAATCGAAACTGGATAATGCTGGCGTCGAACATGACATCGTGATCTATCCCGGCGCACCACATAGCTTCTTTGATCGCCGCGCCACCGATTTTGCCGATGCGTCCGCCGATGCATGGCGGCGAATCCTGGCATTTGTCGCCGCTCACAACCAGCCTGTCGAAGCCTGATATTTTCGCTGGAGATTGCTCCTTTCTATCGCTCATTTCTATAAGGTGAAAGGGCAACCGTCCTTACAAAACGTCGTGCCTGGATAGTACGTAATAAGCGTATATAACAAGCGCATTCCATTTCTATCATAGTTCAAATACAAGGTGTGTATAATCGTTCCGCAGGAAGTACAATGTGCTTGCCACGCATGTAAATTGAGTGTGAGAAAGTGATAGTTCGCTGATGCCTCGAAATCCCTATGAAATTCTAGGCGTGCAACGTGATGCGTCGCCTGAAGACATCAAAAAAGCTTATCGGCGTCTGGCCCGGCAGTATCATCCTGACGTGAACCGTGAACCCGGCGCTGAAGAAAAATTCAAAGAGCTTGCCGCCGCTTACGAAGTGTTGGGCGACCCCGACATGCGGGCGCGCTATGACCGCTTCGGTGAAGCGGGAGTCAACGGTGGAATGGGTGGCTTTACCGCAGAAAACTTCGACTTTGGCGATCTCAACGATTTCATTTTCGATATGTTCAGCGGATTCGCCGGATTTTCATCGCAGTCGCGGCGTACGAGTACGCGCAATCGTCCACGGGCTGGACGCGATCTCCGCTATGACATGACCTTAACCTTCGAGGAATCGATCTTTGGCGTGGAAAAAGAGATCGAGATTTCCCCTCGTTGCCGTGGGCGTGGTGAGATTGTCGACACACCGTGCAAGGAATGTCGCGGTCATGGTCAGGTGCGCCGGACTCGTAAACTGAAGGTCAATGTCCCCGGCGGCGTAGATGATACAACCCGGCTGCGCGTCGTGAATGAGGGTGAACCCGGCGAAAACGGTGGTCCAAACGGCAATGTACAAATCTTTTTCCATGTTACGCCGCACGAATTTTTCCGTCGCCGTGAGAATGATGTCATCCTTGATATGAAGGTTAACGTCGCACAGGCGGCGCTCGGTGCAAAGATAAGCGTTCCGACTGTAGATGGCCCTGAACAAATCGATATTGCAGCAGGTACGCAATCCGGCAAGATATTCCGGCTGCGTGGTCACGGCGTTCCCAAGATTCGTTCTGACGGTACATCAAGTGGTCGTGGCGATCAACTCGTCGTGGTGCAGGTCATTGTGCCGACCAAATTGACGGCTGAACAGCGTGAGCTTTTTGAGGAACTGGCGGAAAGCCTGGGTAGTGCTGATGCAGAGCCGCAGAAGGCCGGAAAAGGCTTCTTTGACCGTGTACTTGACTTCTTCGGTGGCGAGGGCGGCTGAGTAGATTGAGCATGAAAGGCGGGATAGACAAACGATTCCCGCCTTTTGTTTCGCTAAGGATAATGTCTTAACTTCATTCGCCTCGCAGGCTCTGAAACATAGAGCTTCGACTCCCTTTACTTTTAGGCAATTAAAAAAAGTTTTCACTGTGTCCACGTGCTGGAGTTTCATATGACCAGAAAAGTGTTCTGGGAAGATCCCTACTTGACCCAGTTGGACACTCATATCGTCCATGTGCAGGACAATGAAGTCATGGTTGCGGAGACCATTTTCTACGCCTTCTCTGGTGGGCAGGAAAGTGACGGCGGAATGATGGCGGGCTATCCTGTGCTAGATGCCCGCAAGACCGGCAAAGACATCATATACAGTCTCGAAAACGGTCACAGGTTAAAGTCTGGCGATGCGGTGAGAATTATGATCGACTGGGAACGGCGTTATCAATTGATGCGATTGCACTTCGCCGCCGAAATTATTTTGGCCTTGACCTATCGGAAGTTAGAACAAATAGACAAAATTGGCGCTCACATTGCGCAGGACAAAGCCCGGATCGATTTTCAATGGAACCAAAATATTTCTGAGATGCTCCCTTTGATCAGCGAAGAAGCTAATCGAATCGTTGAGGCCGATCACGAAATAATTAGCGCCTTCAGTGACGAGGCAAACGAAAGAAGATATTGGGAGATAAGCGGGTTTGCGCGTGTACCCTGCGGGGGAACCCACCTGCATAAAACAGGCGAAATCGGAGTTATTGAATTAAGGCGGAAAAATATAGGCAAGGGCAAAGAACGTATCGAGATTTCCGTAAAATAGAAGACATGCCAGATACGCTATTTACCTTTTGCGGAACGCGACGAAGCCGATACCTAGCAGAATGATCGGCAAAGCGATCAAAGCTCCACCAGTGATGTGTTCACCGCCGAGTAGGACGCCCAGAAACAGTGCTATCGCAGGATTGACCAGTGCATAACTGGTTGCCAACGCGGGGCTAACTATCTTAAGGAGGAACATATACGCTGTCAGCGTAGCAAGCGAGCCGAAGGTGGTCAAATATAACAGCGCAAGTACCGCGCTAGCTGTTGGCATCGCGACAATTCGTTCGCCGCGCAGCAGGCCGAACGTGACCAGAATCACACCGCCAATGAGCATTTCTGTCGCGTTTGCCATCGCCCCTTTTGGCATTTCCAGGTGACGGCTCCAAACCGAGCCTAACGACCAGCTTATAGTCGCGAACAGCATCAACCCGATACCCAGTGGATTGGTCAGCAAGCTCCCCTCTGTACTGAGCAGCGCAACACCCAACACGCCGAACGCTACACCGATCCATTCACGGCGCGTCGGTCTGCCGCCCCATATCATGCTGAACAGCATCGCCCACACGGGTGAGGTGGCAACAAGAGTCGCAGCGAGACCGGACGATACCGATTGCTCTGCCAGCGCTACGCTGCCCATACCACGGCGTGTTGCGCAGCCGCAGAAATAGCATCAGGCCGCTGCCTGCCAGGGTGAAGCGTATGCCCATCAACAGATAGGGTGGGAAGCTCTCCAAAGCAAAGCGAATGCCGAGGTAGGTCGTACCCCAAATGATATATACCGTGAGTAACGCAGCTATGATCCAGACTCGCTGGTTTACTTGTGTCGCCGCACCTTCGACAATAACAGGTGTAGCAGATGGGGTAGTTGCCCTCATAGTGACCTCTTCCCAATAATCGCGTGATGAGGTGAAATGTTCCGTGGGTATATAAGCATTATATGATGTTGACTTACGAATTGACAGAGCTTATCGAAACTGTTATTATGAATTCAGAGAGATATGTTAAGCAAAGAGGGCATATGGCTTTACATAATGACAGGCAATTGGACGGTTTGGGCTGGCGGATTTTGCGTCTGCTTCAGGACAATGCGCGGCTGTCGTTTCGGCAGATCGGCGAGACAATTGGGCTGACCGCACCGGCAGTGGCTGAACGAGTCCGCCGTTTAGAGGACGCCGGGATATTGAAGGGTTATCATGCGGAGATCGATCTCGCGCAAGCAGGGCTGCCTATCATGGCCTTTATACATCTCATGACGAATAGCACCCAATCGGCACGGCTCCGCAAAGCAATAGGCGATATGCCAGAAGTGATTGAGTGCCATTGTGTTACTGGTAACGAATCTTACATTGTGAAAGTGGCAGTGACCACCGTGCCTCACCTGGAACATCTGCTGCTGGAACTAGGGAGTTTTGGCGAAGTGCGCACTTCCCTCGTCCTGTCAACACAGATTACGCGACGCCCTATCGACGAAAATATGATCCAGGACATGGCAAATCGACAGGTGCGGGAATAGAGGCGCAGGTTGCCGCGCCTCTAGTTCGAGATAATTCTCTGTTCGCCGTAGTTAGGGTGATTATGAGCTACCCAGGCTGTTCTTGAGACCCTGGATTAGCTGCTGTTTTTCCGCAGCAGATAGGCGTGCTTCAGGATGCAAGATCAGATAATCAGACGGAGGCATAGTTCCCCTGCTGATTTGCTGCTCTGCTTCATCAGGAAACTGAGACTTCCGAAATGTGGGGATGTTATTCAACTGCGAAATATTGAACTGCTGGCGGGCATCCGTGACGTGTACTGTCTGAAGCCATGATGACGGCGCAATGTAAGAATACCAGGGCCATTTGGTTGTATTGCTATGGCAATCGGCGCAGGTACGTTCCCAAAGCTGCTGTGTTTGGGTAGAGTCCCATTGTACCGTAGTTTGTACGGGCGGGTTGTCGCGAGTGACAGGAACAAACTGGATAACCACGAACAGCACCAGACTAATGGCTGCGACAGCTCCGATCACTGATGCTGCCTCACTGCGATAGTTTATTTGAGGGATAGGAGCCGAATCAGCACTTGCGGCAGTATTGCGCAGTGCGCGTACGCCGCTAACAGTACTAACTAGCATAATTAATGCGAAAACGGCGGTGAGTGCTCCTCCAGCGGTAAATGATCCAACAAAACTGGTCAGTCCACCTCCTCCCGGCCCGCCACGGGCTGCACCCGCTTGATTCGATCCATTCGCCCGCGATGATGGCGATCCTTGCCCTGAAGGTGCATTACCGGGCGCTGAAGAAGGACTTTGTGCCGCCTGAGTGCCCGCTGCGCCTGGTGCGCTTTGCCCGTCCCGCTGACCTTGTGTACCATTCGGTGGCCCAAACGAAGTGTTAGGTTGACTCGTCGCGACAATAACCACACTGATGGCGAGAGCGGCGGCAGCGATGACGCTCGGTACTGCCGAAATGCCCATCATCGGCATTGCCACGTTTAGAGTCCGCCCGCTTAAGGGCGTGCGGGCGGCTGAAATAGTTATTGCAACGGTGCTCAGCAGGACTCCGACAATAATAGCGGCTGCTGTTAATGTAATCTGAGCCAT
>WNFI01005623.1_pt1 | contig 10597 bp, 13 predicted proteins | sample 5400471 | NCBI WGS metagenome assembly WNFI01 (sample SAMN13153348, study PRJNA577476) | soil metagenome | isolation source: 100 cm saprolite on Douglas fir-dominated hillslope | place: USA:California | collected 2013-09-17 | reverse complement strand
CTTATTCAACGGGGTCAATCATAGGGAGTTATAGAAATCTTCTAAACAACTCTCCCTAACTACGATACTTCCGCCATTTACCTCTCTCTATAACTCCCTATGATTGACCCCGTTGAATAAGTAGTTAACACAAATTCAAAACCTGGAGAGAAGCAAATGAAAACTAACTTTACCGAATCGCAGATCAAGGAAACGATGAAGGCCCGTAGCATCAACCGCAAGTCAGCCCTTAAATTTCTCAATCGCGAGAACGGCGGGACGAAGGCTGCTCCCGTCTCGGGCACCCCGGCTCCCGTAACTCCTCGCAACGCGAAGATCGCTCTGAATCAGGAATCGGCCCTCAAGCCTGAAGTTGCCGCTGACTACAAGGCCCGTGCCGCGAACGATGACACGAAGGCTCCCGTCGCTCCGGTCACTCCCAAAGTCACTACCCCCAAGGTCGTCACGATGCAAACCGCTGCTGGCAAGGCCCGTGGCGAAGGCATTCGGTTGTTCAAGTTGGCCGGAAGTCCCAAGAAAGAGCAGTTCAACCATGTGTACGGCGCACCGATGGGCGCACGTTGGACTTGGGAGCAGAGAGCGAAGGCTGTCGGACTCCCCTCCGCCGAAGCTGCTGCCGCGAAATTCCAAGCGATGCTCCTGCAACCCGCTGGCACCTATGTGGTCGTGGCGGAAAAGCCTGTCGTGGTCCGGGCTGCCCTAGCGAAAACGAAAACCACAACCAACGTTAACCCCAGCAACCCTGCATAGGTCGAAACCCGGCCCAGCCGGGTCGCACCGTAACGCGGTGCCTGACGAGACCCCCTCTATGAACAATCTCAATTTCACCACTGCTGATCTTACCCGTCGCAACCAAGCGTTCGATTGGATGTTCGAGCATTCGGATGAATATCCGAATGCACAGGAATTGGCCAGCGCGGCCAGCACAAAGTACGACATCGCCGTGGAGCACCTTATGAATGGCGCACAGCAATTCTATTGGGGCTTCTGCCGGGGTGCCCAATGACTACACAGAAAAGAGAACCATCCACCGAAGAGCGCATGCACCTACACAAAATGCTCGCGGCTTCATATCCGTGTGTTGATCCGAGGAGCCACGGCTGGAAGCGCAAGCAATAACTATTGATTCTGGTCCTCTTCCCTGAAATGGATGGCGTGATAGCCGAAGAGGGCCGGGGATGAGTAGTTAGCTACTCAGGAAGGAAGTATCCATTATGAAACTGTGGTTTGTAAGTCTTCTGTTCGTTCTTGCTTTGGCTCTGGGAACAACCCCGGCCAATGCGCAATCCAACCTGATCGGAACTGGCACGGGTATCGGTCACGGCAACTTGATCACGTTCACCCTACCCGCAGTCCCGGCTACGGGCTGCGTCCGTTATTACTTTGACGTCAACCTGGGTGGTGGGGGTTTCACTAACACGTTGTCTGTGGTTCTCAATACGACCACAGCGGAATCCATTTCGCCCACTTATGGCGACCATGTATTCCTGAAGGGTCTTATCTGCAACAACGGTTCACAGACGTCGCAATGGGGATCGTATGAACCCGTGGCGTTCGATACCACGTTGCTAACTCCCGCAGGAGGCTCCATCTCGGAGGACTTCTCGCTCACAACCAACACTTTGACCTTCAATGCTTCTGTACAACGCGGTTTTGGCGTGACAGTTGTGGGAATGGCGGAGTTGGTGCAACCGTAACCAGAGGAGGCCATTCCCCCGGCCTCTTTTCTTTTTGAAAAGGAGAAAAACGCAATGAAAAGTTTGATAGCAATGTTGTTGATCTTGATTGTCACCTGCGCGGACGCGGAACCAGTCAAATACAAGAAAGGCACCGTGATCCATCGCCATGGCACCAGCGGCGGTGATGCACCCTACACAGTGGAGTTGGGTGACAAATCCTACGGCTGTTACTCCACGGAATACAGCGTCTCTTGCCAGGAACAAACGCCTTGGGAAATCACTGTTCTTGTCGTCAATGGAACGGAGTATAGATTGACTTCCATAAATCCCAACCCGTCCGTCAGTGAAGTTATCAATGGTGCGGAAAACAAATGCTCACCTATTGAAGACAAGATCAGAGAGGCTGAAAAGTGGCACACCCGTGTTTTCGGCACGGTGGAAATAGATTTTCGCATTGGGAAAAAATTAGACCGAATCCTTGTCCCCTGTGTGTTTCTAGACAAACACAATCACGAGAAGCAGAGCGAAGCCAGTTATTTCGTTTATTAACCCCACCGTCCCCCGGTGGGTTTTCTTTTGCCTTTTCCCCGGCCCGTGTCCCCACTTATAGTAAGGCCCGACCTGTTTACTACTATGACAACAGAGGGCAATCATGGAAACGCTTTTCCCGCTTGGACTCTTGCTGGCCACACCTGGTGCTCTCGCTGCCGCAGAGGAGGCCGGGGACAATCTGTTGGTATTTATCTTCCGTCACGCAGCCGGGGATTGGGGAGACCTAAGCCGGGAGGACAGGCTGGCCAACGCTGCGTCACTCAAGGACGGTACCCGGCTGCTCTCCGCTTACCACCTCAAAGACGGCAGCAAAATCTGGATCATCACCGAGGCTCAGGACGATGAGGGCAGTCGGGAAGCGACTACGGTATTGTTGCCTGAAGAGTATTGAGTCTGCCGTTAGCTCTCTTTTACAAGGGTCTTCAACATCTCGTCCAGTTCATCGAATGTCTCCGGGCCAGCATTCCCTGTTCTGAACCGCAGCACTGTCCAACCCTCGTCAGAAGTCTGTTTGAACGAAGGATCCAACTTTCCTCGAACGACCAAACCAATTCGGACATGCGATGGCGCTGTCAGTAGCTTCGTCCGTATTTTTTCGTTCAGAATGTGCTTACCAGTGGTGTCGAGCAGCCACACGGTTTTCTTGACCCACCAGATGAAATCCGGGAAGAATTGCGACGACGATCCGCTCTTAACAGGAAGCGGAATGCCATAGTCCACTCTTTCTTTGTTTCTCACCCAAACGTATTTGCTGCGGTCGAGTGCCCTTGCGAATTCCAGTTCATCAATGTTGAACGATTTGCCGTCGTAAAATGGATGCGCCGCCTTCTTAAATGGCTTCTTGACCGTGCCCGAAGGTTGATACGGACCGGGATAATATATCTCATGTTCAGGATCAGATAACTTTGCCAGCGTAACGTGGTTCTCGTAGTCCTTAACGATGTCCTGCGCAACCTGACTGTAGTACTCCAATGCTTTGGACTTATAACAGGCGGTTTGGTTCAACGTCTCATTCGCAAAGACAGCCGGGGTCATTGCGTTAAGGCAGTTCTTTGATATAGAGCGAATCTGCTCCTGCAAGAAAGCGCTNCTTCACTCAGCGCCATCGTCGTCTTTTTGAGCAGCTTCGTCAATACGTCAGGAGAGGGCAATTCAAGCTGTAACCTCGGCACTTTCAATTTACCCTCATATTGGCTCTTGAGAGCAATCTTAGCGAGTGCTTTCTTTTCTTCTTTGAATTGAAACGGCTCAAAATCATCTGGCTCTTCGTCATCTTTGTATATGCGCAACTCCTCTTTGAGTTCATCAACGATGCTCTCTAATGCTTCGGTCGGAGCATTGACAAAGAAGTACGCGCTATTCAAATCTTCGTCGCTGAGATGCCGACCTTCGGGTTGGCGCAAAGCCCTACCTATGACCTGCTGAATGCGTGTCGCGGAGTCGGTCTCCCCGTCGAAATAGCACACATATACCGCAGGATCGTCCCAGCCCTCTTGGAGCTTCTTGTTGAAGATGATATGGGTAAAGTCTTCTGATAATTCTGTGATCGTCTTCACGCGAACGGCGAGCTTGGGTAAGTCCTTGGTGTTCGTGCAGACAGCGATGCTGTTAGCCGGGACATTACATTTCTTGGTCAATACGTTCCAGATGAAAACGGGGCGAGGCTCGGTGCTCTTGGTAGTATTGCTCGATTCCACTACATAAATCGCTTTGGGAGTCGTGTTGGAATCCAGCTCCTGAAGCCGCTTTGCCAGAGTATCGCGGCGCTTAACCGCATCTTTGATCATCTTCTCTGACGGGCTGTCGTAATCTGCTAGTGAGATAGTGGACTTGAGCAGTTCCGCGTCTACTACGGCACGGGTCGGCACAGATACAAATCGGTTCTTTCGCTCCGCTTCCCCAAGCAGTGTGAGGTACTGATTCAGCTTTCCCTTAACCGGACTGGCGCTTGCGATGAAAAAGCCAGTTGGGAAAAGATCATCCAGCAGTTCTACCTGCTCCGTAGTCGTATTGTGCGCTTCGTCATATACCACCCAAAGCGGACGTTTCCGGTCTGCTCTGAGCTGGTCCCAACGACTCTTGTCTCCCCAGTCGGGGTGCGTGCGATGAACGTTTAGGCGTTCGTCTTTCTCACTAGAGAACCACGCGGCCACGGTTGAGACAAGAACCGTTAAGCCATCCTTCTGATCGAGTATTCTCTGCCAAGCAGTGGAACTTGGGATTTCGCTGAACTTGATAACCTGTATCGGGTCTGGGCCGAGCAGGTGATTGTACTTTCCACCAGTCCCCAGATTGATGGCCGTTTGGTCAACCACACTGCCGAACTTCGTAGTCCACAAAACAATAGACGGACGCAGCTTTCCGATTACGTTAGCGAGAATTGGCGTCTTACCGGCCCCGGTTACAGCCTTGAGCTGGCCGACAAACGGAACCTTGCGGCCACCGATACTGTCGCCACCTCGCTGAAAATAGGAGAGGGGACTGTTGAATAATTTATTAGCAGCTTCTTGTTGAAAATCCAGCAGCTCTATTCGGCTCACGTTCAGTCTTCCACATCCTCAGTAATGTGCATTTGCGCAAGAATTTCGTCAGGTATCTGACAAAACTTCCAACTGGTCGGCACGTCGGCCACACGGCAGAACGTTCCGTATATTCGGAACGGTCGTTTCAACCCCGCTTCTGAAACCTCAGTTGCAGCTTTCCGCAGATCTTCGGGGGTGACCTCGCTATCGTCAGCACCTTTCCACACAAGACATATAGCCTCCGCTCGGGGGCTTTTTGCGATGATGTACTTCTGTCCTGTAAGACGTGTAATGCCACGTCCACGGCCCGTTTCATCAGCTTGGCAAATCAGGTTGGCGAGCGCATCGCGTTCAAGGCTGATGATTGCTGAGCGATCCAACTTGCGCCCGGTCGTCAGGAATGTGAAGCCTTCCTTGTAGTCGTCCTTTTTGATTGCAAGTTTGAGGCGTTCTGCAGTGACTGTACGAGTAAAACGATCTTTGCCATTCTTGCCACGCCCTTCTTCAATCAGTATGACCCGGCGTTTACCTTGGTCCCGACGGTTGAGACGAAACACCGCTTCCCCTGTGGTACCACTTCCGGCGAAGGCGTCAAGAACAACGCTGTCGGGCCTCGACGCATATGACAGCAAGAGCTGAATGAGGTCAACGGGCTTCGGATTTAGGAATTTGTCTCGGCTTCCGAATAGCCGCTCCAAGTCGTTCGATCCTTTGCGCGCATCCATGTCAATGAAGCTACGCAAAGGGAATTCGACCTCCTCAAGATAGACTTTCAGTTGCGGTATGCGGGTGTGATCCTTGCCAAAGAGAATTCTCCCTTCGGCAATTAGCTTCTTCATGCTGTCTTCTGGATAACGCCAGCCGTTATATGGACGAAGGCACGCCTTCTTCGTATCAGGATGATAAACATTGTATTTGTAGCCGTAGATGTCAGGCTTGTCGAGGTTGCGTCGCGAAACAAACGGACCTCGACTATCAACGTGATAATAGCGAGCAAGGTCACCGAGCAAATCTTTTTGCTGCTTTGTGAATTCCCGAAATGATCTTTTGAGCGTCGGGAAGGACCTCGTCTGTTTCTTAAGTCGGTGATATTCGTCCAACATCACCTGCTTGGCTTCGTGATCAGGACTCTTCCAAGATTGGGACAATAGATCCTTGTTCTTTGCATAACAGAGAATGTACTCGTGCTCCAACGCGATATTCGTCGGATGATTCGATGTCGTGCCTTTCCAGACGATTGTGCCTACCCAGTTCTCCTCACCAAAAATTTCGTTTAACAACATACCGACCCGAAACAGCTCAATATCGTTGATGCTGACAAATATGACGCCACGCTGCTCGTTTAACATATCCCAAAGCATGTATATCCGTGGTGCCATGAAATTAAGCCATTTGGTGTGACGCCCTCCGTCCTCGTTGGTTACATAGACTGCGTCGCTATCATCCGCATCTGGATCGTGAAACCGTTTGTCACTGTAGCGAAAGTCTTCTTTGCCTGTGTTGTAGGGTGGATCGATGTAGATAACATCAACTTGGCCGCCGTAACGGGGTTTTAGAGACGCCAGTACCTGAAGATTGTCGCCCTCAACGATGATGTTATCTGGAACATTACCGACTGAGAGCGATGGAACTGGCTCAAGAATGCGGGGAGTCGGAACCTTTTGGCGATATAGTCTTTTCCCTTCCCAATGGAGATAGAGACCGCCTTTGTTGTTCGTGCTTACGGCTGGAACTGGTTCCAGAACTGTCACTTCTTTGGTCTGGGGAATTACTGAGGAAGACACGCGAAGACTCCTATTAATAACCGATTAATAACCGAGCGCCATGTAAACTCTTTTGGTTGACGAACCGGACAGTGTAAACCCCGTCAGCCTGTGGATAAACAGTCCCTTGGGAAAACTTCTCACTGCTCACTCCAAGTTGCATAGAATATGGTGCATCACCACAACGCCTTGGGAAAACTCGCCCTTCTGGGCTGGGACACGAGTAACAGGCTATGCGAATATATGGCGAAAGTCAAGCCGAGCTTTGCTCAGTGCGCGGCTACGTTGCTCGGACTGGGTGCAAAAACGTCGTCCAGCGTCTTGGCATTCAGTAGCCGCTCGTGAGTGGTGTATCGTGGTGCCTGGGGCGCGCGAATGATTCCATTCTTCACCAGTGGCAAGGGGCCAATCGGTTTCGCAGGTTCGGCGAAGTAAAGCACATACTTGCTGGTGTCTCTATAAGGCTCAATCGCCTGAATCGGGGCAAAATGGGTAATCGCCGAAATAGGGGCAATTTGGTACGCTGCGATGTACTTGATCTGTGGCCGAACAGTTCCATGAATTCGGATCGCATACCAGCAGTTCTCACCGATAAACGTTTCCTGAAATCCATCCCTCCTGGCTGGCACGACAATCGTGTCGATCTCATCAGTGGTCACTGAAGGAGCCACGGATCGGTTGGGCGAAGAGGACGGTTCCCCAAGTACATCCTCTAGAAACGGAGCGAAATGATAGACACACTCGCCCACCGTGCTTTCATACCTGGCAAGCTCTAGCACTTCAACGCCGAACCTGAACTTCTCCGACAGTATGGTTTCGAGGTTTTCAGGAATCGCGTCTATGATCACCAACGCTGAGAAGGGACTTTCAAATACCAGATATTCGAGCAGGTGGTCCACGTTTCGGTAGCCCCGCTCCTTCGCAAAGGTCTCACAAGCAACCTTGGCATCAGGAGCACTATCGAGAGCTTGCAACAGAATTTTCTTGACCGTCAGCGGCTCTGCCTCAAAGGACAACGAGAACTGAAGAATCTGGACGGCAATGTGGCGCAACGGGTCATGCGCGGTCAACTCGTTTTCAACGACGTACAGACGAGGTTTAGAACCCGACAAGTCTAAGAGATAACCGTCAGGAATGTTCTGAATTGATCCCTTCGTTCCTATCTTCTTCTTGATGTCCAAGTAATAGCGGCCTTGTCCAAAAAGCGAACTTTGCACTTGGATAATGGCCGTTTCTAAATCAGCCTCACTCTCGTATTCCACTAGACGGTAGCGGGTGTTGTCAGTCCAGATAACAGGCATTTTCGAGGGTCTCCATAGAATTGACCGAGGGGAATGGTGCGAATTATAGCGCACATTTCCTGGTGTAGAATGCCAAAGCAAAAGAGTGGAGCTTCAAATGGCGTGGATACAAGGCAGGCCAGACAAACCGGGTTTCTACTTTTATCGCGACGAGCTGCGCGAGCTCACTGTGATGGGAGTGAGGGACATCTCAATCGGGAATGAACCGGAGATTCTGGATTACGAAATCATTGGGCGGGATGACCTGGATGATTATCCCGAAGGGGAACATTGGTCGGAGCCAATCACACTCCCTCCGGAATAAAGGCTACCGGCCCGGCTACCCGTTTAGTGTTTACTTTTTACCAGTCCTATAGGTTATTATTACGACGGCTAATATCTAAGTGCCACAGAATCAGCGGAGCTTATAATCCCTCTCTCTCCGCCAGTCCTTTTATTTTCAACAGCATAGCCGTTTGGTGTCCACCTTGGTGTCCATAAATTTCGGGTTTGGTGTCCACCTTGGTGTCCATCCGCGCAGATTTGCGCGAATTTTTCTTTGGACGGACAATCATGGCGATGTTGCAGCTCAAAGCTCTTACTGGGTTACGGTGGCGGGTCAACGTTGTAAAGAAAGTCAAAGTAAACGGCCTATGGAAGTTTTGTTCCGTAGTGATCGAAAGCAACGGGAAACTCAGGGACCGAGTTCGGATCAATGGCCATGCCGAGGTCCATCCCGAAGGCGTCTATTTCATTGAATGGAGAGAAAGCGGACAACGGCGGCGACAAGCCGTCCAAAGCCGCAGCGAGGTGCTGGAGCAGGCGCGCCTAAAAGCAGTGGAGCTAGAAACGGCGAAAACGCCCTCCGTCCTCGCGTGTTCCCCAGCCTCAATCCCTGCGTCGCATGGCATGCCACAACCTGCTCTCCCGATTGCGGTGGAAGGGGACAAGATCACGAGTGCGGCGTCCGCAATCCTCCAAGGAATGGAAGCCTATCTGCAGGTAGTAATTGGTGCTGCCGTCCAATTGCAACTTGGCACCCTCGGATTGACTAACGGCATACCTGTGCTCCCCATTGCTCCCTCGATAGGCAGCATAGCGCCAGGAGCGCCCTGTCCTTTGCCTTCAAAGATAGAACCTCCGATTCAAACGGGTCCCGTACAAAACGATAAGGTCAAGAAATTGATTGCGGAGGCGGTCGAATCGTTCCTGAAAGAGATTCAACCCCCGCGACGCGAACCGAAGACTTATAGTAAGTATCGTTTGACCCTGCATATCTTTCGCGATACCTGCAAGAAGGAATACTTGGAGGACCTCAGTCGCAGCGACTGCCTTGCTTTTATGGACCATCTTTACTCGATTGACAATGAAGCCCGCACCGTAGCCAATCGCATGACCTATAGAAAAAGCAAAAGGCCAGTTCGGCCCAGCGGCCCGACGCTGAGGCAGAAAGCTGAAAGGGCCACAAACCGACATTTACCAGCTTGGTGGCTTCGAGAGGATATAGCGGGAACGGCGAAAACACGTCAGTCACACATTTTAGAGCAAAAGTAGACTCGATATATTAATTCCTTATGTGCCACTGGCATATTCTTGTGAGATATCTGGCTCGGATCCAATGGCCTTCCTTGGTGGCTGTTCGCATAGCTCTGCTGCTGGTCTTCGGCTTTTCAACAGATCTCTACGATTTCTCAGCCCAACTTTTCGAAAGATGCTAGAAACGTGGAACTTCACGGTCCGCTCCGAAATTCGAAGCATATTGGCAATTTCTTTATTGGACAGCCGTTTGATAACCAGAGTGATAATCTGCTCTTCGCGGATAGTAAGCCGAGTGTCAACGAAAGCCGCCGATAGTTTCGTACGCATCAGATGTAAGTCCAGCGTGCGGCGGCGGACCCACAACCCACCCTCGATGACTGATTCGACTGCACGTTCAAGGTCGCCCTCCAGGTTCCAAATCGGGACAATTCCGCGCACGCCAAGGTAAATTAGCCTCAGCTCCTCCTCTGCGGTTTGTAAGCTGTCGGCTAAAATGATGATAGGTCTTTTTCTATTGACGCTACATTCAATTGCAATTTCCAGCCATTTCTCCACCGAATAAGTGTCAAGAATCAGTATCCAGTTAAAATCCTTGGAATGGTGGACCTCGGCCCGAGAGAAAGGCCTGACCCAATTTGCCGAAGCAAGCAGTCTCTCTATATTGCAAAGCACGAGAGGGTGGCAACTATGCACATACACATGGATCTTAGGCATCACGCTTATCATCCACATACCTCCAAAACCTGGACCTTGTTGAATGATAATGTTTGCTCATGAAGAAGCGGCGGCTGACCAAGAGCTCTTTGGCTAGCTTCATCGGCAGTACAGGCTAGGTCCATCGAAATGAAGCAGAAAGTCTGCGACCAGGTTGTTGCCGAAATATTGTGTCTCAAGTTGGAATTGTACGAGAGAAGGATGTTATGAACTTTTTCATCTTCCAGTAAATTGGGCCTATCATGTTGCATAAACTTTTACCTGTTCTTTCTGAGTCAGCAGTACAGGCATAACCTGTGAACCTTGAAACACTAGCGCGATCATAAGGAAATGTCAATGGAACCGGGATGATAATTGCCTGAGAGCTAGAGGCCGCGGTATTTCTACTCCAGGGTAAGCATAAACTATAAACCCAGTGGCATTATGGGTAGTTGCTGGAAGGAACAGCACTAGGAACTTGTTGAAAAACTCCTCGGCATGATGTAAGTAGAAGACTATGCGCGGAGACGATGAGCAGTTGCAAGCAGGAATGTTCAGTTACATAGCCC
>WNFI01173506.1_pt1 | contig 10598 bp, 11 predicted proteins | sample 5400471 | NCBI WGS metagenome assembly WNFI01 (sample SAMN13153348, study PRJNA577476) | soil metagenome | isolation source: 100 cm saprolite on Douglas fir-dominated hillslope | place: USA:California | collected 2013-09-17 | reverse complement strand
GGCCACGGCGGCCGTCATCATCTGTCCGTCGTCCATCCCATCCCAGCGAACGAATTTGAGGCGTAGCGTTGATCGGCGGTGTAATCGGGCATCACACCTCTATACCAACTCATGAACCACGCGCTCAACGACCCGGCAAACCGAACGCGATTCACTTTGCTCTATGCCAACGTTACTGAAACCGATATCTTGCTTCGTGACGAGCTCGACGCGCTCCAACGCGCTCATCCGCACACTTTCAAAGTCGTGCATACTCTCGATAAACCACCCGCTGCTCGCTGGACCGGCGCGTTGGGGTACGTCAGTCGCGAGCTTATCAAGGCCCACGTCCCCCCTGCCGAAAAGGGCGATAAGGTCAAGGTGTTCATATGCGGTACGTCGTCATTTACACTTAGCTAGATCGGCCCGTCTGTTCTTACTGATTTCCCCCTTTCCTTGTTTGTGTTTGCGCGTGGGCGGAATAGGCCCACCGGGACAAGTCATTGCGGTCGCGGGGAAAAAGGATGGTGTGAAGTAGGCAATCGGTGGGATCCTCAAGGAGCTAGGATATACTGAGGACCAGGTTTTCAAATTTTAGAAAGCTGACGGCCAGCGTCAGGCCTCACGCCAAAATGCGAAACTTGAACTTATTCTGAAACAATATCTATACCGTATAGAGGAGAAATAGAGTGTGGTTTTTCGGTTTGATACGTTGACCATGCATTGGAATGGATTTTGGGCTTGGTAACTCACACGTGAACGCACGAACTTATCGTGTAACTGTAATAAACGGCTTCCTAGCTGTGCCCGTGCTGCGCACGGGTCACCGCTAGTACAGTACGAAACAGTATTATTTCTCTGGTACATTACATTTAAGAGGATGCTCCGTACATGGCAACATGGGAGTACACAGCTCAATGAAAGCGCTCGACATAGGCGTCTCAAACGTAATTGGGAGAGGAAGTAGAGAATTCTGATCAATCATCGTCATCCGACCACTCATCTTCTCTGTCCCAGTGAGAAACAATTATAGGATGACCGGCGAGCTGTCGCGCGGCGACGAACTTCCCAATGGCTTCCTGGACAGGTCCCGACGGGTGGTCCTCCCCCAAGAAGAGAGTCTGCAGGGCAGGTAACACTTCTATCACTCTTTCCCCAACGAGCTCGTGCAGGGCGGGTGCGATAGATGGCGTCAAGTTCCGGGATAAGTAAAGATTTTTGACACTGGTGAATGGATGTAAAACTTCCAGCCATTGGCCGTCCTCGATGTCATCTTGCCAATGAGGTGGTAGAAAGTGATCGCAGATGTAGAGGTGATCCATCGTGTGAATGAGAGCCTGAGGTAAGGCCGAGCCGTAGATCTGTGCCAGGGACGACAGCTGCCAATCCGACTGTCTGCATGAGATCCCCAACTCGACCCCCCTTGGATACACAGGTGGAAGTGTGACCCTAACCGTGTCACCAGAAAGGACTACACGTGCTGTATTTAGTGTCTCGAGGTTTGGTGTACGGCTAATGAACTGGGTGAGTTGTGGAGTGTCGAACATGAGTTGATGGAAGAATTTTATTTCCAGGCTGCCGAGTAAAGGGGTATCGATCCGGGCCACAAGATCCTCCAGGTATTCACTGGCCCCTTCGAAGAGAAATATAATGAGAGCTGGGAGGATGGAGCGTGTGAGCGGAGGCGGACGTCGGCTTTCCCTCTTAGGGCGAGATAGAGGGGATTCGAAGCACAGAAAAAGTATTTGCAGACCAGTCGACGTGGAGAGACCAGTGACGATCGCCTCGGGGGTGAAGTAACCTGAATTTGGAATGTGCTGAAGCTCGAGAGCAACGAGGTGAGTGGCCGACAAAAGTAGTTTTGGTAATCCCGGAAATGGAATGCGGTCCAAGTTGAGAAGTCGCAGACGCGGTGCAGATCCACCCAGGAACGATTCCGGGACAATCGGCGCCGCTCTATGATCATACCACCAAATTGTCAGATCTGTCAGCGCCAGGTATGGCTTCTGCATCGGTGCCAAGACTTCCTCCAAGTGCGAACTTGTAACCAGTCAGAGGCTGATTTTACATACGCGGTCATTGTGTTCAAGTGCCGCCATGATGTTATCAATGCCCCATGATGGCTCCCAATTTTGCCATACGACAATAGGTAAAGGTGGCCAGACACCCAGCATCTCCCTAACTCGTGTTTTTTGTGTGCATAAAAGTCGGAGATCCAGGCGAAGTGGCGAACCAAAAACAACGGATCGCCATTTTCGACACACGTGCACCAGCGTATGCCATGCCTGTATTTCGGAAGCGCCTTTTCGGACTTGATTCACATAGCAATCAAATATTTCTAAGAGGGCAACATCAGGGAGCACGTCGATTGTCACTCGGCCTACATCCCACCAGTCAGCAGCAGTCCCAGGCTGTTGCGCAAAAAACACACGTACATCGGCGTCCCTTGGCGGATCGCTCTCCAGTCTCATGAAATGTACATATTTCCGTCAATGGCTCCTTCAAACGACAGTCTATCTGCATCAATGACCCTGGGCGGCAAGGAAATGATGGTGGGCCGATGGCGGGGTATGCTAAGGAGACCAGATGACAGAGTTGCTCTCGGGTAGGCCTATCGGAGATTTTCTCAGTTATTTCGGTAATCTAGTGAGTAAATTTCCGTTGACATACTGCGGTGGGCTCGTTGATGAATATTTAGCGTTGGGGCAAATAGAAGACGAAGGGAATGCACCCACCACTACACGACGTCCAAACCCTAATACACAGCCTTCCCATGAGGCACTTCCCACTTGCCCGCACTGCAGCACGCTCTGGTGCACCGCTTCACCTCGCAGGCTCACTTTGTGTGGCCCTGCTCGATTTTTGGATTCCCATGGGCCTCACACTCACATCTCATGTTATCTTGGCCTCCGCCTGCCCCATTTCTCTTTGTATTCCTGCCTCTCTGTTCCAGTCTGACATTCTAGATTACCCAGCGTGCGCCCATTCTCTTTCAGCAAAGAGCGCGCGCTGTCAGCTATATGCTTCAGAAACATGAGTCCCTTTCACTTTTCTTTCTACCTTACTAATGCTCTACCTTTTGTCTTTCATCCTTTGTAAAAGTCAGCTACCCCATGGCATCAAATGTGACTAGCCCGAAGGCTTTTTTGTACCCTTGCCTACTTCATTTCCGACTCCCTTATTGTCTTACCGACGCGCCCAAATGTTCAAAGACTTCATTCGACACTAATATAGTACAAAGGTCCCCTCTGTATTTAAACAGCCTCGCTGTGCGCGAATCATTAGCATTGTGTTTTCCTCTCTTTGATTGTGTGCTATCGCCTCTTCCTCGTGTCGACCCCTTCTCATCATCGTTTTCGTCACTGCTCACCTTGCACTTCGTTCCAATGTATGATATGGACATCTACTGTATCTGGGACGTCGCACCACAGGTTCAACGGTCTAACTTCGCCAGGAGCATCTCAGTTTCTGAACACGATTTTATGATTTTCTAACATGATCGACGAAATGTACATGTACAACTTCTGGGTCCAGGTATGATGGAGTTGGTCTAGGCTCAGAGCTAGGCCGCGGCCTCGACCTCGTGCCAAAAAAAGGATGTCGTTATTCTTGATTTGTTATTACACGCTGGATGCACAGTACATAGGGCGTGACGGCGGTGGCGGCCACCAGTCCGATGAAGCACTCATTCCAACTTCTACCACTTCTCACAGAAACAAGAGAGAAAAAGAAGAAAGTTTTTGCTTGTTGATACATGCAGTCGCAAATGCGTACATTTTCCCTTACGTGTCCTTTTTTTTGTCTACTTCTTGAGCAAGGCAGGGGAAGTCGACCCAGCGGAGAGGCCCCTCTCGCCTCCGTATGATGAGTTGCCCGCGAGTTCCTCCCTAAATTAAAGGTTCAGGAAAAGTAGAGAGTGTCATAAAGAAAGCTCATACTCGATGCGGAGCAGTGCGTTGTACTTCGCGACACGTTCACTGCGCGCCGGCGCGCCAGTCTTGATCTGTCCAGTACCAAGTGCAACCACCAAATCAGCGATCAGCGTGTTCTCCGTCTCACCGGAACGGTGGGAGACCATGACGCCCCATCCGTCTGACTGCGCGAGCTGTGCACTTGTGTACCAACATAAATTATTAATTCTCTCACATAGGTTCAAGTCACGGATGACCTACGCCTGAATGGACTCTGAGATGGTGCCGATCTGGTTGACCTTCAACAGAAGACCGTTGCACGCCTTCTTCTCAATTGCTGTCTTGATGCGGAGTGGGTTGGTCACGGTCAGATCATCGCCGACGATCTGAATGCCGGCCTTGGCGGTAAAGTGGGACCATGCCTCCCAGTCGTCCTGGTCGAATGGGTCCTCGACCGAGACAATGGGGTACTTTTTGATGTAGCTGATGTAGAGGTCCGCGAGCTCAACACCAGTGATCCACTTGGTCGGGTCCGAATTCGGGTTCTTGAAGTCAAGATCGTACTTGCCTTCCTTGTAAAACTCGGACGAAGCAACGTCAAGTGCGATCTTGATCTTGCCTTCGTAGCCGGCTTTCTTGATAGCCTCCGTGAGGAGATCGAGTGCTTCCTCTGGGCTGGAAACGTTGGGCGCGAAGCCTCCCTCATCACCGACGTTAACGGCTGGGAATTGGGACGCATAAATGTATGATAAAAATAGAATGAGCACGTGCCACTGACCATCAATACCGTATTTTGCACTGATAACCTTCTTAAGGGTGTGATACGTCTCGGAGCCGATTTTGATCGCTTCAGAAAAGTTGCTCGCGCTGGTGGGAAGAAGCATAAATTCTTGGAAGGCGAGCTTGTTCCCAGCGTGAGAGCCGCCATTGATGACATTAAGCGCGGGGGTTGGAAGCACGTATGGAGGCTTGACACCTGCCAGCTCCGCAAGGTGCTGATACAGAGGAACGCCCTTCTCAGCAGCGGCAGCATCCGCAACTGCAATGGATACGCCGAGGATGGCGTTGGCACCAAGCTTGCCCTTGTTCGGTGTGCCATCGAGCCGGATCAAAAAGTCATCAATCTCCTTTTGTTGCGTCACTTTGAGATCGGACTGGATCAATGCGGGCGCGATTGTGTCGTTGACGTTGGCAACGGCCTTGAGGACACCTTTTGATCGGAATGTGAGACGCAAGCACGGTACAGGGGTGATAAGCACGTACCCTTTCCGACGTATGCGTTCTTGTCACCATCGCGGAGCTCGACCGCTTCATGTACACCAGTGGATGCGCCAGAGGGAACGGCAGCCCGGTAGCGACCTATATGCGCTGTTATATGCTCAGATCTTCAATAAGTGACAGAGACATGCCCTTGGCGGTGTGAAGGTCGACCTCCACGGTTGGGTTACCGCGAGAGTCGAAGATCTATTGCAGAGGTGAGGGAGATATAATGGCGGCCCAGGGGAAGAGGAGAGACTTTCCTGACGGGCGTGGATTTTGGTGATGGACATGGTGGTGTAACGGAACGAAAAGTGGGGTACCGATGAAGGCTCGGGTAGCTTTTTACGCCCACCGAAATGGTCTTCACACTCTCACGCTGATTATCTCCGCCTGCGACCGATAGTGTCCTCCCAGCTGGCGTGTCGCCTTTGGCTGTTACCCAGCCGCATCGGCCACCGCACACCGACATAAACAACCGCCACCTCCGTAATATTCCGTTTTGAGATCTATTTCTTCTCAGCTGTTGGAATCCTCGTTCAAGTCACGTATAACGTCGGCTGGGCTGTGTTGGGCTTCTGTAATAAATCCCTGAGCTTGTTCATCTCTGTAGTATGCGCGTGTGCAACGAGAAGGATCGGCTTGGTACCACTGGCACGCTACCAGACCAAGTTTATCGTCGTTCGGCGCTCATCATGACGAATTCAGAGCGGGGGCGATGCAACCCCAATTCTCGAGTACATGCGGTATTTGACAGTTTATCCTCGGCCGCCGAAATTGACGCGGACGTTTTCCTCCGATGGTATTCTATTTCCACCCAAAGTATAGTGGTTCCGGCAGGCTTTTCCCCTTTCTTTTGCGGTGCGCCACGTTGAGGTTCACGGCATTCTATCGGGTACGGTCGTTTACATCTATGACCACATCTCTCGCGCAGCTGATAGATGCGGACTTTAAACCGAATTATAATACTGCCCGCAAATCGCGAACTTTCAGCACTGCTCGACCTTTATCTGGTCAGATTTCTATAATCACAGCAACCAAAGGGCATCACAGTTTTAGAAGCAATGCTCGGATACGGTATCGTATAAAGCACGGATCTCTGGATGACATGTCACTGCACTTGCCCTGTTTGTCCTTGGCGCTGATGCGACGGGAGCTCGTACCAGACATCCTAGGGGCGCAACCTATAAAACGTTATCTGATACCGTTGGGTTCTCCCAACGAAGGTCGGAGACGACAAAACGGTAGCGTTGGAGGTGAAGATACAATCACATCCGAGAACGGAGCAGCGCACACCAAACCAATGTGGTAACGCGTTGCTTACCGCTTCCTCTTTCGCTCTCGGTTTTGATTTCCATTCTTCCCTAGCAGCGATCTGAGTAGCGCGGCCTTTGCCCGATTCTTATTCTTGATATTTGCGTTTGTGTAGAAATTTTCTGCTTTTTTCTAGCGTGAGGGGGTCAGTTCCTCGGTTATTCCAAAGAAGTGTTCTTTGAGCCTCTACCTTGTTTGTTGTCATTCGTGTTTCTTTTTCATTCTTCGCAGGTTCTTCGGACTCATCGCCCGAACTTTCTATAGCTTAGCAAAAAATCAGCCAGTGAACAACAAGATTTACGCTTCCACGCACCTTCTCTAGGAAGTGACGTTATCCCGGACCACTCTTGCTCCTCTTCATCCTCCTCTACCTCCTCTCCGGAGCCGGCAGCCTCGGTCGGTACTGTGGTTCTCTCTTCTACAAAAACATCTCCCCACGCTAACGGCACGTCTTCTTCCGCCTCATCATCGCTGTCAATGGCTGCTTCATCATCGTCCTCTTCTTCAACGTTTCCATCCTCGCTCTCGCCTTCGAGGGCAATCTCTTCTAGTGGCCGCACATCTTCCTCAACAAACGTATTCTTCTGCATGATCGAACCCAGATTCTGTTTGACCCCCGGTACACGTTTTTCTTCTACGCCCTTGCTCTTCGTAAGCCGGGCACGCTCCTTGGTTTCGCGCTCGTTGACCTCTGCAGGCCGCTCTGGCGGCGCAACGAAGTACGGTATGCGGCCACGCACCCAGTCGCCAAGAACAATTTTAGCTGCGCCCTCGATATCCGGCTCGCCACCCTTGAGTAGCCGGCCTTTCGCACGCGCGAGCGTATCGAGGAAGTCATCGGCTACCCAGGAACCAGCCTCTGGTATGGTGAGTCCATAAGTGCGGGCGAGATAGAGCGGCTTAATGCGCGCTAAGAGCTCTGTGATGTGATCTGACGGCGTTGAGAGCGCCTCCACGCGGAGGACGCCTTTGAGAACTGTTGCTGTCTGTGAGTCATGAGCGGAGGTCGGGACAATTCCGGGACAGTCGATAAGGTAGATACGCCGTGTCAACGTAATGTATTGCCAAACCTAAAATTCCATTTCATATCAGTCTAACAGTTAGAACGTCTTGCAAATCACTTACCTTTGTTTCGCCCGGCACGGGAGCGACCCGGCACACTTTGCCACTTTTTAGCGTGTTGATGACACTACTCTTCCCTACGTTTGGGTAACCGATAAACCCAACCGAGATTTGTTTCTTATCCGAATGTAGCTGGGAGAATTGACGCAATAATTGAATGAGCGAACCCTTGCCGAAGGAATGGTTTGGCGAAGCATGGAACGCTATTGTTGGGCATCGCGGCGTAAGGTGCTGAATATATCGTGCCTGTCTACGAGTCAGCCGTCTCTTAATGCAGTGGGAAAGGGTAAGATAACATACCGTTACCCAGTTCGGCACGAGATCGCATTTGTTAATGACTAGTACAACTTGCTTATGGGCCTTTTCCTTTCGTATGTATTCCAGTACGCTCTCACAGAGCGTACCAAGCGGATCTCGTGCGTCCAGAACATGTAACAGCACGTCTGATGAGTCAATTACCTTGTACAGTTCTCCATATATGCGACGTGAAGTGCCCTTCGCGTATATCGGTTCGATATAATCGGCGTGAGTCTGTTGCGTAACCTCTGACGCAGTCGCCTCCGCAAGATCCGCAGTCTCCTTTGCTTGTGAAGCTTCTTCTGCAGCAGTTGAGCCCAACTTGCCAAGCTCCTCGAAAGTGCCAGCGTCGATGTGCGGGCGCTTGCGCTGGGCCTTGGGGCCGAAGGTATCCGAGAACGGCTCTATCTCAACGATGTGGGAGCGCTGTACTTTGTTCGGTCAGATGCGGGGGACGGGGATTCGCGAAGAGCTATCCGACGAACCTTGCGCAAGTTTGGGTTCGCGGCATCGTCGAGGAGCTGCATGGGAAGTTTATTGCGACGCAAAAGCACAGAGTAAGGATCATGTTGCTTGTTCTGCAAGCTCGTGCGGAAGTGATCCAACGCTGTCTGTGAGATCACCCTGGTGTTACCTGCGAAAAATAATGTGTGAAGATCATTCGCCAGGTTCGTCAAACTCAAAGACGACGCACCAAACCACCGCCGATCTGGCTGTACTCTCCCTGGAGTCGTCTCATCCTCTCCTTTCTGAAATGCCGCGGCCTGGATGATTTTCCCGTCCCGGTCGCGCACGGCATTGCCGCCACTGAGCATCTTGAGCCGCTTGACCTGCTTGGCATTGCGGTAGAAATTCTCGCCTTTGACCTTTTGTAGAGAGATTTGAGACCCAGATGAGCGTGTTTTTGAGCCTGATGATGACTTTTTTGTCGGCGCCATTTTGTACCAGTGCGACCACTGAGACGTCCTCGCAAAAGTTTGCCGCAGGAGCGTGACTTTCGTAAACGGCATGTCATTCCCACGTCTGGTATACGTTCAAGTTACAAAAACTGTAGGGATAATCCTACGAACAGTTCATAGACTATGACCATTCACTCTGACTAAGAGGCTGTGCCGTCCTTGTCATCGTTCTATATTCATAGGTTGACGCGGTACGGGATGCCATATTCTGGGCATTGCATCGCTTTCAGCCCTTCCCGATCCCCCCCCTTCTCTGACACATAGCTCAACATGTCCTGTCTACATCGAGTACGGAAGATGTTGTCTGTGCCATTGCCATGCACGCAACCAATCTTTGTTCTCAGAACATTGAAATATGCACGAAACGGTATGTGCGACATGTTATAGCGCAATCTGCCTCAATTAACTTCATTTGGCGACTGATTTAGGAAGTGCTAGTGCTTTCACCAAGTGTATCATATCCTCTTTACTTGGGAGACTATCAACCATCCATGGAACCGAAGGATAAGATGCATCACTGACGTCCGTCAAATCAGATTCTCCACGCAAGCTGACACACCGACGGGACCGAGTGTCTCGTTGAAAGGATGCGGACAGCGGCATCGTTCGATCGTCCTTTTTGAAAATGCCGTTGTTAGGGTATGTGCACCAAGGCATCTAGAGTATAAAGCAGCGATTCCTCTCCACTTTCTTTCACTAGTGTCGTCGTGTCGGACTCTTCCCAATACCTCGACTATTCTGACTTACCTCGACCACTATGATGTTTTTGAAAGCCTTCTTTGCTCTCTATCTCGCTGTTATCTCCCTCGCTGCCAGTGCTTTCCCGTCTCCTCAGCCTCTGCAAGGTGCCGGTAATCGTACGCCCTGCTCGAGTCCATGTCCATTGTGCACATGTCTAACCAGACTAATATGTAGTAATCGATGTCGTTACCGATGTTGAGAATGTTGAGGTCCTCACAGAGAAGGCCGGGAAGAATTGAAGGTATGACTCTCCCAATTGTAATGGGTTATGTTATTTATTTCTCTACTAGGTGCTCAGTGCCCCATAGAAACGTGAATGTACATGCGTGTTGGTAACCAATACCCGTGGTATAGATTGGACCACCACGCCTGGCAGACTTCGGTTGAAATAGACTTTCGAATTCTATTGTAAATGTTTGAACTTCTTTGCTGCACGATGGAATGTCGTGACTTGTCTGCTCTGTTGGAAGCTTCCAGAACACACTGCGTCGCCTTCGTGGGTATGACCGTAAATTGACACCCGGAAACTGAATATCGATCGAGTGGCAGTGACCTGCAGCCTGCTGGACATTTCTCATAGACAAGGATTGTCTCGTATTCACGCTCGGATCGGAGCGGAACAACCGTGTCGGAGCGCTCGTCAGCCACGTTCGACTTTGTACATTTTTCACCCTCGTGTCTTGTCTCCATTCCTCGACTCTCGGTTCTCGCCCACCGCCTCCTCAACCACCGGCGCAAGACACGTGCGAACGAATCATGCTCCTTCCCACCTTCACAGCCTCCCGCTATTCCTTTTCCCTTCACTTACTTACGCTTTTTCTTCATACTTTGGGCAACGATGATCAACACCTAGCCGCAGCCGCACGGCACCAGTACGCCCTCTATTCATTCCTTAGCTCCTTTTTCTTCAAATTTACTGACACGACGGGCAGGAGTGGATAAGCGGAGCCCACTTATGGTCAACTAAGGGATCAAATAGTGTCCAATAAGTCGACAGGGTGCAGATTTTAAATTAAAA
>WNFI01691661.1_pt1 | contig 10599 bp, 10 predicted proteins | sample 5400471 | NCBI WGS metagenome assembly WNFI01 (sample SAMN13153348, study PRJNA577476) | soil metagenome | isolation source: 100 cm saprolite on Douglas fir-dominated hillslope | place: USA:California | collected 2013-09-17 | reverse complement strand
CGGGAGCGACCTGATAGAAAGCGCAAAAGTCGCACGTGCTCGCACAAAACGGCACGTGGAGATAGAGCCCTAGCGGCTCAGCTTTGTCTTGCGCTGGAACGTTTCCGGTCATTACAAGTCCTCTTAACGGTTCAAAACCCTGGCCATGCCGTGGTTAGCCACCGAGTTTCCAATGCATAAAATTACCTTTGTTCACGCGAGAAGAATCTTCCTGGCGACAGCCGCTTTGCTCGGCCTTTTTCTGCTCACCGGCTGCGACATAACGGTGACCAACCTCACGTCCGGTTCGCTCCCCGAAAATCCTTCGCAGATTTACACGATCAGTCTTCGCGTGCATCCCACGAGTAGCGCAGTCATTAAGTCCTCGATTCTGCCTCGGATCATCATCGATGGGCAGGGATTCGAGCTGCACAAGAGCGCGCTTGGCGATGACATCTACGATTTTGATTACCAATTGCCAGCCGGCCGCGATGAAGCCGCTTACTACTTCACCGTTAATTACAAGTACGACAATAACGGAGCCCCAGTCTCGCAAGAGATCTACACCGATGTCTTCCACCTGAAGATTATTAAGCGTCAGGTCCTCACGCTCGAAGCGGGCCGCGGGCCTGTCGGTGCTCGCTTAAGCGTGCTCGGTCGTGGGTTCACACCACAAGACGTGGTTTACTTCGGCGACACGCCGGCTAAGACAATCTACAACTCGCCCAGCGCCCTCTCCTTCATCGTACCCGGCGTCGAAGCGAATAAGAACTATCCTGTCACCATCGGCGGCGCTACCGGAAATCAAAACGCAGGCACCTTCCGCGTCGATCCCGGCAGCGTACAAATCAATCCGATGGCGCTGAATCTACGCACCGGAGAAAAGCAATCGCTCTCCTTTAGCGTTCCAAATCAGGCTCCTCCAGGCGGCCTGCTCCTCGACGTAACGACCGACGTTCCAGAGAGCGTCATCATGCCCGAAGTCGTTATCCCCGCAGGTTCATCCACCGTTACCATCACGGTCGAAGGCGGCAAACCCGGTAGCGGCGCGCTGTATCTGAAGGGCTACGGTACCGGCGAGATCTCCATTCCCGTCACCGTCGTAAAATAATTCTCTGCGTTTTTTAGCGCACGAAGTCAGGGCGGTTATTCCTAACCGCCCTTTTTTGCGTCCCTGCAAAATCGAACGCAGAAATATCACCAAATTGACTGGCTGCTAGCTGGCCCGGCGCTTCCCTGCGACGGCATCGGAAACACGAACGGTGAAGACTCTGAGGGTGGGGCGGGACCGCCTGGGCCCGCCGTTGGAGTTATCATGATAGAAAAGTTGGATTCTACGGCAGCAGATTGCGTCTACGAAACCGGGGGCTGCATCTTCCGCGCGACGTCGGGCCTGCCCCACCTTAAAAACCTTCCGGCTCTGCGTCTTGGCGCCTTTGCGCGAGTTATTTCAAAACATTCCCTAGGGCCCGTCCGCTATTTTCTAAATCCGAAATCCAACGTCAGGAGCACCGGTCGGTGATCGCTCGCCGCGCGCACGCCCGGCCCGTCGTACACAATCGCTGAAGCCGCAGCGCACACCAGCAGAGCCGGCGAGACCAACGCATAATCGATCCGACTATAGCTGTGCTCCCTCTTGTAATAGTGCGTCCACATTTCCTCTCGCCGATCCGCAGTCGGCAGCATTCGAACAATCACGGTCGAGCCTCGGTGCATCAGCAACTTCACCGGCTTGCTTTCCGGTGTATCGTTAAGATCACCCAACAAAACAAATCGCGCCCTGCTCGGATCGGGAAAACGATTCAGGATCAATTGTCTTACCGCCCTCGCCTCTTTCGTGCGACGCACACTCGATTGAGGATCGTCACTGTTTTCGGTCAAGCGGCTCTTGAGATGCACAATAAACACCGTGAGTTCTCCACCCGGCACATCGAAAGCCACTTCCAGCATCCCTCGCTTAACCCGCTCACGTCGCCCCTGATAATCGAACGAGATATTCGCATGCGGTTGAACACGTTTGAATGGCCGACGCGACAGCACAGCCACGTGCCGATCCGGATCGGGTCCGTTCAGCAACGCGGCGTGATCGTACCTCTCCCCTTCGGCGCGCAAGTCCCGCTGAAGCTCAGCGAGGAACGGCCGATCGCCCATTTCCTCAAGGGCCAGAACATCTGCATTCATGCCGCGCACGGCTTCGCGCAACGCCAATTTCTCCGCCTCGGGCTTCGGATAACTTTTTCGATATCCCTCAGGCGTCAGCCGATCCGCCATGTTGTAGTTTTCTACGTTATAGGTCGCGAGCGTAAGCGTCTCGCGGCGGCTTTCGCGGTTTTAACATCCGTCCATGTTTCGATGCCGCCGCGGGGATGCGCCGGGCCACCTTTTGCATGCGTTCCCTCAGTGACAAAGGCAATTATTTCGAAGGCGTGTCCCAAGGCGTGTTTTCGAAACCAACCGATCGTTCGCCCCCAGCCTGATTCGCTCTTTTTTTCGAATATCATCCGCTCAATGCTCGTTCCCGTTCGATGATCGTCGGGTGCGAATAATAGAAGGCCGAGAACAGCGGATGCGGGGTCAAATTCGTCAGGTTCTTTTGCGCGAGTTTGCGTAGAGCCGCGACCATCGAAACGGGCCCGCCCATGGCATCGCGCGCAAAGGCATCCGCTTCATACTCGTGTTTGCGCGAAAAGAAATTTCCCAGCGGAGAGAACCAGAACGTCACCAAGCCGCTCAGCAAACCGAAGAGCAGAAACGTAGGAGCCAGCTCACCTGCAGAAAAGCCAAAGGACTGGTTAAACCATGGCGCGTGGGTGAGCCAGGCAATCAGCCCGAATGCAATGAGCAAGGTCAGCGCGGAGACGGCAATCATCTTGGGAATATGCCCCCGTTTGTAGTGCCCTACTTCGTGCGCCAGCACCGCCTCGAGTTCTTCCGTCGTGAGCTGCGAGACCAACGTGTCGAACAGCACGATCCGCCGGAATCGGCCAAAGCCGGTGAAGAACGCATTCGAGTGACCCGAGCGCTTGCTGCCGTCCATCACTTCAATGGTCGACGCTCGAAATCCGATTCGATCCGCCAGCGAAAGCAGACGGCTTCGCAGATCACCTTCCGGCAACGGAGTAAGCTTATTGAACAGCGGAAGAATGAGCTTCGGGTAAAGGACGAGCATGAGAAGTTGGAAACTAAAGAATAGCACGAAACCCCACGCCCACCACCAAAAGCCCACCCATTTCACCAAACCGAGCAGCGCCCAGAGGAGCGGAAAGCCGATTACGAAGCCCAAAAGGAGACCTTTGATCTTGTCAGTGATCCACAGCCCCAGCGTGCTTTTGTTAAAACCAAAGCGCTCTTCCAACCGAAACTGCGCCCACCATTCCAGCGGCAAACTTGGGAGACTGAGCAACACGCCGGTGGCAAAGAGAAACAGAGCGCCACGCCACGCCGGAAACTCGCCCGCCACCATAAATTTCGAATACAGCCAGGGCAGCACCCCGCTAAACAGTACGACCACAAGAACAATGGCATCGAAAACATATTCGACCGCCGCGAAACGATTCTTCGCCAGTGTGTAGGAAACCGATTTGGCATAGGTGTCATGGTCCATCAGGTCATTCAACGCCGCCGGCCGAGCGTTACCATTGCGCTGAACTTCGGTGCGGTTGAGCGCGCCCAACCAAAGTTGAGCGGCAAGACGCAAGGCGATGAGACCAAGGACGAGAAGTAACATGGGGTTAAAGCGACTTACGCCGATGTAAGATTCAAGACGGAAAATTCAGCCCGGGTTTCACCGTCGAAGCTTAGCCGTATGATGCCGACGGAACGCCACCACGAACAAACACGAAGCGCCACGAATGAAATCGATTTAGAAAACGACCGGCCTTGAAGTTCACCGCGCAGTGAAAGGAGTTGTTTCGGTCTTTTCTTCTCAGCTTCTCTCTGATTCGCAATTATTCGTGTCCTTTCGTAGATACCGCCTGTCTTTTTGAAACTTGAATCGCCCGTCGCTTCACAACATCGTTTCCGTGTGGAAGCCGATAAAACGACCAAGCTCAGTTACGAAGATGCCCTCACGCAGCTCGAAGAAATCGTCGAGTCGATGGAGAGTGGCAACATTCCTCTGGCTGAACTTTTGTCTAAGTTTGAGGACGGCAATAAATTACTGAAAATCTGCGAAGCTCGCCTTAAGGACGCCCAGATGAAGATCGAGCTCCTGAAAAAGGAGAAATCCGGTGTTATGTTTGCTACGCTCGAGACCGAGGCATCCGGCAACTGAGCTTCCACACTCCTGTTGATGAACTCCCCTTCCTTCCCTGCGTCGCGCTTACTCGACCGCATCCAATCTCCGGCCGACGTTAAAGCTCTGGCTCCTGAGCTGCTTCCCATTCTCGCGCAGGAGATTCGCGACGATATCATTAGCGTAACGTCGAAAAACGGCGGCCACGTCGGCCCCAATCTAGGCGTCGTTGAACTCACCATCGCGCTTCATCGCATTTTCAACACCCCCGAGGATCAGTTCGTGTTCGACGTAGCCCATCAAGGCTATGTTCACAAGCTGCTCACCGGCCGCGGCGGCGAATTTTTCAAAAAACTCCGGAAAACCGGTGGCGCTTCCGGCTTTCTCTACCGCTCGGAAAGTCCTCACGACAGTTTCGGCGCCGGCCACGCGGGCACCGCACTCTCAGCCGCTCTTGGCATGGCGACAGCCCGCGACCTGCGCGGATCGTCAGAGCACGTCGTTGCGGTTTGCGGTGACGGTGCGTTTACGTGCGGTGTTACCCTCGAGGCCCTCAATAATATCGTTTCCTCGACCAAACGGCTGGTCGTGATCCTCAACGACAACGAGTGGTCGATCGCCAAAAACGTCGGTGCGATCGCAAAGTACCTCAACGACCTTTCCACCAGCCAGACGTACAACAAAATCCACGCCGATCTAGAGAGATTTTTCCTTGGCTTGCCTGGTGGCAAGGAGATGAACCGGGTTTACCACAAGTGGAAGTTGGAAACGAAGGACTTCATTGTCCCTTCCTCTCTTTTCGAAAAATTTGGTCTGCGCTACCTTGGACCGATCGATGGCCACAATTTCGACCAACTCAATCGCAACTTGGAATTCGCCAAGCACTGTGACGTTCCAGTCGTACTCCACGTGATTACGAAGAAGGGCAAAGGCCTCGACGTCGCACTGCAGCATCCTGAAAAATTCCACGGAGCCAGTCCCTTCGATCCGGAAACCGGGGAAGGCAAGCCGATCGCCTCCGGTACGCCCCCGAACTACCAAGACGTCTTCGGCCAAGCCCTGACGCGCTTCGCCAAAGCCGACCCCAAGGTCCTTGGTATCACCGGCGCGATGCCCAGCGGCACCGGCCTGTCGTACCTCGCTAGCGCCATCCCGAAGCAGTTCTTTGACGTCGGTATAGCCGAAGAACATGCCGTCCTCTTCGCCGCCGGCCTGGCCACCAAAGGTTTCCATCCGGTCTGCGCCATTTACTCGACGTTCCTCCAACGCGCCTACGACCAGATTGTCCACGACGTCTGTCTGCAGAACCTGCCCGTCACCTTCTGTATGGACCGCGCCGGCCTCTCGCCGAACGACGGCCCGACCCACCACGGCCTCTTCGACCTGACCTACCTCCGTTGCGTCCCGAACGCAGTCGTGATGCAACCCAAGGATGAAGACGAACTGGTCGACATGATGCACACCAGCCTGAAGCTGGGTTCTCCGACCTTCATCCGCTACCCCCGCGGAGCCGGTACCGGCGTCAAAATCAAAGACCAGCCCGCCCAACTTCCGATCGGCCAGGCCGAAGTTCTTCGTCAGGGCTCCAACATTATGATCTGGGCCCTCGGACCCATGATCCAGGAGGCGCTCAAGATCGCCGATCGCCTGGCACACGAAGAAGGTCTATCCGTCGGCGTGGTCAACGCTCGCTTTATAAAGCCGCTGGACCGCACCCTTCTCCTCAGCCAAGCGGCCTGTATCCCACTTATCGTCACGATGGAAGACCATGTCGTCGCCGGTGGCTTCGGTAGCGCAGTTCTGGAAGCCCTCCAGGAATCCGACTGCCAAACCCCCGTCGAGCGAATCGGCTGGCCGGATAAATTTGTCGAACACGGCAGCAGCGTGGAAATCCTACGCGCCGCGTACGGGCTTGCCCCCGAAGACATGTACAAGCGCATCCGTGACCGCTATCGCGCCCAGGGCCACACCCACGACCACGCTGTGATGGCCTGACGGCCTGGGCGAAGAGCGGAGCGGAGGCTCAGGGGTGGAAAGTCGGAGCGACCGGAAAGGCTACTCAAAGTAGCGTGGTGCTTTAGCACGCGTCCGGCTCGAGCCCGGAAAACAAACATTTCGCGGGACAGTGAACCGTTCATGACCATCACGCACCCAAACGGCTCGGCGGGGACGGCCTCGCCCTGCCCTCGCGACGCGTCTACACCGTCAATTTTTGTCGCGACACCGTTCATTTTTCTCTCTCAACGAGTATCGCCTCGTTGTAAGCCCAGCACTTCTTCTTATCGCATATTTGGAAGTCATAGGCTTACAAAATCTATCCGCCATCTCGCAGTTTCTGGTTCAAAAAAGCCGATCTAGCCGGTTATCTTTTTACTACTTTTCGCATCGATTTTAGGCCCCTATTTTTCACGAAAACTGGGCCAATTTCGGTCGATTTTGACTCTCATTTTGAGCTCCATTTTTGCCTCTTTTTCGGACCACAAAACACTCCCCAAAGCACTCGAAAACGAGGCATTTCAGCGCGTTTTTGATCAAAATCTTAGCCCCAGATAGCGCCTTTCCGAGTCTTTAAGAGGGTTATTTCGAAGCCGAAAAAGAGCGCAAAAAAGAACCTTTCATGGCATCGATTTCGTCTGCTTTTCAAAGCGTTTTTCGACTCCAAAACGGTCCCATTTTAAGGTCAAAATGGCTGCAATTTGATCCCGTAAACGACGCTTTTTATGGGTCAAAAAGACCGTCATTTAGCCTCTCTTTTCGGCTTTAAAAAAGGCATCAAAGTAGCATCAAAACGAGCCTTAAAAAGGAATCATTTATCGCTTCAAATGGGCTCCATAAACCGTGCTCAAAAGGCTGGGGTATGTTTTTGAAATAGCTCGCGCAAAGGCGCGAAGACGCAAAGCAGGAAACGGATCAATTAAGGAAAACGGACAAAAGTTAGCCTAAGCCGGTCTAAATCTTTTAAGGATCGGACATGTATCGCCTTTTTCACCCCCTGTCTTCCTTAACTCCTGTTCAAATTTCGTGGCTTCAAAACTTTGCGCCCTCGCGTCCTTGCGCGAGTCGAGGCTTGAATCAGCGGCGACCAGCCATCGCCTCAATTCTAGCGAGGTTGTTCCGGGCGGACGCGAAGTTTGGGTTGATTCGCAAAGCCTGCTCGAATGCCTGGCGGGCTTCGGTCAATCGGTTCAGGCGGGCGTAAACCACGCCCAGATTGTTGCTCGCTTCAAAGTTGGACGGATCAAGTCGAATCACTTCTTGATAACGTTCTATCGCGTCGATCAACCGACCGACTTGGGCGAGGGTGTTGGCCAGATTGTAGAGCGAGATGACCGTGCCGGGTCGGAGTTTCAACGCCTCTTCAAATTCTAGGATGGCTTCCTCCCCCTGCCCCGCCTTCACCAGAGCGTTACCGAGATTGCTATGGGTCAACGCATCCAGCGGCTGGAGTCGCAGCGCTTCATGATATTCGCGCACGGCATCCGCCACTTGGTTAACTTGTAGAAAACCATTCCCGAGGTTGTTGTGCGTCGGACCGCTCTCCGGTTGGAGTTTGATCGCTTGCTGGAAGCACTCGATCGCCTCGGTAGTCTTACCAATCTGAAGAAGCGCGTTGCCAAGATTGTTGTAGGCGGTGACTTCAGCCGGAGTTACGCGCAGCGCTTCGCGGTAATGCTCGATCGCGTCGGCCACGCGCCCCGCTTGGATCAGCGCATTGCCGAGGTTGCTGTGAACCACATCCAAATCAGGCTGCAACTCCAGTGCTTTTTCATAGTGCTCTATCGCGGTCGACGGCTGGCCCGCTTGAAGCAAGGCATTACCGAGATTGTAGTGAGCCTTGGCGTGGTTCGGTTTTAAGCGAAGCGCCTCTTCGTAATTCGCAATGGCTTCCGCAACACGGCCTTTGTCGAGCAAGACGACGCCAAGATTATTGTACGCCATCCAACATTTCGGATTTTTTTCCAGAGTTGTCAGGTAGAGCGTTTCAATGTCTCGGTACATACGAGTTTGCCGCCACGTCAAAGCGCCTAGAACAATCAAAAGCATGACGGCACCGCCACTAATCAAAGTCCGCCTTGTCGCCCAACGTTGCGCAGCCATCTCGAAGCCCGCCGCAACGAAAACAATTAAACCGAGGCTGGCCATGTACTGGAGGTGGTCGGCGACGTAGGAGAAGATGAACATGTACACGTTCAAGAATCCCAGCACCGGAAATAACGTACCGATAAAAAATAAAGCCGCGGCAAGCGGAGCACGCGTGCGGTATCTGATTTTCCAAAGTAAAGCCAGTCCGATCAGAGCCGCAACGGGATAGAGGTACTGCCAAGCCACGTCCTGGCTAATTTTCCACTTGGGGTAGATAAAAATCAGCTCCGCCGGCCAGACGAGCTTAGCCAGATAAAACCAAATCACACGTCCCGCGATTAATCCCCGCTCGATCGGCGTGTAGGCAAAGTCGGAGCCACGCGCGCCGACAAATCTCCATTCCACCCAAGCAACGAAAAGACCGTCGACCGCGCCCAGAACGAAAAAAGGAATCAGAGGAATGACATCGTCCTTCCAGGAGAGTCGGCCTTTCTTCCACCAAAAGATCACTAACAGGGCACCAGGAAGACTGGCCGCGGTCGTCTTACTCAGCAGAGCGGCGACAAAAAATCCCAACGCCAGAATATACCAAGAGCGACGGCGGCTTTCATCGAAGCGCAGGTAAGCCAGCACCGCTCCGAAATAAAAAGCTCCCGAGAGCGTGTTTTTGATTTCAGTGATCCATGCGACGGACTCGACCATCACAGGGTGAAGCGCGAAGAGCGCTGAGGCGAGGTAGGCGCCGGGAATCCGCAGCCGCTTCAAAATGAGTGCGATGAGAACAGCGTTAAGCGCGTGCAGCCCGATATTGACGAAGTGATAACCGTTCGGGACATCGGCAAATAATTTGTATTCCAACCACGAGACTGTGTGGACGAGCGGGTAGTATTGTTGGACAGAACCCACTTCGAACCAGATCTTCCACAATCCATACCACGACCGGAAAGCAGTAGTGGTTATGTGCGCATCGTCATCCCAGACAAAACCCGCATTCCAGGCCGGAAAATAAACGAGAAAGACCGCGACACTGATGATTGCTACGAAGCCCCACCACTTGAGAGTCTCCTGTTTAATGAACGGGGACAAAGGGACGGGTTGAGTTACGGCACTGCGCAGGTTCTTTTCCACAACGATTATTTCCATAACTTCACGGGATCATTGCGGAGAGGCAATCGAATCCCCTCACCCACGATACTCGAAGCGCGAGGCAGGGGGGTTTAAGCAGGAAACCGAGAATCCACGCCTAAAAGGCAATGAGAGGTGGGCCGACGCCTCCCGCGGCGGCATTTCGCGGTTTCAACATTTGCGGGACGCGTCGGCCCGCCTCTCTAAATGAAGTTTCTGGAGCCCAGGTATTTATTTCAAAAACACATCGCCCTAACACTTCGATTTACAATGACGGGAAATTACACTCGTTTTTAGACTCACCGGCCTTTTCATGATTCATCACGCCATGACCCGTTCCCAGCTCGAACAACTACGGCAACTTCTTTGTCACCTCCAAGATTCCATCCGGGACGGTCTCATTGCTGCGCGACAGAAGCAGGCGAAGAACTTTGCCAAGGTGGCTGCGGTCACGGCAGCCGACACCATTTATCAGGAATGCATCATCGATCCCATCGATGGGACGAGAAGCTACATGTACGACAAGCGATCGGCGTGGGCATTGGCAGCCGTCGCGCCACAGCGCGGAAAGAAAACCGATTTGCGTGATCTCATAGTCGCAGCCATGACGGAGCTTCCCACCACCAAGCAATGGCGCGCCGATCAAATCAGCGCAGTGCGGGGAACGAGTGCACGAGGCATCCACTCCACCTCAATCGATATGCGAACAGGCAAGCGCCGACCTCTCGTCGTTCGTCCGTCAACTGCAAGGGACTTTCGTCACGGTTTCGCCTCTCTCGCCCGTTTTTTCCCCGAAGGAAAAGCGTTGATCGCGCAAATCGAAGAAGCGTTGTGGAATGAGCTTTATGGCGTCGGCAGCAGTCACTCGCCCATGGTCTTTGATGATCAATACATCAGCACAGGCGGCCAACTTTATGAACTTATCGTAGGGCATGATCGGATGCTTGGCGATATCCGCCCCCTCGCTTTTGCGAAATTAGGCCTATCGTCCGCGCTCGTTTGCCATCCCTATGACATTTGTACGTCATTCATTCTGCAACAAGCCGGCGGCATCGTCGAAACTCCTGACGGTAAACCGCTGCGAGCTCCGTTGGATACCATTTCGCCCGTAACGTGGATGGGATACGCCAATCCGGTTTTGGCGAACCAAGTCCGACCGATTTTGAAGCAGCTGATTA
>WNFI01362487.1_pt1 | contig 10600 bp, 9 predicted proteins | sample 5400471 | NCBI WGS metagenome assembly WNFI01 (sample SAMN13153348, study PRJNA577476) | soil metagenome | isolation source: 100 cm saprolite on Douglas fir-dominated hillslope | place: USA:California | collected 2013-09-17 | reverse complement strand
GCGAACAGCGGCGAATGATTGGCAGGCAGTTGCGGCCCGGATCCGTCGCGTGCCGCGGCCACGCGCTCGGGCTCGTAGACGCCGATATGGAAAAACATCGACGGCACCCCGGCATTGATGAATTCGGAGAAATCCTCACTCGGCGTACTCGGCGGCGACGGCCTGAGCTTGTCACCAAACGCTGCCTTCAGCACCTTCTCGGCGGTCGCGACCACCCCGGGATCGTTCATCACGGCCTTGGCACCCTCGGTGATCTTGATGTCGGGTGCCGGCGCATCTGACATCGCGGCTACGGCCTTGGCCGTCCGCTCGATCCCCGTCAGCATTTTGGCGCGCACTTCCGGCTTGAAGGTGCGAATGGTTCCGGCCACCAGCACTTCGTCGGGAATGATGTTCTCGGCGGTGCCGCCATGGATCGCGCCGATGCTGACCACACCGAATTCGGTCGGGTCTTTTTCGCGGCTGATCACGCTTTGCACGTCGACTATGAAGCGCGCCGCGATCATCACCGGATCGATGGTCGCCTGCGGCGCCGCGCCGTGACCGCCGCGGCCACGAAATCGGACGAAGAGGCTATCGGAATTGGACGAGCCGATGCCCACGCGATAGTTGATGGTGCCGTAGGCGAAGGCGCCGTCATGCAAGGCAAATGCAAAATCGGGTTTTTTGAATCGTGTAAACAGGCCGTCGGCCAGCATGGCCTTGGCGCCGGACCCCGTCTCCTCGGCTGGTTGGGCGATGAACATCAGGGTGCCTTGCCACTGGTCCTTCAGGCCGACCAGTGTCTTCGCCGTTCCGACCCAGCTCGCCATATGGATGTCGTGGCCGCAGCTATGCGCCACAAATTTCTCGACGCCGTTCCAAATGGTCTTGTCGCGGCTTGCATAGGCAAGGCCGGTTTTCTCTTCCATCGGTAGCGCGTCAAGTTCGGTGCGCACCATGATGGTGGGGCCATCGCCATTCCTGTAGATGGCGACCAGGCCGGTCTTGCCGACCTTTTCGGTGACCTCGAAACGGAGCTCGCGCATCTCGGCGGCGAGCCTGGCTGCGGTCTTCACCTCCTCAAAGGCGAGTTCCGGATGCGCGTGGATATCCTTGTAGAGCGCGTCGAGTCTTGGATAGTCGGCTTCGACGGATGCCTCGATCGCGGCCTTGAGACGCGCAACATCCAACTCCGCGTGCGCAGGCAAAAGGGTTGCCACGCAGAGCGCGGCGGACACAAGGAAAGGTTTGGCAAGATGCTTCATGGCAACGACGCTCCCTGGGCGCCCGAATGCGAATGCACGGTCGCACGCGCCCAGCCCGAGCCGGGCAGCTTGGACGACGGATGGGCGAGTGTCTAGCCAGGCACACCGTCGTCGAGGCTCACAATCACGGCAGCATTGGCGATGATAATGGCATCGCCACCCTGCTCGGCTGGAATCTCGAGCCCGCCCTTGACCGCGGTCACGGTCACCGTTCCGTAAGGCAGCTCTTTCGCGACCGCTGTCGTGTCGACCGCGCCGGGATCCGGCACGCCGATGGTGACATCGACGAACATGTCGCTCGCCGTCTTGCCCAGCATCCGGACGAACCCGAGGCTGGAGTGGCGGATGGCGTCCGAGACCGCGCGCCTGGCCGCCTTGGTGGCATCGCGTCCGTGAACATCAACGCCCATGCCCATTTCGGTAATACAGCGCACGCGTGCCATCGGGTTACTGCTTTCGTCGCTTGACGCTGCCGCGTCCACCGCATCTCGCACCCGAAACGCCCCTTGGTCGGGACCGGACGATGCGAGTTCTAGATTTGATTTGGGTCAGGCGAGAAGCAAATTATTTTTGCAAATGGGACTGGACAGGCACATCAGTCATTTGCCCGCCGGGCAAATTACTTGCCGCCGCAGGAAGCTCGTCCAGTACCGTAGGGCTCTTGCCGGAGCGCGGTTGCCCGCAGTTTTCGTCATTCCCGACGGTTTGAATTTGCCACGAACCGCCGACACTGATTTGCCCGCCGGGCTGTTTGCGCGCAAAGGCTCTCTTGCGAGTGAAGGCCCTGCCCCGTCAGCAATTGATCTTCATCCGCAATCCGCGGGTATCAACTTCATCGCCGCCAAGACGCGAAGTGCTGTCGCGAGCAAGAACCGCGCGACAGCGGCGTGATCAGAACGGCCAACCAATGTCTGCTTTGCCGCGCATTGCGGACTCAACTCGGACATCGCGCGAGGTCCGAAAAGTGCCGTGAACGGACATTCCACGGTAGCGACGGCTCGGCTTTGTAGTTTCCGTCCAGATAATCTTTGAGCTGTGAGGTAGAGGCACGTTTGCTGCGATGTTCGACAGGACCGACGAGAGAGCCATTCTCTATTTCCGCTCTTTGATCTGACCGCTACTGTCGACGACGAGGGATACTTCCTTGCCGTCCTTCATCGCTTTGACGGCCGTGCCTTCGGCGGTGGATTTGATATCCCGAATTTGCGAATAACCCGCGGATTCGAGCTTGGCCACAAGCTCCTCCTGGGTCAGGGCATAGGCAGGAGAGAAGACGCAAAACACCAGGAAACAAATGACCGCTTGAGAGATCGCTCTCGTCGACATGATCTGTACTCCTTGTTGTGACAGCGAAGGGACTCCGAAAGTTCGACCCAGATACGACACAGCGCTCCGCCATCGGGCGCGCTCGCCACAGAAGTCCGCGAGTTCCAGGACCGGTAGCCCAACGCGGCCACGCGAACACCTCGAGGTTGGAATTATCTGTACTGGGCGGTGCGAGCGTCGAGTGCTCGAAGAGGAAAGCCATACGTCACTCCCGCACGCACTTCGTTTCCCGGGCGGCCATTGGTGAGAGCGTGCCGTAGACCGACGTCCACGCTCAGACCGTCACGCAGCTGCCAAATCAGGCCGACCAAGGCGGATATCGTGTTGAACTGGCCGAATTCCTTCTCGACGAAAAATTCCGCAACCGGCCGTACTGACCATTTTGACGGTCCCTCGATTATGGTGCCAAGAAAAACAGGTCGGCGTGATGGTCGCGGGTGAGAGCCGTCTCGGCATTCAGATGGATTGTGCCCCAGTCCCACCGCTGCGAGACGATGCCGGCTAAGCTGGCGCCGACGCCAGAACCGCTGGTGCTGTCGGGGAGCAACACGCCGAATTCCGTCGCAACGCTTGACCCGGTCTTATCCTGTAGACTGCCGGGCTGGAGAACGTGTTTCAGGAATGCGCCCGCGGCCGTAAGACTGGTAGGGCCTGTCGGCGACAACGGCCAATTGCCCTGTCCCTCCAGCACTAGCTCCCAGCCTTCGCTGAACCCATAGTTGATGACCGTGGCCGGCGCGATAAGCTTGGTTCCGGTCTCATCGTGCAGGCGTCCGGCGGGTTGCAACTCGATCTCGACTACACCCGAGGCGGCTACCCCAGCGTCGGTGCCGTCGAATGGACGGTAAGCGAAAGTTGGAGCAGACCATGCTGCCACACTCGAAGCGATGCACGATCCTGACACGAAGCGTTTCAGGAATTGCCGTGTTCGAAATGGAGGCCTTGCGAACATGCGTCGGGTCTCGGCATTCGCAATTATGGTCCCGGTCGGAACACCCAGATGGCTGCCGGCTCGGCCGTACTTGTCCGTACGGCGAGCAACAGTCGATCAAGTTCAGGCACAAAGAGCGACGTGCGCGCCCCGGAAGCTGTCGGTATGTGGGCGATACGTGGGTTGGCCATCCCTTTCGCTTCCAAAACGTCGAGAAATCCGGCTCCGCAACTCACGTAGATGCGTCCGCGCTTGGCGTCGACGAACAGGTCATCGGCATCACCGCAGGTCTCGGCTGTCCCGACGAGCTTGCCGTCGGCCATGGAGAAGGCTCCGAGCTCGGCCGGGTTACGAAAGATCACAAGAAGCTGGCGGCGAGCAGAGTCGACGGCCATCGGGAAATTTGCGCCGCGACCGGGTGTCGGCCATTTGCCGACTTGCTTTTGCGAGGAGCGGTCGACGACGGCGATGCCGTGAGCTTCGGGCACGTTGACGAAAATCCGGCTGGTGTCCGGATCGATCTGAAAGCCTTCGGGATGCGCCTTAAGCGGAACGTCGCCAATTTTGCTAAGGGTCGCCGCGTCGATTATCGCCAATGCGCCGCTGCCATAGCCGATAAACAGGCGATTGGCTGCAGTGTCGACGCGAACGTTGTCGGCGTCGCTGCCGAGCTCGATCTGGCCTGCCGGCTTATACTCGTTTCCTTCAAACAATCGGACCGAACCGTCGGCGGCGTTGGCTACGTAAAGGAGGTCGGCGGAAGGTTCGTAGCCGACGCCTTGTGGCCTCTTCAGTCCCGCTATCCTGTGCAGCAATTTACGGTTAGCAAGGTCGACGATGCCAATACTATCATTGCCCAATTCGGCCACGAACACCCGCTGCCGCTTCAAATCGACCGCCATATGATCGATTCGCCCGTGCACATTACCGAGAGGAATTTTGGCCTCAAGTTGAAGCGGCGTTGTCTCCGCCGGCTGGGCCGCCACCCCGTTCGCAGTGGCCGCGACCCCAATGGCGGCGGAGAATAGCGCAACAATTATCTCGAGTCGCAGTCGCACGAACGCACCAGCGTCTGGTTTGCCAATGCAACGTGAGAACGCTTGGCCCTTGACGCTCGCCTTCTTGTCGAGCGCCGGCTCGCGATCATGGACAGCGATCGGGGAAACCTCCGCGCTGAGCCAAGCGTAACGGTCACTTGATGAAACGGAGGGGTTGCTTTGGTCCATGCGCAAGTCGCCTCGATCTATCGAGTGTTGCGCAGTCATTGGACCGAAGTCTCAAGGGGAGACTGCCTCTTCCCCTACGCACTTTTTATTTTGGCCTAATTGCAAAAGCAAGCAGGACCGTCAGCGAGAGTGCGGCATCACAAATTTGTGCGTTTCGTCTTCGCGGAATAAGCGGCACCTGTTGTTCGCAGGTTCGCGCTGGACGCGCCAAAAGCGAAATCGAGCGTATCTGCGTCACCGGCTTGCTTTTGAGCGGAACATGGAGGCCGCAAATGTTGCAACGTATTTTGGGCAGGTTGACGGTTGCGCTGCTCGCCGCGAGCTTCAGCGAAAACAATTCTTCCGCCAGTCCACTCGAAGATAGTTTGGCAGTGCCTGCGGAGCACGATGCCTGCACGAAGGAATTCGTCCCCTTGCGCGAAGAGGCGGTGGCGCGCGGCAAGCTGATCAAGGCTGCGAGCGAGCGCCACGCGCCGCCGGACGAAACCTGCAAGTTGATCGGGAATTACGGTCAGTCCGAAACTAAGATGATAAAATATATCGAAGCCAACCCAGCGAAATGCGGATTTCCGCCGCTAATCGCCGACCAGCTCAAGGCCAGTCACAAGAACACCGAAGCTATGCAGAAGAAGGTCTGCGCGATGGCGCAACAGGCGCAGAGGGGAGGACCGGCTGGACCGGTGGGCGACTTCGATGACATTGGCGCGCCTCTGCTCATCCGTTAATGCGGAACCGCTCGAAACAAGTTCGAAATGGGTCAGCTGAGAAGAACTCAGTACGAGCACATGTTTTCCGCTTTGCCCTCCAACTCGGACATTGCTCGACGCAGTCGGCATCTCTCATTTGTGCCAGTGGGACACTTCGCCTCGACTACTTTCCCGCCCACCTGCATACGCTGTACCTGACGGAAAATGCTGTACGATGACTCAATTAGGTCATCGGCCCCCGCTGGGAGACTCAATCATGCGCGGATGGGTTCACCATATCGACCTCACCGTCTCGGATCTGGGGCGTTCTGGCCCCTTCTATGATGCGGTGCTGAGTTTTCTTGGCTATTGCCGGAGCCACAAGGGTGAGACCTGGATTGACTGGGACATGGGCGCTCAGCACTGCCCATCGTCGGTCGGCATCAGGGTGGCAAGAGACGATCGACGCCATAATCGCTATTCCTGCGGACTTCATCACTTAGCCTGGGTTGCTGACTCGCGCGCTGACGTTGATCGTCTACACAAGCTGCTCGTCGAGATTGGAGCGACAGTGCTCGATCCGCCGACGGACTATCCCCACTATCGCGAAGGCTACTATGCGGTGTTTTTTGCAGACCCTGATGGCCTGAAGCTAGAGTTCGTTCACACGCCAGAGCCACCGACTCACTGATGAGGCTGATGGACTGCTCTTCCAGTGTAGCGCACGGTCGCTATGGTCAAAGGCGACATCAGCGGCAATATCCGGCTCTTGGGCTCGACGCGACGCAAAAGTTCCCACGCTTGCATCAATCAGAGTACACGCGCGATCGCCGGAACGCGGCGGAGTGCCACCACTATTCCCCAGCTCAGGGCGACCGCGCCGACGGAGACAATGGCGCCCTTGGTTATTGGGCCTGGCGCGACCGCGAGTAGCGCGAACTGGAGCCAGACGACGACGGGGTAGTGAATGAGATACATGCCGTAGGAACTGGCGCTGAGGCTGTCCAAGACAGCGTGATGCGCGATGGCGAACCGACGGAAGAGTGCGATGAACGCGAAGCTGATTGTGCCGCAGCACAGGACGAGGGTGAGGTCACTCAGAAGGCGCAGCGTGAGAGGCAGGGGCCGATGAGCGGCAGCTACCGGCAGGATGAGCGCTATGATGACAGCGAGCCGTAACGCATAGGCGGCAAGCCCGGCTGAAAGCCAAATCGGCCATCGCCGTGCCAGCCCGGCATTCCGCGCAAGAATGCCAGACTGGGTGCCAACGGCGCCCATCTGGATACCGACCAGAAAGAAGGTCGCATAGAGCAACAGACGGCTCGCCTGAAATGAAAAAGCACCGAGCGTGACCCAACTGTCTGCGCCGAAGACCAATTCCATTGGGACATAGACCAGTGCTGAAATGACGAGGAGCACGGCAACGAATGCCGGCGGACGGCCATCCGCGCCGAGATACCGCGGGGCCCGCGTATTCGCCCTCCAGCGGCGCCGGAGTTCATGAAGCCCGGCTGCGACGGCGTCGAAGACGAATAGCAGCCAGATGAACCAAGCGGGACCGCTGGGCCAAGAGCCAAGCGATAGCCACGCGCTGGAGTAAGCGAGGAAGCCCGGATCGGCGCCAGTTACCGCATAAGATGGATAATAGGCGAGCGGCATCAGGATTCCCGCGGCGACTGCGAACGGGACGCCTAGTCGTAAAATTCGATCGCGCAGGAACCTTGCACCTCCCTTGCGCTCGAGGCTTGGCCAGACGAAGAGGCCTGAGAGCAGGAACATGAGCGCCATGAAGAAGGTGTCGTTAAAGATGACAAGGAGGTCGAACCCGGCCCAACGTTGGGGATCAACGATCGGCGCAGGCAAGATTGTGAATGTCCTCGGTGGCGCAGGCCACACGACCGCATATGCCAGCACCGAATGATGCAGTAGCACCAGGAGGACAATGAAGGCGCGCAGATAGTCGAGGCTCGCATCACGAGCGCTCGCGTCGGAAAGGGGAATGGGTTTTTCCGTATGGATCATCCGGGCATTGACGCGCGGGAAGAACAACGCGAGCGCGGGCCGCGTCAGCATCCAGGTGAGCGCCAAGAACACCAGTGCTTGGGCGCCCTGTTCGATGCGCATCCAGGCGGAAAATGGGCCGGGCAGCGCCGCGACACCGACAAAGCCGATGGTGCCGAGGACAGCAATCCACTTCGCGCGCACATAGGCCCAGCGCCGGCCGCGGCGCATCTCCTTGCCGCACCACAACATGAGCAGGCCCACAATCAGGATGATCGTCGACCGGACCCAGACCGCCGGCGAAATGCTATCTCGTAACGCGAAGGCTACCGAGAGGAGCGAGACGCAAAGGCCGAGATTGATCCATTGTGCGCCAATCACGGGCCGAAGCTGGGCACGCAGCGCAGGGGACGGCGCCGTCATGAGGATTGCTTCCGGGTTGCGAGGGCGAAGACTGTTGCCAGCTCTTTCGCATACAGCTTGACGTCAAGGTTGGGCTCGCGCGCCAACAAGGGAGGCACGCCGTCGATGGCCTGGATGATTGTCAGCGCCATCACGCGCGTATTGAAGCGGCGGAATTCACCGGAACGCTGACCAGCGCGCAGCAACTCTTCGAGGCTCGCGGTGCGGCGGGCGAGCGACTCGGGACCGATGACCAGGCTGCCGTCGGCACGCCGCGCACTCATCGCGATCTCAACGAGGGCGATTAGTGGCTTGCGATAGGCGTCGATGAATTCCAGATCGGATTCGATATAGGCGCGCAATCGTCCGGCCGCGGACGTCTCGGCCATGATACGCGGCTCCATATAGGTGCGGCCAGCGGCAACCACCTTCTCGATTATTGCGTCCACAATCTCCTCCTTGTTTGGGAAGTGATAGGTGATGACGCCCTTGCTGACGCCAGCCCGCTTAGCGATTTGGTCAACCGAGGCCTTGCCAAACCCTACTTCGGCAATCGTGTCGATCGCACAGCCGACTATCTGCGCGCGGCGCGCAGTCTCGGCGACCGACCGGCTCTCAGCTGGAACGGATTTGGTCTTAGCACGCATGTGCTATTACTAGTACGATCGTACTATTTTGTCAATTCCGACCCAAACCGCTAACTTCCCCGCTTTTCCGGGCCGAAACGAGATGTGCAGCGATGCCCGCCCGGCGATTAAGCGGCCAAGATGCAAACAACCCTATGTCGCAGCGTCGCACCCGTTTCGCGTAGCAGGGTAACTGAGGCAGTACCCCCGCCCGCGATCATGTAAGTGGTCAGGCGCGCGTCCCGACCGCCGGCGGAGCCCTCTTCTTCAGCCGGTCGACACGCGAAAGGAACAGTCGGAGAATTGGCGAGGTGTTGGTCTTGTTGTAGCCGATGACGAGATCGATCGTCGGTGCCTCACCATCGAGTGGACGGCTGGTCACGGACCCCGGCAGGAAGTTCTTCGCATAGGCGGGCAGGAGCGCCACGCCCCTGGTCGATGCGATCAGGGACATCGCCATCGCCAGGTTATCGACCCTGTGCACTGGCCGGAAATCCATCCCCGATCGCTTCAGGTAGTCATCTATAACCACCTGAAGCGTGGGAGCCGTGTTCGACATGCCGATGAATATCTCATCGGCGATGTCTTGAAGCGCGATGGCGTTCTGCGACGCCAGGCGATGATCGCTCGGCATGGCAATGACAAGCGGCTCCTTGACGATCACCGTATAGTCCAGGTCGGGCATTTGCGTTTCGCGACGCATGAAGGCCAAGTCGAGCTTCCCCCTCAGCAGAGCCTGGGCAAGATCGGGAGAATACTGGCTGGAGACTGAGACCTCGATATTGGGCAGTTCGTCTCGAAGGATGCGCATGGCCTCCGGAAGCCAATCGATCTCCTGCCCAGTCAAAAATCCGAGGGCAAAGGTCGGTTTGGCGGGATGAGCGGCCCGCCGCGCCGCCTCAATGGCTGCCTCCACCTGCGCGAGCGCCAACCGCGCATGATCGAGAAAGGTCCGCCCGGCGGCGGTCAATTCGATGCCGTGCACGCTGCGGCTCATCAGCTGAACGCCGACCTCGTATTCGAGATCGCGGATTTGCCGGCTGAGAGAAGGCTGCGCGGTGTGAAGCCGTTTCTCGGCCGCGAGCGTAAGGCTGCCCTCCTCGGCGACCGCGACGAAATAGCGAAGGTGCCGTAGCTCCATAGCGCCTTCCATATCTTCAAGGCATGTCCCCCTACTTACAAAGTCTTTGGCGCGGGCGCTAGGGGCTCCCATTTAGCCCTGAATGGAAGCGCCCTCGGGAGACACCTGTGGGCAATCATCAGCTTCCCGGCGCAGCGATCCATGCTCTGCCGGCAGGAAGCGCGAAATTGTGAGGAACGGAAAATGAGCAAGCCAGTCGTATTGATTACCGGCGCTTTGACCGGTATTGGCCACGCCACCGCCATTGCCTTTGCAAAGCAAGGCGCGCGAGTCGTGGTCTCGGGCCGGCGCGACAAAGAGGGCAAGGAGCTTGTCGAAGCGCTGCGCTCGCTCGGCGCCGAGGCCGATTTTGTCCGCGCCGATGTGCGCAAGGAGGATGACGTCCGCGCTCTGGTCGACACGACCGTCGCGCGGTTTGGCCGCCTCGATGTCGCGGTGAATAATGCCGGCACCGAAGGCAAGGTCGGCCCGATCACCGACCAGACCGCGGAAAGTTATGCCGCGACATTCGACACCAATGTTCTCGGCGTGATCCTGAGCATGAAGCACGAGGTGCGCGCCATGCAGGGACAGGGCAGCGGGAGCATTATCAACATCTCCTCGACCTACGGGCACGCGGCTGCGGCGGGGGCCTCTATCTATGTCGGCAGCAAGCACGCCGTCGAAGGCATCACCAAGTCGGTGGCGCTCGAGATCGCCAGGTCGGGAATCCGGGTGAACTGCGTGGCGCCCGGTCCTACCGACACTGGCATGTTGACCCGTTTTACGGGCACGCCGGAGAACAAAGCGGCTCTGGTGACGAGCGTTCCGATGGGCCGGCTCGGTCTCTCGGAGGAGGTCGCCAACGCGATCGTCTTTATCGCGTCCGACCAAGCTTCATTCGTCACCGGCGATGTCCTCAACGTCGACGGCGGCAAGACCGCCAACTGATCCGGTCCGGGCGCGGAGGTTTGCTCCGCGCCCGCGAAGCGCCATTCCCAACTCAGAAGGATGCTGATCATGGCTGACAAGCCG
>WNFI01362374.1_pt1 | contig 10600 bp, 12 predicted proteins | sample 5400471 | NCBI WGS metagenome assembly WNFI01 (sample SAMN13153348, study PRJNA577476) | soil metagenome | isolation source: 100 cm saprolite on Douglas fir-dominated hillslope | place: USA:California | collected 2013-09-17 | reverse complement strand
GCAGAGCCGTTGCAAGAAATACGCGCTGGGGAAAGCATCTCCGCGTTCCCAGCGACCAATGGTTTTGGGATCGGCTACCCCAATCTGGTCCGCGATAGAGGCCCGCGACCAGCCACGGCGCTGGCGCTCCCGGCGCAATTGCTCATTTGCAAGCAGCCCGGTTTCCCTCTTTATCTGTTGCATCGTACTACCCTCCTGATTTTAGCCTCAACACTTTTTACACCCCCAGACAAGCCCATACGTTTCAGCGCTGAAGTGAGCGAGTGCTTTTTTCTGCTCACTTACTATGACAGGCGACCAGATCAAAATATGACAATCCTGGCTTCTGGTTTGTCGGGATCACCATCGTTAGAAAGAGTGAGCAGTAGTTTTCAAAAAGGTAGGAGAACGGTATCATACCAATTCGCGTTCTCAATGGCAGCCTGAAGATGGGGAAAGCCAGTGAGAGAACGCAAGCGATCAGCGTCATCGGCAAGAGCAGTAAGTCCCTGGCACAACACGTCAATCAACAACTCAAGCGACGAGAAGATACGGTTGTGGAAGTATTTTTCTCGCAGCTCATCCCAGATATGTTCGACTGGATTCAACTTGGGGCTGTAGGCAGGCTGGGGGATCAGGCGAATATTCTCTGGGATGATTAGGTCATTGGCCCTATGCCAGCCAGCTCCATCCACTTGCATGACGATGAAGTGCTTCGAGAAGGTTTGGCTGACCTGCTCCAGGAAAAGATTCATCATCTCAGTGGAAGCCTCCGGCAAAATCAATGAGACCATCTGGCCCAAGGCTGGTGCTACAGCGGCATACGCGTAGATGTACTCTCGCACAACCTGTGTGGGAACATGCGGACGTATCCCAGGCGGTGCCCAACAGCGCTTCGCGCGGCTCATGCGAGGCATCCGCAGCCTTCATCTTGCGCCATGATCAAGAGGGAACGCTCATCCCCAACTTCGCGTGTTGCGCTGGCCGTTTCCACCTGTGCTGGAAATTTTTTTTTGAATTGTTCTTGAGTTTGCTGATCAGCTTTTGGATGTCTGGGACGCGGCATCAGTTTGCGCCAGCCGTGACGGTGAAGAAGCCGATAGATCGTGCTGTCATCAACCGCGTGTCCAATTTTTCCTCAAAGGTGTGCTGGATTTGGGCCACAGTGGCAATCTCTCCCCTCTCAGCCTGCGCGAAGAAGGGTGCTAAGAACTGTTTCTCTTCTTCTCCGCTCAGATACGCATAACGACGACCTCCCTTGCCAGGAGTTTCCACGGTCTCGGCTCCTAACCGATTGTAAGCAGAGATGACTTGATGAACCGTTGCCTTGGAAACGCCACAATGTTTGGCAATATCCTCAGCCTTGCGAGGGTCAACCAGAGCATTGTAGATGATCAGCCAGCGCACTCGACACCAGGGTCGAAGCTCATGCTTCATCCGACGCTTCACTTCTTCCTCTGGCAGATGGGCTGCCGCCCGAGTGATTCGTGTCATACACTCCTCTTCTCTCCTGAACTCTCACCAGAGAGCAACGGGAAGAGAAGAACACGATGCATCTGATCAGGTTTGATGTTTTCTCCCCTGCCGCTGTGCAAGCTCCAGGGACACGCGGTGAGAGCAATCCTGTGGCTGCCTGCTTGTCTTCTGATACCGGAACTGTTGGCGATGCGCCAGCGCGTGTCCCCTTGTCCACTGCGCGTTTCAATCCGCGATCGCCTGATACACCAGCGTCAAAAAGTTGTCGCCGATCTTGCTGCGCCAATCCGCGGCCACGATGGCGTTTTGGTATTGAAGCAGAATAATCGCCACCAGATCCTCTCGCGGGTCCACGTACCATGCTGTGCCTAGTGCACCTGGCCAGCCGAAGGTGCCGATGCTGGGTCCTAAACCGGTCTGCTTTGTCAGCACCTGGACGCCATAGCCAAATCCCCGAGTGGCCCACATCTCGTTCGTGCTAAAAGCAAACGTGGCGTGGGTGTGCTGCTCAGCCGTGAGATAGTCGGTTGTCATGGCCTCCACCGTCTTGTGCGAGAGCACGCGCACCCCATCCAATGCTCCTTTCCCCAGCAACATGCGTCCGAAGCGCAGGTAGTCGTTGGCGGTAGAAACCAGGCCAGCTCCTCCGGATGCAAACAGCGGCGACTCGGCCCAGCCCGTTGTCTGGGGATGATCTAGCACAGCAAGCGCACCCTCGGGCATGGGTCCGTAGAGCACTGAAAGACGGCTCCGTTTTTCTGGTGGCACAACGAAGCTGGTATCCACCATTCCCAACGGTTCAAAGACACGTTCGCGTAAAGCCACTTCCAGTGGTTTTTCTGTGACCCGAGCACTCAGGATGCCCAGGATATCAGAGGCCGTATGGTAGAGCCAGCGTGCTCCAGGCTCATAGGCCAAAGGAAATTCCCCGATGCGGGCTATCCATGCGTCAGGGGCCAAGCGCTCCGCGTTTGGGATCTGCAGCGCATCTGCTAGCGGTGAGGCAGTCAGGGCAAGGAGGCTGGGCCCAAGGCTGGATTTTCCCCAACCAAGACCAAGACGGTAGGTCAAGAGATCGTGCAAGGTGATCGAGCGCGGAGAAGGATAGACATCGTCGGGCGAACCGTTCGGGTCACGCATCACCACTCGGTTTGCGAGCTCAGGCAGCCACTTGTCCACAGGATCGAAGAGATGGATCTTACCCTCCTCGACCAGCGTCAGAGCAGCAGCAGTCGTAATCGGTTTGGTCATCGAGGCAATCCGAAAGATGGTCTCCTGCTGCATGGGGATCTGCGCCTCCCGGTCCTGCCAGCCAAGGATATCCATATGCACAAGTGCGCCATGTCGGTGAAGAAGCGTGACGACTCCAGCGATCTCGCCCCGTTCGACATATCCCTGTAAGACCCTGCTCAAGCGGCTCAGGCGTTCTTGTGAAAACCCACCGCGGTGGATACTGTTTGTTTCACTCATCAAAGATCGCTTTCCTATTTCAATTTTTTTTGGAATGATAATATCATATGCCAATTTTTCTTGAAATGTCAAGGGGATTTTTGCTATACTCTGGGCATGGAAACGAACAATATGACACTTGCGAGAAAGGCCGCCGCACTCGGTGATCCTCTTCGCCTGAAAATTCTCGATCTGCTGGTCAAAGGGCACGATGCTTCTTGCTCCTCACCTCCGCACCCGCAGTTTCCCAAGGCGCTCTGTCCCTATCTCGATATTCAGCAGAAGTTGGGGCAGATCGCACCTTCAAAACTGTCCTATCATCTCAAGGAACTCCGTCAGGCGGAACTGGTGGAAGAGCATCGTCTGGGGAAACGGGTCTACTACACCGCCAATTTTGTGGTCTTAACTCGGCTTCTGGAAGAAGTTCGGCAACGGTATCTCATCCCAGGAGAAGTCGGGGAGGAAGAGCAACAGCTTGCTGGCCCGGAAGAGCGCATAGCTAACGACTCTGGTCTCGGTAGAGGCACAGGCCGTCACGGGATCTCTGATCCAATGTGAGGTGCGGTGTTCTTTTTCCCTAGCTCACTGATCGTCTCCTTTATTTGACTACAGAATGCGAATTGGTATCAAATGGTGGCAAGAGGCACCTCTCTCCAATTGACATCGGAGAAGAAATGTTCTACTATAAAGTATGCATCATAGGTTTTGGTGTGTTGCAAGGGGAAATGCTGATGATTCGTGCGCACAAGATCAGACTGAATCCCACACCTGAGCAAACCAATTACTTTGCCAGAGCCGCAGGAACCAGCCGTTTCGTATGGAACTGGGCACTTGCGGAATGGAACCGGCAATATGAGGCAGGTGAGAAACCGACGGCCTTGAAGCTGAAAAAGCAGTTCAACGAGATCCGCAGAGAACATTTCCCCTGGACATGGGAAGTGACGAAGAATGCCTCGGATCAGCCGTTTCTTGACCTGGGAAGGGCATTTACGGCCTTTTTTGAGGGGAAGGCTCGTCGACCCACGTTCAAAAGTAAAAAACGATCAAAACCTTCCTTTTACCTTGCAAACGATCAATTCGAGCTTGGCGATCATCGCCTTTGGGTTCCCAAGCTCGGATGGGTCAATCTGTCGGAGACCCTGCGCTTCCAGGGGAAGATCACCGGTGCACGCATTACACAAACCAGCGAGTGGTGGTTTGTGAGCATCATGGTCGAAGTGCTAGATGAGCAGCCTGAAAAGCGCCCGGCAGCCGTAGGCATAGACGTTGGCCTCAACCGCCTGGCCACCTTGAGCACCGGAGAGGGAGTCGAGAACCAAGCCTTCCTCAAAACGGCCCTCAAAAAGCTGCGTCAAGCCAACAAGCGACTGCATCGCAGGAAACCGGGATCAAAAAACCGAGAGAAAGCGCGTCGTCAGGTGGCACGGCTCCATTATCGGATTACTTGTCTGAGAGACGATGTGCTCCAGAAAGCAACGACCAGGATCGCCGACTGTTATGGGACCATTGGGATTGAGGATCTCAACCTCAAAGGGTTGCTCAAGAACCGGCGGTTAGCTCGCTCATTCTCGGATGCCGCGCTTGGCAAACTGTTGCTGCTCTTAACGAGCAAGGTGGAGCAGCGTGGTGGGCAGGTTGTAAAGGTTGGGCGGTTCGTTCCATCGAGCAAGATGTGTCACTGTTGCGGTTGGAAATGGGACGACATGGAGTTGTCTGATCGCGTCTTTCTTTGCCAAAACCCGAAATGTGCGTATCACCAGTTCCCACAGGATCGTGATCGCAACGCGGGCGTGAATATCCTACGCGAAGCCCTTCGCTTGATCGGGCTCCTTGATCAAGTCGTCAGCGGTACTGGCTCGGACGCGGACGTTAACTCGGCTGTGGACTTGACGTAAGACCAAAAATACTCCGGTATTGAGGCGGTTGGGATTGAAGCAGCAACAACGAAAGGTGGAGTGAGGCTATGCTTGCATAGGTTTTACGACATTAATCGGAGCAGAAAGGATATAATCAGGAAAGATAGCTATCCTAGAAAAAACGAGAGGCATTACCCATGCGGAAGCCACCTGTGCGTACGATTACTCTGGGATTGGCGGAGTCCCACCCACTCAACGCCGGACATATTACGCGGGCCGCAGGCATCTTGCAGCGCGCGCGCCAGCGTTTCGGTGACGCGGGCTATGAGGTGCAGACTGTACGTCTCTCCACGCGACCACTTTTTAACGATCTGGCTGATTGGTCAGGCGAACAGCTCTTGCGCTATGCGCGCGATCTCCAGAGAATGCTGGACGAGCCTGGGCTTGGCTACTGTTCGCTGGGACCAGCCCAGGCTGCGCGGCCAGCATTCCCTCTTGAGCGCATTGAGCTGATCCCCGATCTGCTGGCCGCGACCAGCGCGATCAGTATGACGGTGCAACTGGCCGATCGGGAGCACGGTCTGCGCGAGGCGGCGGCACTGCCCACCGCGCGTGCCATGCAGCGGCTGGCGAACGAAACAACCGAGGGCTTTGGCAACTTCAATTTCGCTATGCTAGCTTGCGTCGAGCCAGGCACGCCGTTTTTTCCCGCCGCCTATCATAGCGGTCCCGCCAGCCTCTCACTTGGCCTGCAAGGCGCGGGCATCGTGAGAAACGTGGCCAACGACTGGCAAGCGGCGGGTCATACAGAGCCGCCTGACCTGACACGTATCAGCGAGTTGCTCGGAGCCGCACTCACAGAGCAGGCAAGCCCGGTCGTCGCGTTGGGGCAGGTTCTCGCCAGGGAAGAACACCTGGATTTTGGGGGCATCGACCTCTCGCCCGCGCCAATGGGCGAGGAGAGCATTGTCACAGCGATAGAAGCGTTCGGCTATGGGTCGTTGGGAGCGCCTGGAACGGTCGCACTGGCTGCGGCATTAACCAGGGCACTGAAAAACACCAGCCTGCCCACCTGTGGCTACTGCGGCCTGATGCTTCCAGTGCTGGAAGACGCCACGTTGGGCAAACGCTGGGCCGAGGGACGCGTGAGCGCGCACGAACTGCTGCTCTACTCCACCGTTTGCGGCACAGGACTGGACACCATTCCGCTGCCCGGAGATAGCAGCGAGACAGCGATAGCCCGGCTCCTACTGGATGTGGCCGCGCTCGCCTGGCGTCTGAACAAACCGCTCTCGGCCCGCCTCTTTCCGGTACCCGGCAAACACGCTGGCGAATATACCGCGTTTAGCTCGCCTTACCTGACGAATACACTTATTAAATAAAATCGCTTAAAAGACAAAAGCAGTGTTGGTTGACTGAAAAATCGCGTGAAACGCGATTTTTCAGTCAACCAACACTGCTTTTGTCTTTTAAGCTAATGGTTCCTGTTCAGGCAGGCTGCTGCCCCAGAGCGCATCCATCACGCCATCATAGGAGCTTTTGAGATTGTGATAGAGGCTGGCATTCTCAATGGCAAGGGCAGCCAGGCTGGCCAGTACTGAGAGAAACTGGATATCATCGTCGTGGAAGGTATGCTGCTCATTGGTATAGACACGCATCACGCCGATCGACTTGCCGTGGACTTCTAGCGGCACGCACAGGATCGAGACAATGCCCTCGCGTTTCGCCGCTTCTTGATATTGGAAACGCGTATCTACCGAGAGGTCAGGAATAATGATCGTTTTTCCCTGCAACGCCTCGCTATCGATCGGGCTGCGTTCGACATCGACCGGCCCCTTGGCCAGGTAATTGCTGCTCAAACCATGAACCGCGCTCAGGCGCAACTGGCCGGTGCGCGGGTCCAGCAGGCGCAAAAGGCACGCCTTGACCTGCATGGCTTCTGTAATACTGATCACCACACTCTGCAAAACGGCATCAAGTTCCAGGCTTGAAGAGATCGTCAGCGCTGCCTGATAGAGCGCTGTATAGTACTCCTGGTGCGAACGGGCTGAGGTTTCAGCCGCGTGAGGGTCGTTTGTCATGAGAGATCCTCCAGAGTAGAGTAGGACAAAGCACTACCAACCAAACAGCAATGGAGCACAAGTAACCAGGTGCTTCTGTAGGAGAGTATACCATCTCGTTCTGGAGAATCCAAAGCCTCCAGCTACCCATCGGCCTGGCAGGCAGATCAATGGGTAGAGAGAGGAGAGCGTTCGACGACGTTGCGTTTACACGATTGCGTCCTGCACGACCCAGACGCGACAGGGCGCGTGATTGAGAACAAACGGAATCGTCCGTCCGAGGTCGTCGCGTGTTCCATTTACCTTATTCTTGTCACGCACCAATCCTAACATAATTAGTGCGCAAGCATGATCTTTTGCTTCTTCGACAATCGCCTGGCCAGCATCACGTGCCTGTACTACTTCCGCAACAGCTTCGCAGCCAGCATCTTCCGCGATAGCCATCGCCTCGGTGAGCAGTTGATCGGCCAGGTCTGACTCTTTCTTCAAATTCGCGCCCAGAGCCAGAGTACGGGGAACTTCAATAATATGTACGAGGTGAACCTTGCGCTTTGCCCGTTTGGCCATCATACAGGCCAGGCGCACCAGTTCATTATCTAGCTTTTTGCCATCAACTATCACGGCAATATCGCCAGCCGGACCCACACCAGGGGCCACTTTACTTGTTTCAACTTCGTCTTTGGTTCTACGCCATAAATGGACCATCTAATTCTCCTCCTGCAGGAACATGATAAAGCAGCATCATTTCTTGCTCCTCCTTTCCGCTTTGGCAACAAGGACAGCGATCTAGCTGTTCGCCAAAGTGGAATATCCTTTCCGCCTGGGCACCAAGAATAGCTATGTAGCTATCTCTTATCCAGGTCGGCATATAGGAGTACAGACTCCATGATAGGATCTACGAAGACTCGTTCCTCCAGGCCATGACAGATTCTAAATCGGAATATAGTGGATCGTCAATAGTGCAGGTACACAAGATTAAAAAGAGTCGAAAAAATGGGTTACTCTGCTCCCTCTTCTTTCCTCTGCGCACCTCTATCACGAGCTTGCTGGCAGAAAAGCGCACTATCTCCACATTCTTAAGGGAAAACGTGTATCTACTCAGGTTCAATCGTCGCGGTAAGCCCATAGCCTAAAAGGCGTTCCTGATAGTATTCCGCGCTCTCTTTTGGGCAGACAACGACTACCGCGTTACCCATGAGGTGAGCAGTCAACATAATTTCGATCGCGGCTGGTTCGGTCAGGTGGTTAATCAAGCGCAGGAGAACCGCTACAACGTAATCCATGTCGTTGTAGTCATCATTAAAGAGAATTACCTTATACGGCGGTAACAACTTCGCGCGCATTCGTGTCAATTCTTCAGGTTGCGTCTGCGCTACAGGCTGAGCAACCGTTGTGCTGACCATAAACTCTGCCCTCCATAGGGATGAGGATATATTCTCTCATACAAGTATTCAGTACTTATCTAAATTATACACAAAAGCGAGAGTCTGTGAGCTTCTTTCTGAGAAATATTTGCAGGAAAGTAATGAGCAAAGAGGAGCCAGCGGGATGTCACGTCGTACTGGCTCCTCTTTGCTCATTACTTTCCTAATCAATTGCCGACGCTGCGGTCAATCTTGCCGCCATTATTCAGCAGGATTGCGCGCGCCTTCGATTTGCGGCTAATATTGTCGGGATCGGGCAGGCGAATTGCAACCACGGTGCGTTCGCTCGTAATCTCCTCCGGCTTTTTGGCCGGCGTCTCAACAGGTTTCACTTTTGTCATGTCCTGGCCAATCGCACCGCGTACGCGCCCTTTGCGGGTCAGGCCAATCAGCGCGCCCAGGATGATGCCAATCAGTAAGCCGATCAGCGTAGCCGGGATGAGTGGGATGCTCTTCAGATCGAGATCAACGACGCCAAACGAGATACCGCCAAATAGGACACCGAGGACCACTGCCAGGAATACCACCACGATTGGGCTAGGGCCAGTGCGCGTCGTTTGCAAAAAGACAGAGCTGCGCTCCCGGTTGGGACCATGCTCGCGAAACTCACCGCGCCCCACCGAGCCAGGGGCCAGGCGAAACACTTCTTCGTCGCCAAATCCCTCCTTGTGCAGTTTGCTTTCTGCCGCGTCGGCCCCAGTCTCCTCTTTAAAGACTGCGAGTAAATCGAAATTCGGTTGTTGTTGCTGCTGCTGTTGCTGCTGTGGCATATATGTACGCTCCTGAAATAGGTTTAAGATTGAGTGTGTTATCATTATAATCAAAATCCGGCGTTTGCGGAAGCTTTCAGGAAGTTTGTGTGTAGCGAAGTTTTGTTCGGAATCATGAAAAACATTGACAAGTGTTGATGTTTGTGCTAGACTCCGAGCATGAAGCTCAGTGAGTACGCAAAAAAATATGGGATCACCTATCGAACCGCCTTTCGCTGGTGGCAAGACGGGCAAATCCAGGGCTTTCAGAAGCCTTCTGGCACGATCATTGTCACCGAAGGCGAGGAAGAAGCCCCTCGGGGCACAAAGCAGGTGGCGCAGGTCGTGGTCTATGCGCGGGTTTCCTCGATCAAGCAAAAAGAGAGCCTGGATCGACAAGTGGCGCGGTTAGAAGACTACTGTGCGGCCAAAGGCTATCAAATTAGCCGCATCGTCAAAGAGATTGGCTCTGGGGTCAATGACAACCGAAGAAAGTTCTTGGCTTTGCTTTCTGACCCGAAGGTTACGACCATTGTGGTCGAGCATCAGGATCGCGCTACTCGCTTTGGGTTTCGCTACCTGGAAACGCTGCTCTCGCTTCAGGGGCGTTCTCTTGAAGTGGTCAACCTGGCAGAGAATAACCGTGAAGAGCTCTTACACGATCTTTCCACTCTCGTCTACTCGGTCTGTGCCAGGCTCTATGGACAACGGAGAGCCAAACGGAAACAAGAATTAATCAGCAAAATCGTTGCCAGCGCGGAGGAGGAAGCATGAGGCGGGTTGAGCAGCATGTGATCGAAAAGGATCATCCCAAGTACCGCCAGATTGACGAGATGGCCTTTGCCTCGAAAAATCTGTGGAACCTGGCCAACTATTTCGTGCGGCAGTCCTTTCTCTTTCAAGGGAAATACCTCAACGCTGCGGCGCTCTACCTGCACCTCAAGGCAACCGATGCCTACAAAGCGCTACCTGCTAAAGTCAGCAATCAAGTCCTCATCCAATTAGACCAGGCCTGGACGTCCTTTTTTGAGGCCAATCTCGCATGGAAGGAAGATCCCTCGAAGTTTACTGGCAGACCCAAGTTACCCAGGTACAAGCACAAAATCGAGGGCCGCAACCTGCTGGTCTTTGAGAAAGGCGCGATCTGGAAAAGCGCCCTCACCCATCAGGAGATCACTGTCTCCCAGCTTGGGTTTGTGGTGTTTACCAAACAGAAACGAGCCCAGGTCGAGCAAGTCAGAATCGTGCCCCAAGCTGATCACTATGTAGTGGAGGTCGTCTATCAGGCCCAAGCGCAACCCGCCCTGGTGGACACCAACCTGTTTGTCGCCCTTGATCCTGGGGTCAACATCCTGGCAGCTCTGACCTCCAACAAGCCAGGGTTCCTCCCTCGGCTAGTCTCTGGCCGCCCCCTCAAAGCCACGAACCAACTCTACAACCAACAACGCGAGCACGAACAGAAGAAGCTTGCCAAAGGAGTGGAAAAACGTTTCACCTCTCACCGCTTAGATCGGATCACGACGAAGCGCAATCGCCGCGTCACGCAGTACCTGCATACGGCCAGCCGTCGCATCATTGATCTGTTGGTAGCTGAGGGGATCGGCACG